>Ga0315275_10003343_pt1 | contig 14769 bp, 14 predicted proteins | sample YL17G03_0_MG_FD_205557 | JGI IMG/M metagenome (GOLD analysis project Ga0315275, IMG submission 205557) | Sediment microbial communities from Yellowstone Lake, YNP, Wyoming, USA - YL17G03_0 | ecosystem: Environmental > Aquatic > Freshwater > Lake > Sediment | place: USA: Wyoming | collected... | reverse complement strand
CAGCCCCTTGTTCCCCTCGAAGATCAGCTTGTCTTCGAGGCGCGCCGTCGCCACCGCCGCGTTCACTGCCGGGCTTAGCTCGAGCCGGACGCCGTGCTCCTCCGCCGACGCCACATCCCGAATCGGGATCAGGAATCCGGCGCTCAGCATCGGAACCGGCTGGATGGCGGCCGAGGAAAGCGCCGCCGTCGCGTCGGCCCAGCTCGCCTCCATCCCAGCCGCCCGCTCCCCCTGGTCTATCCCTCGATACCCCAGACCGTACGGGCCGGTGATCTCAAGTATCCGCCGGCCAGCGAGCTGCGACTTGGCCGCGTTGAGCACCGCCCCGTCAATCATATCCCATACCCGCTCCGAGATCGGAGCGTCTTCCCGCGGTAGGTAGCGCATGGTTACTCTCCTAGCTCCCGTTCTCTCTCAGATTCCCGATCGTCAGCTCTGGCGCGGGACTCTCAGCGCCGGCGGCTGGGGTGCTGCCTTGCCCCTCCGCCATCGCGTCGACCTCTGCCCGCCCCTCATCCAGGAACTGCGCCTCCTCCGGCGCCAGTCGCCGCAGCAGCTCCATGAACTCACCGATATGCACTCGCTCCTCATCCGCGATGTCCGTCAGCACCTTCTTCGCCAGCTCATCATCGGTCGCGTCGGCGTGCGCAAGGTAGAGGTGAGTTGCCTCATGCTCGGCCGCGATGTTCTGCCGGATCGCGCGGACGAGTTCACTCTTCGTCATCATCCGAGGCACGACACCCGAGAACGGGTTGATGAACTGCGGCATCTCGTACCCTCCAGTGTTTCATTGCGCCTAGCACCCCCTCGCTTCGTGTAACCTGTACCGCCCCCTTCCGCACCCATGTCGCGATTCTGATACCAAGCGCCTCGGTTGGTTGCTCTGCTAGCCACACATTGGCGGCGCGAACTGCCGTTGCCCCAGCGGTGTCGCTGTCTGGGAGTGGAGGCGCACCCGCCAGCAGGGGCGAAGCACTGCCGGTGAAAGGTCATCACCATGACAGCTCAGGTTGACAACATGACCCCCGCTGACTTCGAGGGGGTCGCTTCGGTCTGGGAGGAAGCGGGGCTCTGGCCGCACACAGGCGAGGACCGCGCCTGGTTCGAGGCCGCGCTCGCCCGCAATCCCGGCTGCGGCTTCGTCTGCCGCGAAGATGGAAGGATCGTCGGCGCCGTCATCGGTGCCTGGGACGGCCTGCGCGGCTGGATCTACCATCTGGCCGTCCGCAAGCAGCACCAAGGGCAGGGGATCGGCACCGCCCTCCTCGCCGCCGCGGAAGCACGCCTGCACGCCATTGGCGTCCGCCAGATCAACCTCATGGTCTACGAAGAGAACTCCTTCGCCGAATCCCTCTACCTCCGCCGCGGCTACGAACGCTCACCCGTGAAGGTGCTACGCAAGCGGTTTGGAGATCCGTAGGGTCTGAGGCGCGCCGCCACACTCCCAGCCGGCATGGTATAATCCCCCGCGGGAGGCGGGTCGCATGCGACCGGACCAACACCAACTCGATGAACTCGTGCGTAGAATCGTTGAGGCAGTGCGTCCGCTCCGCATCATCCTCTTCGGCTCGGCTGCACGCGGGGAGACAGGGCCGGATAGCGACGTGGATGTGATGGTCGTGATGCCGGAGGGGACGGACCGGCGGCGCACAGCCGGACTGATCTACATGCAGTTCCAAGGGCTCGGCTTCCCAGTTGATGTCGTCGTGGCGACGCCCGAGCAACTCGACCGGCACAGAGATGATATCGGCTTCATCTACTATGATGTAATGAGAGAGGGGAAGGAGATCTATGCCGCCGCCGCGGCCTGAGTCTGTGACGGAGTGGATGTCCTATGCGAGGAGCCACCTGGCTGCGGCCCGGGCTGCCGTTGGCCCGGGAATCCTCTGGGAGATACCGTGCTTCCATGCCCAGCAAGCGGCCGAGAAGGCGATCAAGGCTGTCCTTATCTCTCTCGCCATCAAGCCGCCCAGGATTCACGACATCGGTCAGCTTCTCGATCTGGTCGGACCCAGTCTGCCGAGGCCGACACAGGTAGACCAGTCGCGTGTGCTTACGCAGTATGCCTTCGTTACCCGGTATCCCGGCGGCGACGTCCCGGTCTCGAAGAGTGATTACCGCGAAGCCCTCCGTCTCGCCGATGCCGTCGTAGCCTGGGCGGAGAAAACGATTGGGGGGTAAGGGCACGGCATGCCGTGCGCCCACGGTTTCGGGGAAGGCTTCCCGCACGTGGCGGCGAAGACCACCGACATCCTGCCCCTGGGGGAGGTCCCGATGCCGATTCGATCTCTGACGACCATCTTCGCCCTGCTCGCACTTGCGCTGCTCTCGCCCCTCGCCGCGCATGCCGCCGGCGCCTCTGCCGAGCCGTCGTCCAACACCCGCGCCGCCGTTGATGCCGCCATCGGATCCGTCCTCCCCGCCCTCGTTCGCATCCATGTCGTCGAAGTGGACTATATGTCCGGCCGGGAGATGAAGTCCGAGGCCACCGGCAGCGGCATCATCTTCACAGCCGAGGGCCACGTCATCACTAACCACCACGTCGCCGGCCACGCCAAGCAGTTGGTCTGCAAGCTCACCACCAGGGAAGACGTGGATGCCGAGTTGGTTGGCACCGACCCGCTCACCGACATCGCCGTGCTCAAGCTTCGGCCAAAGCAGCCGCGGCAGTTCCCCGTCGCCCCCTTCGGCGACTCCTCCGCCCTCCAGGTCGGCGATCCTGTGCTGGCGATGGGCAGTCCGGTCGCCCTCTCCCAGTCCGTCACCATGGGCATTGTCAGCAACACCGCCCTCGTCGTTCCCGACCTCTTCTGGCCGTTCAAGTTCGAGCTTGAGGGCGAGGACGTCGGCTCCATCGTTCGCTGGATCGGCCACGATGCCGAGATCAACCCCGGCAACTCCGGCGGCCCGCTCGTAAACATGCAGGGCGAGGTCATCGGCATAAACGAGCTTCAGCTCGGCCTCGGCGGCGCCATCCCTGGCAACATGGCGCTTGCCGTTGCCCGCCAGCTCATCAAGGAGGGCAAGGTAACGCGCGCCTGGCTCGGCCTCGACCTCCAGCCCCTCCTCAGATCGCAGACGGACTCAGGCGTGCTGGTCAGCGGCCCCATTGCCGGCTCGCCGGCGGAGAAGGCCGGCTTCCAGTCGGGCGACATCTTGCTCTCGCTCGACGGCAAGAGCATTGCCGTCTCCTACCCCGAAGAGCTGCCCCTGCTCAACCAGCTCATCGCCGACCTCCCCATCGGCAAGCCGGTCTCTGCCGTAGTCCGCCGCGACGGCAAGGACGTGACCCTCACCGTCGCGCCGGAATCGCGCGAGGCAGCCCGGCCCCGCGAGCGGGAGTTCGCCGACTGGGGCATGACCGGGCGCGACCTCTCGCAGCTCGAGGCCCAGGAGATGCGCCGAAAGACCCGCGACGGTGTCCTCGTCACTAGCATACGTTCGGGTGGGCCCTGCGAGGACGCGCGGCCGCGGGTGATCGAGGGCGACGTCATCACCGGCGTCGCAGGCAAGCCCGTGCGCAACGTACGCGAGTTCGCTGACGCCACCGCCGCCATCACCACCGGCGCCAAGGAGCCGATGCCGGCCCTTGTCGCGCTCGATCGCAGGGCCGAGCAGTACCTCACCGTCGTCAAGGTCGGCAAGAAGCCTACCCCCGCGCCCGCTGGCGAGGCGAGCAAGGCCTGGATCGGCCTCAATACCCAGGTCCTCACCCGCGAGATGGCGGAAGCGCTCAAGCTCCCGGACACCACCGGCGTGCGCGTCACCCAGGTCCTCCCCGGCACCTCGGCCCAGTCCGCCGGCCTTCGCGTCGGCGACCTAACCATCGGGATAGACGGCAAGAAGATCGCCGCCTTCCGGCCCGAGCACTTCGACGTCTTCCCCGCCATGATCCGCCAGTACGACATCGGCGCCCAGGTCGAGCTGACCGTCCTTCGCGACGGCGCCGAGCAGAAAATCCCCATCGCCCTCGACGCCTCGCCCAAGGCGTCGCGCGAGATGAAAACCTATCGCGACGACACCTTCGAGTTCATGGTCCGCGATGTCGCCGCCGAGGACCGCGTCCGCCAGCAGCTCCCCAAGGACGAGCAGGGCGTCCTCGTCGAGAGCGCCAGCGAAGGCGGATGGGCCGCTCTTGCCCACCTCGCCGTCGGCGACCTCCTGCTGAAGGTGGATGGCCAGCCAGTGCCCACTGTTGATGTATTCGCCGAAAGGATGAAGCAGGTGCCCGCGGCGAAGCCTGACGCCGTCGTGCTTCAGGTCCGCCGGGGCATCCATCTGATGTATGTTGATCTTGAGCCGAAGTGGACTGACGCAGCATCGCCTGCCGCGCAGCAGGCGCAATAGCCGAAAGTGATCTCGTCCAGTGAAAGGAAGGGGGTCGTCATGGGTCGTCTGCAAGTTTGGAGTGCTCGCCGTGTTGTCGTGCCCGTCTGCCTCGCCATCGCCTGGGCCTTCGCCCCGGCCTGCCCCGCCCGGGCCGATGAGCAGGGCGCGGCCGCACGCGCCATCAGCGCCGCCGCCGGCGACGCTATCGTCCAGGTCCGGATCGTCATCAAGTACCGCATGTCGGTCGAGGGTGAAGAGTCGCAGGAAGAGGAAGGCACCAACGAGGTGACCGCGACGGTCGTGGATCCCTCCGGCCTCGCCGTCTGTGCCCTCTCCGAGGTTGACCCCTCGCACCGCATGAAGATGATGGGCGAGGAGGAGGAGGGCTACAAGTTCGAGGCCGATGTCACCGGCGTCCACTACATCATCGGCGAAGGCAAAGAGATCCCCGGCAAGATCGTGCTCAGGGATCCCGACCTCGACCTCGCCTTCCTCCGCCCTGCCGAGCCCCCCGCCGAGCCCTTCAAGGCGGTGGACCTCACCCAGTCCGCCTCCCCCGAGGTGATGGACCAGTTGGTCGTCCTCGGCCGTCTCAGCGAGGCCGCCAACCGCGCGCCCTATGTCGGCATGGACCGGGTCACCGCCATCGTCTCCAAGCCGCGCACCCTCTACATCGCCGGCATCGGCACCTGGGTCGCCGGCCTAGGCATCCCCGCCTTCACCCTCGACGGCAAGGTCGTGGGCATCACCGTGATGCGCGCCATTCCCTCCGCCGCCGGCTCCTCGGAAGGGGGCGGCGCCACCTCCATGCCCGTGCTTCTGCCTGCCGCCGACGTCCTCAAATCCGCCAAGCAAGCTCCGTCAACGTAGGAGAAGTGGATAGAGACTGGGGCCTGGTGGTCGGGGAACGGCAGTTCCCCTAACCGCTAGTCCCCAGTCCCCAGCCCCTGGTCGCTAGGAGATCGGTCCGAATGCGCGAACCTCGCACACCGCCCGACATGGAGCGCAAGCTCCTCAGAATGGGGACTGGCTGCGCATCTCCCTGCGCATCCCTCCGGGCCACTGCCGGGGCAAGCCCCCTGACGGAGTCTGGCAGGCTGCATCCAGGCGACGAGATGCGTTGCCTGTCCCCGTTCGCTCGACAGGAGGCCGCAGCGAATGCGTGAATCGCGCACACCACCCGACATGGAGCGCAAGCTCCTCGGCATCCTCCGCGTGCTCGCCCAGTCCGAGGAGCCCATCGGCGCTCGCGCCATCGCCGCCAAGCTCGAGGAGGAAGGCATCGTCCTCAGCGAGCGCACCGTCCGCTACCACCTCCGCCTCATGGACGAGCGCGGCCTCACCCGCAACCTCGGCGAGCCCGGCCGCCTCATAACCGAGCGCGGCCGCGAGGAGATCGAGAACGCCGGCGTCTCCGACAAACTCGGCTTCGTCATCTCCAAGATTGACAGCCTCGCCTACCAGTCCACCTTCAACATGGACACCATGGCTGGCGAGATCATCGTCAACATCTCCTACCTCCCCGAGGACCGTTTCCCCGAAGCCCTCAACATCATGAAGGACGTCTTCCGCGCCGGCTACTGCATGTCCGATCTCGCCTACCTCCGCGGCCCCAACGAGGAGATTGACGGCCAGACCGTTCCCGACGGCATGGTCGGCTTCGGCACCGTCTGCACCGTCACCCTCAACCGCGTCCTCCTCACTCGCGGCATCCCCGTGGACTCCAAGTACGCCGGCCTGCTGGAGATCCACCGCGACCTCCCCCTCCGCTTCACCCACCTCGTCGCCTATGCCGGCACCACCGCCGACCCCACCGAGCTATTCATCGGCTCGGGGATGACCAGCGTCCGTGAAGCCGCCCTCCGCGGCCATGGCCGCATCCTCGCCTCCTTCCGCGAGGTCCCGGCCGCCGCCGAGCACGACCTCCTCTCCGCCCTCGACATCTACCGCCACAAAGGCCTCATGGGCATCATGGGCGTCGGCAAAGCCGCCCAGACCCTCCTCAGCGTCCCCGTCACCGTGGACCGCATAGGCATCGCCGTCGTCGCCGGCCTCACCCCCGTCGCCGCCGTAGCCGAAGCCGGCATCCCCGTCCAGAACAAAGCCATGAGCGCCCTCATAGACTTCGCCGACCTTAAGCCCGTCTACGATTTGTGATGGCCTCTAACCGCCGAGGCGCCGAGGCGCAGAGACGGCCCTTCTCCGTGTTCTCCGCGCCGGAGCCTGCCATGCGTAGCTCCGCATCAGCGGGCGAAGCAGGGCGGTGAGATGGCCGTTCCGCCGTTCCCCTTCTGCGCCATCTGCGGAATCTGCGGATGAGACGCCGTTGGCCGTTCGGCCGTTCCTCGACTCTCGACGCTCTCCCCCCTGTCCCCCCGCCTGAGCAGGTACTCCTCGCCATCCGCCTAAGGAAGCCCCGGCGCCTCAACCAAGGCCCCAAGAGGTATCACCGATGTCGAAACTGGTGCTGGCAGTAGACGACGAGATCCCCACCCTCAAGCTCATCCAGAAAGCCCTCGAAACCCACGGCCTCGAGGTCGCCACCGCCTCCAACGGCGCCGAAGCACTCCTCGCCATCCAGCAGCGCCGCCCCGATCTGGTCATCCTCGACGTCATGATGCCTGTGCTCGACGGCTTTCAGGCCCTCCGCTCGCTCCGCGAAAACGAAGCCACCCAGCACCTCCCCGTCATCATGCTCACCGCCCGGCGGGAGGACAAGGATGTCACCCGCGGCTGGGCGACCGGCGCCGACTTCTACCTCACCAAGCCCTTCGAGATCAAGGAACTCCTCGCAGCCGTTGACCGCCTCCTCGAGGTGAGCGCCGAAGCCGACCTCCCCGCCGAACCCGCGAGCCCTACGTAGCCGCGGCTCCGCCAGGAGCGCGCGCGAAGTAGGGTACGCCGTAGCCCCCGCCATCCCTTCGGCCAAAACATAGGGGCGCATCGCCATGCGCCCCTACTCTCTGCGCCTCTGTGGTCAGAGGCCGTGTCGTTCGGCCGTTACCGCTCTGTGCAATCTGCGGAATCTGCGGTTACTTGCCGTGCCGCCGTTACCCCGCGATGATCCGCTCCGCCTCCTCCCGATACGCCTCCATCACATACGGAATCCCCGACACCTTCGCCGCTTCTTCCGTCAGCGCCATCACGTCCTCACGGCCGATCGTCGCCACCTTGAAGTTCCGGCTCCCAGCCATCAACTGCTGCAAGCCCACCGTCAGCTTGTCCACGAAGGTGTAGATTCCGATCGCTCCCAGGGGCAGCTCCTTCATCGTCTCCTTGCCGTACTTCGCTGCCAGCGTCTCGTAGCAGACGAAGATCTCCTCCACTCTCGTGCCGAATTGAGAGATCGTATTCGGCAGCGCGTCCTCGCCCTGCTGCAGCCACAACCCGATGTTCTTCCCGACCATCCCCGGGATCATCATCGCCCGGCCCATGCACACCGCCTTCACGAACGGCGCCCCCATCGCCAGCACCTTGAACAGATGGTCCTCCGTCGAGAACCCGCCGCCGATGGCGATGTCCGGCACGAACTTGCCCCTCGCCTTGAGCTTCTTGCACAGCTCGATGGTCATCGCCTGGAGATAGAACGTCGGCACCCCCCACTCGACCATCATCCGCCACGGGCTCATCCCCGTCCCGCCCGGCGCGCCGTCAACGGTCAGCAGATCAATCTTGGCATCAGACGACCACTTGATCGCCATCGCCAGCTCTCGCATCGGATATGCCCCCGTCTTCAGCGACACCCGCTTCGCCCCGAGCTGCCGCACCCGCTCGACCTCCTTCATGAACCCATCCTGGTCCACGAAGCCCAGCCGCGAGTGCCGCTCGAACTGCTTCAGCGCCCCATCGCGAAACGCCGCCTGGCTCGCCTCCAGCGACGGATCCGGGGTCACCAGGTAACCGCGCTTCTGCAGCTCCAGCGCCCGATCGAGCGAGTCTATCTTGATCTCGCCGCCGATGCACTTCGCCCCCTGGCCCCACTTCAGCTCGATCGTCTCGACCCCGAGCTTGCCAACCACATACTCCGCAACGCCGAAGCGCGTGTCCTCGACGTTCATCTGCACGACCATGTCGCCATAGCCTTCATGCCAACGCTTGTACGTCTCCACCCGGCGGCGCATGTCAGGCGAGTCCACCACCTTGCCCTTCGCGTCGAGCTTCAGCTCCGGGTCAATCCCGCAGACGTTCTCGCCGCACACCAGCGTGATGCCAGAGATGCCGGCTCCGGCCGCGAAGTGATCCCAATTGCGCCGCGCGATCTCCGTCGAGCCCAGCGCGCCCGAGAACACCGGTGCCCGCAGCTTCACCTTGTTCTTCACGCCATACTCGACTTCGGTGTCCACCAGTGGGAAGAGCGTGTTGTCGGGATCGCCGGCCTGGCCTTCTGGCAGACCGTCCGCGCCCAACGCATACCCCATGATGTTCAGGTGCGAGTAGTCAATGGGGTAGTCCTTGTCCGCGCCCGCGGTCAGCGTCCCGAACGGCCCGGGGTAGATCACCTCGCGTCCGCGGAACGAGCTCTTGAACACCTCGCAGTTTCCGCGGCACCCATCAATACACCGCGTGCAGAGTCCAGACCCCGGCACCACACTCCGCGATCGGTTCGACGTCTGGCTCACATCATTCGAGTTCGGCCGTTGCAGATTCACGCTTCATCCTCCCCAATGGGTTTGCAGGCGCCGCGCTGCGCGCGCAAGTCCACGCGCCTGCCTGCCTCGTCGCAGAGACCAAGCAACCACTAAGTTGCTATCTCACGGCGATCCATCGGTCGGCAGACGCTAGCCGGTAGCCTACTGCCGACAGCCTGTAGGAGAAGTATAGCCTACAGGGGATCTGGGCGCAAGAGCCCTTCGCTGGGGATTGGGGGGACCCGGCGTTGGTCGGGGCCCAGGGGAGTAGAGAGTCGGAGGGGACGGGGAATCCGCAGATCCCCGTCGCTGAAGCTATGGGGGACTGGTTGCGCAGAGTACACAGAGTGGGAACGGTGGGAGGCAAGGAGTCCAAGAGTCGAGAGTCCGAACGACCGGAGTGGAACCGCAGATTGCGCGGACTGCACAGATGAAGGAGCTGCGGCCTATCGCTTGCTGCCCGACCTCGGATGCGCTTGGTCGTAGACTTCGCGGAGGCGGCGGCGGGTGAGGTGGGTGTAGATCTGGGTGGTGGAGAGGCTGGCGTGGCCGAGGAGTTCCTGGACGGCGCGCAGGTCGGCGCCGGCCTCCAGCAGATGGGTGGCGAAGGTGTGACGCAGGGCGTGGGGGCCGATGCCGTGCTGGGCGCAGGCGCGCAGCATGTGCCTATGGACGACGCGGCGGATGCTGCGGGAGGTGAGGGGGCCGCCGCGGGCGTTTAGGAGAAGCTGCGCCTCATCAGACTTCGGGCCGCGCCTGGCGAGGAGGTGAGGGCGACCCTCTTCGAGGTAGCGCTCGATCGCACCGCGGGCGTAGGAACCAACCATCACCATGCGTTCCTTGCCGCCTTTGCCGATGATGCGGAGTTCGGAGGCGGCGCGGCACTGGTCAGCAGTGAGGGCGGCGAGTTCGCTCACGCGGAGGCCGGTGGCGTAGAGGGTCTCGAGGATGGCGCGGTCGCGAAGGCCGAGAGGAGTCTCCTTGTCGGGCGCGGCGAGGAGCTTCTCGACGTCTTCCTGGTAGAGGAAGCGAGGCAGCCGCCGGCGCTGGCGGGGGGAGGTGATGCCGATGGTCGGGTCTGCGTTCGCCTGGCCGTGGGCGCGAAGGTAGCGGTAGAGCGCTCGCAGTGAGGAGAGCTTGCGGGCGATGGAAGTGCGGGCGTAATCCTGCGAATGGAGGTGGGCGAGGAAGCGACGCAGGTGGGCGGGGCGGACGTCGTGCCAGCAGACTGGAACCCTACCCCCTTCCCCCTCCCCGCCCCTCGACTCCGCTCGGGGTGAACGCGCGGAGAGGGGGCGCACGAAGGCGGCGAACTGCTGGAGGTCGTCGGCGTAGGCGCGGAGGGTGGCCTCGGAAGCGTTCCGGGCATCGCGAAGCTCGGTCAGGAAGGCGTCTATGAGCTGGTCCATCGCGTGATAGGCCTACCACATGGCGCAACGGTGGCCTAACGCGACGGCAACGGCAGATTGCGCAGATGACACAGATTGAGCAGGAGGGAAGCTCCTGGCCTACGAAATCAGGGGTCATGCGAACGCAAGGGGCAGGGACGCCGCCAAGGCACGTGGTGATCGTCGAATCGGCGCTGATCGTGATTGCGCTGGTGAGCTTGTGGCCGATGTTGTGGGACTACAAGCCGATGTGGTACCGGGTGTGGCTGGTGCTCATGCTGGGGGCGATGGCGTGGGTGGCGTCGCGGCGAGTCGCCCGGGTCCGGGCGGCGGCCGAGCACGCCAAGCGGATGAGGGACGAGATGGCGAGGGGGGGGCGGCCGCCGTTTCTCGGGCCCCCGGGGTAAGGGGCGGGAAAGCGGGCCATCGGATAGGGGGAGCGGCCGAGGAAATGGGAGACGAGGCGCCGAGCGGGGACTCACGCTATAACTTCGCCTTCGTTCTGCGCGACGGCAAGAGGTTTGTGCGGCACCTCTACTGGCAGCAGCTCTTCGCCGTTGCTCACCGCGAGGCACACCTGCTCGCGGCGGCCCGAACGGTTCCACACACGGGGGAGATGTTCGCCATCTACCTTGCTCTCAAGCGACAGCGGCGGGCCGTTCATCGCGAGCTACTCCCCGCGCTCACTGCCGGCGATCCGGAGAGCGACCGGCGACAGTTCAGCCTCGTGAGGAGCGTCGAAGAGCTGCTGCCTGCCACTGCGTCGGCCCTACCGGCCCGCGTTCGTGAGACAGCTGAGGAGCGCCTGCGGGAGGCGGTGGGGGAGGTGATGACCGCCCATCTGCCCGTGACCGAGATCATGCGCGACCCGGGTGTTACCACCGGGTCGGCGACACCGTCGCGTGGCGGTGCCCCGCCAGGGAGTGCGGGGTTGGCGGTGATCGCCAGGTTGGCAGGGGAGGATGTCCGCCGGGTATCACTCAGCTTCGACGCGCACCGCGCGCTCGAAGAGCGGATAGCGCGGATCAGCGCCAGGATGGTGGGCGAGAGTGGCGGCAAGAAAGCGATTGCCCTCCGACAACGTCTCGCGGAGGAACTGTCCGACGCCCGCTACCAAGACCGCCGCTATCTGGAATTCGTGCAGTGGGTGATGGACGCCGCCGGCGGGTTCGTGTCACCGGTGGTGCGCGAGTTCGTCCGCTTGTACCAGCGGCGGATCGCCGAGAAGGTTGAGGAGCTGTCCCGGGCGGGTCAGTTCGATCCCGAATTCTGGCGGGAACGATTCCAGGCGCTGCTTGGGGAAGTGGAGGCGGCCGCGCTGGGGGCACGCCCGTATCAGCACGTCACCGTGCTCGGCGAGGTCATGGCCGGGGAGTTGCCGCGGGAACCATCGGCGGAGCCGGAAGCGGTGGGGCAGGCGTATGTGGTCGCCTCGTCGGCAGACCTTTCCAGCGTCCTCCTTCGACCGGTGAGGGGCGCGGTCCGCCGGGCCGCGGCCAAGCTCTCCGTGCTCACCTCACTCGGCTGCAACATTGACGAAGTCTGCTTCGTGACGTAAGGAAACGGCCCGCCGAGAAGGCGCCGCGTGGCGCCATAGCCCGCCGTTCCCCTCGCCATGGCATCCCGGCGAAACCTCTCGGGTAGGAAGGACGTATGGTATCTGCGGAGATGCGCTGGATTCCCATGACAGGGCGCCCTGCGGCGGCCCTGCTAACATTTCGCACTAATATGCATAATCTGGCGGTCATGGGGTAGTATGGACGGGTGAGGTTAGCGACAATGGCACAAGCTGAAGGGCACGCATCTCTAGGGGATTTCTTCTACGGCTCCGTGACCGTGGGTGAGCGGGGCCAGGTGGTGATTCCGGCTGAGGCGCGGAAGGTGCATGGCGTCCATGCCGGGGACAAGCTGCTAGTTTTCCGGCACCCGCACATGCGGGGGCTGGTGCTGGCGAGGGTGGATGACGTGCGGGCCATCTTCGACGAGCTCCAGCAGTGGCAGTCGGAGATAGCGCGCCTGGAGAATCACGGAGAACCGGAGACCCAGATCGAATGAGAGCGAGCATGCTGAGGAACGCGACGAGGGCGGCCGGCGCTGCCGCACTGCTGTGCCTGGCGTTGTGGTCGGCGGGGTGTGGGCGATCGGGCAAGGGGAAACTGAACGAGACGAAGGCCGAGGAGAAGGGGATTCCGGTCGAAGTGGCGGCGGCGGCCCAGGGGACGATGGGGGAGAGCGTTACCGTGACCGGCACGATCAAAGCCGCGCGCGAGAGCAGCATCACCGCGCAGATTTCCGGCCGCGTGCTGGAGGTGCGGGTGCGAGAGGGCGATTCGGTGAAGACGGGAGAGGTGCTCATAAGGCTGGACCCGTCCGAACCAGCGAGCCAGGCGCGCCAGGCGGAGGCGGGGGTGGAGGGCGCGCAAGCACGGCTCGAAGCAACGCAGCGACGCTTGGAGATAGTGCAGGAGGGGGCGCGTCAGGAGGAGCGGGCGATCGCACGCAACCAGCTCGACCAGGCCGAGTCTGCTCTGCGCACGGCGCAGGCCGATCTGAACCGCCTCAAGGGGCTATACGACCAGGGGGCGGTGTCGAAGCAGCAGCTTGACGGCGCCCAGATGTCCTACGACACGGCGAAGGCGCAGCGCGACTCGGCCCGCAAGTCGCTGGAGCTGACGGAGAAGGGCGCTCGGCCGGAGGAGATCGAGGCCGCCAAGAAGGACGTGGAGGCGGCTGCGGCCGGGCTCAGGCAGGCGAACGCGATGCTGGCGGAGGCGCGGGATCGGCTCGGCTACACGGTGATACGCGCGCCGATCAGCGGGGTGGTTTTCGAGCGGAACGTGGAGCCGGGCGAGATCGTCTCCCCGGGCGGAGGCGGCCCGTTGCTGCGCATCGCGGATCCCTCTTCGGTCTACTACGAAGCAACGGTACCGGAGCGGGTGGCGCTCCGCGTGAGGACGGGCCAACGCGTCGAGGTGATGGTGCAGGGCGATGGCGAGCGCCCGGTGGAAGGCAAGGTCGAGCGGATGGTCTCGGTGGCTAACCCCAGCAGCCGCGATTTCCTGCTGCGGATCGGCATCACTGGAGGGGTTGGCCTGACCAGGCCTGGGATGTTCGCTCGCGGGTCGGTGGTGGTGCGGGAGAGCCGGGGGGCAGTCATCGTGCCGAAGGACGCGCTGGTCGAGCGCGAGGGGAAGCTTCTCGCCTTCGTTGTGGTCGGCGGCAAGGCGCAACGGCGCGAGGTCCAGACGGGCATCACCGATAGCGAGAGGGCTGAGATCGTCTCGGGCATCAGGCAGGGCGAAAGCGTCGTTGTCGTCGGGGCGCAGGGCCTCAAAGACGGCGACCTCGTGCAGGTCAGAGACGAGGGAGGCCAATAGCCCATGTGGCTGACGCATACCTCCATCTTCCGGCCGGTCACCATCACGATGGTGGTGCTGGCCCTCGTCGTGCTCGGGTTGACCTCCCTGAGCCGGATGCCGGTTGACCTCTATCCCGATATCGAGTTCCCGTTTGTCACGGTGGTTTCGGTCTACCCTGGCGCCGGCCCCCAGGAGATCGAGACGCTCGTCACCAAGCCTATAGAGGACTCGGTCAGCACGATCAGCGGCGTGAAGAACGTGACCTCGACTTCTCAGGAGGGCCTCTCGGTCGTCTCGGTCGAGTTCTACCTGGGGACCAACCTCGACACCGCGGCGAACGATGTGCGGGAGAAGGTGGACGCGGCCGGGTTCGAGCTGCCGACGGACATGCAGCCGCCGGTGATCGAGAAGTTCTCGCTGTCATCCGTGCCGGTGATCTCGTTCGCGCTCTACAGTCCCCGTCCGGCGCAGGAGTTGCGCCGGATCGCCGATGATGTGATCAAGGACCGGCTGGGGCGGCTGAAGGGGGTGGGCTCGGTTAGCATCGCGGGCGGCGATGTGCGGGAGATCCTCATCTCGGTTGACAAGAACCAACTTCAGGCCTACGGCCTGACGATAGACCAGATCGTCCAATCCCTGAACATCGAGAATCTGAATCTGCCGAGCGGGAACGTCGAGGAGGGGCGGCGGGAGTACGCGGTGCGGGCGGTAGGCGAGTTCCGGTCCACCCAGGAGATCAAGAACGTCCAGCTCAGGACCCCCACGGGGAGAACGATCTCGCTGGGCGATATCGCCGATGTTCAGGACACGGTAGCGGAGCGCAGGCAGTACGCGCGGGTCAACGGGAACGACAGCGTCGCCGGGACAGTGCTGAAGCAGTCGGGAGCGAACACGGTGCAGGTGGCGGACGCGGTCCGCAATGAGCTGATGGCGCTCACGGGGCAGACCTTCAACGAGCGGGGCGAGGAGTTGAAGGGAGTGCCGCAACCGGAGGGCCTTTGGCAGCGTGTCTGGTATCGCCTCCACCCGCCCAAGCCCGTGGCGCGCGGCAAGGGTGTCCTGCCG
>Ga0315275_10003342_pt1 | contig 14769 bp, 12 predicted proteins | sample YL17G03_0_MG_FD_205557 | JGI IMG/M metagenome (GOLD analysis project Ga0315275, IMG submission 205557) | Sediment microbial communities from Yellowstone Lake, YNP, Wyoming, USA - YL17G03_0 | ecosystem: Environmental > Aquatic > Freshwater > Lake > Sediment | place: USA: Wyoming | collected... | reverse complement strand
AAGAAATTGCCTGCCCGCCACTGCTATTGCGTTTGATTTGGCCCAGATCTCTCGACCCGCAATATTGGGGCGAGGCAATAGTTTCACAATGGCCAAATCCGGAAAAGCTAGGACCCAATATTGCTATCTCGGCCGGAACGGCACGGTTAATAAAAGGCACTCCAAAAAATGGGGCACGCGCTATTACATCAATTTCGTCGGCGCTGATGGCGAGCGGAAGCAGAAGATCGTCAAGCGCGCCCAGAACCTGGACGAGGCGGTCGCGGAGCTGATGAAAGAAATGGCCGAGGCTGAGGCCAATCGGCAAGGGCATAAAAAACCCGATAGGATCAATCTCCGCGACTTCTCCGAGCGATACCTAGAAAAATACGCCCTCACCAATAAGCGAAGCTGGAAGACCGACCGAAGTTATATCAAGGGAATGGCTCAGGTGCTCGGTGATCGATTCCTGGACGAAATAACCTCCGAGGATGTCGAGGAATTCAAGACCTACCGCCTGGAACATGATGGCGTCGAGAAATCAACCGTGAACCGGTGCCTGGCCATCATGCGAAAAATGTTCAATATCGCCGTCGAATGGAACTACCTTCGCCGGGACCAGGTGCCCAAGTTCAAGCTCTTCCCCGAGGGAAATGTCCTCAAAGAGAGGATCCTGAGCGAAACCGAAGAGGCGGCGCTCTTGTCGGCCTGCTCCGACCACCTCAGATCCATTTTGATCGTCGCCCTTAATTCCGGCTGCCGGCTCGGCGAGATCCTCAATCTCAAGTGGGACCAGGTTAACCTCAAGGCCCGGGCCCTCCGAGTCGAGCGGACCAAGAATAACAAAATCCGGATGATCCCGATCAACACGGCTCTATTCGATGAATTCTCCCGGCTCAAGTCTACCCAGGGCGTCTTCGAATATGTCTTTTTGAATCCTAAGACGCAGAAGCCCTACGGGTCGATCAAAACGGCCTTCAGAGCAGCCTGCCGCCGCGCGGGAATCAAGGGGCTTAGACTCCACGACGCCCGGCACACCTTCGCCAGCCGATTAATTTCAAACGGCATCGACCTCATCACGATCAAGGACCTGCTCGGCCACGGCTCGGTGCGGATCACGGAAAAATATGCCCACAGCAACCAAGAGCAGAAGAGAAAGGCCGTCGCGGTCCTGGGCGAGAAGGTCGCCGAATATGGCCAAGTTCCCACCCCTTTGTGTAAAAAGCGTGTAAAATCGGCTTTTAAAAAATTCCCCACTCCCCTATCCCCTTCTTTTTCAATCAATTAAAATTCGAAGATCACGGTCAAGCATCGGACTGTGGATCCGAAGGCTGGGGGTTCAAGTCCCCTCACTCACCTCATCTTATTCCCCGAGAAATGAAGGATTTTTCGCTTTCCTGGCTTTAGGCACAATTGATCATTTTTGGGCAACTTTACGCATTGTTTGTGACAAATCTGTGACAAATCCAAATTATCGAATTTTGTTTAATGCTAGAGGCCCCGGCTTTTGGCGCCGAGGGGGGGAACTAAACGCGCAATTTTCTTGTCGCATTCCGAACGCTCGGGATCGCCGGATCGCGTCGCCGGTCGATGGTCTTGAAATGCAGCCGAGCCACGTCAATCTCTGCGCCGCCCGGCATAGGGCAAATCCTGCGGCTTAATTTCCCAAACCATCGCCCCGGCCGCTTTCAATTCGGCTTCGCTGAAATAGCCAAGCTCTTCTTCGAATCCTTGGACGAGCCCGAACCATATCACGTCGGGCACCTCGTGGCCGTCGATCATCGACCCGCCGCCGACCTCACCCGGCGTTCTCGTCTCAGCGATCTCGAAGCCGAAAAAATACCAGCCCGAAAACGACTCCCAGGCTTTGAGGACCTTCCGGCCGACGATCTCTAAGCCGTCGTCCTCTGTCGCTTTGAATTGCCGCATGACATAGCCTCCTTATCGGTTCATCGAAAGAAAACGAAGGCCATAGTCTTCAATGAAGCCCTTGTCTGCGAACCGGATGATCTCGCGCGGATATACGGCCGCGCTATCAATCGTGCCCTCGCTCGCCTCGACGATCTCGATCGCCCGGTTTTTCGTGTCCAGGTAGCAGACGCAGAAAAATTCCCGATCCGCTCTGGCATAGCCCTTGAACGCATCGAAGACGGCGCGCGAACTCGCAAGATTGATTTCTTCCGCGTATTCCGGGCGCTCGAAAACGGGCATCTTCACGGGCTTCTTGGTGAAGGGGAGCTTCATCGCTCCTCGCTTCGTTTGCTGATTCCTCATGGCGTTTGCCTCGCTCTACTATTGCGCCAGCCGATCGCCAGCGTCCTGCTATTGCGGAAGGGATCGACCGCCCCGTCTTGAGCCGAGAACCCGGAAAAGAGGCCGTTTCTAGCTTTGCCAGACAGGTAGACAAGAGCACGGCCGGGGGCACCCCGTGTGGGAATTCTGCCGGGCTGTTCCGATGACCATACCCCGAGATTTTGCTGAGAATTTTCGGGAATTTTTTGTATAATACTCTGATTGATATTTAGCCGGAGCTCAAAAAGAACTCTTGGGCTCGAAGAGTGTCATTAATTTATTCGAGGTGTCTAAGCCCTTCCTAGGCCTCTTGCTCCCCTTGGCGCCTTATCCATAGGACGTTTTCAAGTCATTCGTCCAGCCTGCTTTAAACTGTCGCGTACATCTTGATGACTTGTCTCTGCCTGCCCAACGATCCCCAGTCACCTGGGTCGGAAATCCCTGCTCGCCATCAATTACCCGCTCGTTTTCTCAACTGCCTTGCCCATAGCGTCAGCCAAAGAGTAACCAATGCAAGGGGCCAAATGCTTATCTTCATAATAGCTATGCCCCAGAACCAAATAGTCTGGACGGACGACCAGGTTGTGTCTGGGCCCTCCCAAAACGACAATAGCCATGCAGGATGTACGGACATGGCCAGCCGATACGCAATCCACTGAATCAGAAGAAGCCCGATAGCGATCAGCAGGAGCCACCAGCCCGCGACTGCTGCGGCCCTCACGCGCTTCTCGAAAACATCGTTCATTGAGAGTCTCCTATTCGGTAGATAGAATCTTTATTTTGATAGGAATATCCTCTTTGTGCGTGCGAACCCAACCCACAAGACTCAGGGAGGATTCTAACTCACGGACCCAGATATAGCAATCCCTCCCGCCGCTGCTCCGCGTCTCAACGGGTCGATCTCGGGCTGAGCATTGAAAAAACTTTCTGTTTTATATAAAATATTTTTGGGTGTGTGACATAGGATAATGTCACGCAGGCAACTTCAATTGGGATGGTCGGGCCGCCATCCATATCGGCCAAGGGCATTTTTTTGTTGCCCTGAGGCGAGCGTTCTAGCTGAGCGCGGATATGGAGGCGACGATGACCGATCAAAACAAAACACCTCGGAGTCAATCCGAAGGGCAATCAGGCTGTCTATCTGTATTGCCTCGGCTGTATTGGCTTGCTGCCGGGAATGTAATCGTATTATTTAGCTCTGTTTACATAGCTTTACGTAAAGCCACGCTTGCAGTGTATCTCATTTATATCCTCGGGACCATTTGTCTTATTGGTGCCCGCTTTATTGATATCAAATATTTCAAGGGTGAAAAGCTGAACGGCGAGCGCGCATCGCTTAATCATTGGCTCCGATATACGTTGGGACTTTTAGTTTTCGTCGGATTATTACTCATTGTTGCAAGACTCCTCGCTAAATTGAACTTGCTTGGAGAGTAGCTTCTACGCTCCGCCCGGCGCCTAGGTGGGGATTGAATATGTTAGTTGAGAGGGCCGTCCCTTTGACCAAAAAGCCGCATTTGGAGTGTTGATAGGCTTCTGATCCAGAGAGCCGCGGTCGATCTCATGCCCCATATCCCGCCCCATCCGATCCTGACCACGGTCATGGGACTGGCCGCTGTCCACGATCTTAGTCTCCAAATTGGCCGGCCCTCCCTTCCACGCCGGATTCTTCTTCCCGCTGAAACATTTCGGGCTTATGATGATCCCTGGAGTCTTAGCCCTCGCGCTCCTCGGTGCCTTTTGGATCGGCCCCCATATATCTCCCTTTGCCAGGGGGGTCCATGCGCATGATCCAGAAACACCGAAGAGTTGTCCTCCGGGCGCTGAAGATCTATATGTTCATCGCCACCAACACCTGTTTCTTCCTTTCCGCCCAATCCCGTAGTTTACCCGCTTTTCAACCGAATCTGTGACACCGCTGTGACAAGGAATTGCCTTGTATATTTACGGGCAGCCTTACTTTCGGTATCTTAATCGCGACGTAGGGCGCAGAATTCACGCTTTTAAGGTGGGGAACCCAATGACCTGCTTCCCGCAATTTGGCCAAGATCGGGATAAAGATTTTTTGCCAGAAAACTCACATTTTGAGTAGACCATTTTTAAGGGATGAGGTCCTCTTTACTTCCTTGACATCCCCAGAGCCGGGATTTGTGCTTGTTCGCGGTGGCGGGATGGGAAATCGACACGAAATCAGGCACGCGAGCGGACGCCGCCGAAAAGCAGATTATTATCCCTTTCGATGCTAAAAACGTTCCAATATCGTCCCAACAAATTCACGAAAGGCCTACAATCTTTGATCCGTTGCAAATGTGTTTTTTATAATGTCTGATACATTACAATTAAAACCTTAAATAAGGAGACAAAAATATGGCAACTATTATAAAAAAGAGCTTAAACAATCCAGAAGAAACAAAGACGCTTGAAAAGATTAAGGTCGAGATTGTTACGATAGACGGTCTTAAGATACAGCGAGATACAGCCGCGCCCGGATGGCAGTGGTCAAAACACATAAAGCCGCTTGTTGGAGGAGAAAGTTGTCAGGTAAACCACGTCCTTTATGTGGTTTCGGGTAAGTTGCATGTCAAGATGAACGACGGAAAAGAACTTGAATATGGTCCAGGTGATGTCGGTGTTATACCACCTGGCCATGACGGCTGGAATGCAGGAAACGAACCTTTGGTTTGGCTTGAATTTTCACGCTAAAAGGGTTTAGACGTAGATAAAAAAGTTCTAATTTTTATCCCGACACTGCAGCCCTTATAGTTTAACGAGCTTACGAAGATTTATCTTGAAGACTACGCCAAGTCGAATAAAAAAAGTTGGAAATGCGACGAGTATTGTCTTGAAGCCCATATCAAGCCGTTCTTGGGGAGCATGGAGATCTCTGACATCTCCCCTCTTCTGATCGAAAAATACAGAGCAGAGCGCTTAGCGGCCGGGGTTAAAAAATCTACAACCAACCGCGAGCTTGCGCTTCTTAAATAAATGTTCAACTTTGCTATCGATTGGGATCTTGCTACGACTTTGTTTTCAATTATTGACATTCGCAAAACTAATGGAAAGCATTTTCCCCATAAGCCGGATTTCCATTATTTATACGTTCCTCAATAATTAGGGAAGGTGACGCTTGGCTGGACTCATGACTCTGGATCATGAAATCAAGGTTCGAATCCTTGCTTCCCAGCTCCCCCTCTTCATCCATCAATCGCCGGAACGGCATTTTTAAAATCGGCCAATAAAATCCCAAAAGCGCTTGACTTTGATTATTCGCTCTTGTACACTATTTCTATAGGAATTGTAAGCATGAGGTTATTTTGTCTCTTGTAACGTTCGTCCTCCGGAGTCCGGCCCGCCGGCGGCGTTTTCGCCGGGGAATGATCCTCGTTCTGGCCTTATCGGCGCTTTCGACTTTTTCCGCGGGTCAAGCGACCTCCCCCGCCATCACTCAACAGATATCGCCCGGCCCCCTGTCCGCGGCCCACGCCAAGCTGGAAGGACCCGCCAACTGCCTGCAGTGCCACGCCGCGGCTAAGGCCATCAGCGCTGAGAAATGCCTGGGCTGCCACCAAACCGTCGCCGGCCGCATCGCCGCGAAAAAAGGCGTCCATCGGGAGGTCACCGGCGACTGCGAAGCCTGCCATGTCGAACATCAGGGCGTCGCCGTCGACCTTCGGCCTCTCGAAAAAGCCAAGTTCGACCATAAAGAAGAGACCGGATTCGCCCTGGAGGGAAAGCACGCGGCCGCGGCCATGACGTGCGAGCGATGCCACCCGACCCGGTCATTCATGACCTTGAAGCCGGACTGCCAGACCTGTCACGCCGATCCTCATCAAGGGGCGATGAAAGAGCGCTGCGCGGCCTGCCATACGCCGGCCGCGGGGTGGACGAACGCGTCGCGGGGATTCCATAAGATCGCGGCCTTCCCGCTCGAAGGCCGGCATTTGACGGTGCCCTGCGCTTCCTGCCATCTGAATGGAGTGGTTAAGGGCACGCCGAAGCGATGCTATGACTGCCATTGGATCCGCCGCCAAGACGACCGCTACCGGACCCGGCTCGGCAGCCAATGTGAAGATTGCCACCGGCCGACGGCCTGGACGGCGGTCCAATGGGATCATGGAGTGAAGACGGGCCTGGCGCTGAACACCGCTCACCGGACGGTGGGTTGCGACGGCTGCCATAAAAACCAGACGTTCAAGGGAACGGTCCCGGATTGCTATTCCTGCCATAGGGAGGACTACCAAGAAACGAAGGACCCGAATCATGCCGCGGCTGGTTTTCCGACGACCTGCCAGCTCTGCCACCGGCCGTCCGATTCCTCGTTCAGGCAGGGCACTCCCAACCACAATCTGTTTTTCGCCAAGGTCGGGGTCCACGCCACCCTGGATTGCGCCGCCTGCCATAAGAATAACGTCTACCAGGGCACGCCCCGCGACTGCTACGGCTGCCACCGCACCAAATACGAGCTGACGAAAAATCCGAGTCATATCGCGGCCGGCTTTCCCACGACCTGCGAACTCTGTCACCGCCCGACCGACACATCCTTCAACCAAGGCACGTTCAATCATACTTATTTCCCGACGAAAATGGGCAATAACATCTGCGCTAACTGCCACACCGATCCGACCAATTTCAAGGTCTTCACCTGCCTGACCTGCCACACCCGGAGCTCGACCGATTCCGATCATCGCGGCGTGGCCGGCTACGTCTATAACTCCGCGAACTGCTATTCCTGTCATCCCCAAGGACGGTGATCGATGAAGCGGACGATTCTGGGCGCTCTTTTTACGGCGGTGCTTCTGGTCGCTTCATCGGCCGCGGCCACGAAATCCTTCTACGGCCGGGTTTCGTTATATGCCCAGGCCGCCAGCGCGACCTACGACCAGGGCGGATCAAACTTCTTCTCCGATCTCGTCCTGACCTTGACCTTGCGGTCGACGGAGACCGGCAAGGACGGCTTCGAATACGGGCTCGACGTCCGCGGGGCCGGATATCCGTCCTCCGAGGAACGCGACCCGCGGCTCTCGATTTACGACGCTTTTGCCGGGGCTAAATTCGTTCAAGGGAAATTCGCCATCCGCTTGGGACAGATGTGGCTGAACGAACTCGGCGGTTTGGGTTCGCTCGGCGGAGGGCTGTTCGAGCTCAAGGCCCCGATCAAAACCGCGCTCGGCCGCTTCCGGATCGGCCTCTTCGGCGGATTGGAACCGAAGATCCTCGAAGCCGGATATGTCACCGGGATCACGAAATTCGGCGGTTATCTGGCCCTCGACGGCGACCGCGCCCGGCGCCATGTTCTGAGTTATGTTAATCTTCGCGATTCCCAATTGACCGAGAGGTCGGTCCTGATCCTGACCAACTATATCCCCCTCGGCGCCAAGTTCTTTCTCTACCAGGCCGCTGAGTACGATCTTCTCGGGCCGGCCGGACAGGGGCGGGGAAATCTCACTTACGTCTTCGCCAACGCCCGTTATTCTCCCCTCTCGGCGATCGAACTCCAAGGCACGTATCATCGGGGGCATTCGTTCGATACCCGAACCCTCATCGAGGACCGTCTGAACGGCCGGCCCCTCGATCAGCGGGCCTTGGAGGGGTTCCTGTTCGAATCGCTCGGCGGCCGGATGACCGTGACCCTCCTGAGGGGCGTCCGTCTTTTCGCCGGCTTCTCCCAGGACAAAAACAACCTGGGCGACAGCCGAAGCGATCGACTGAGCTTCGGGCTCTACGCCACGAACTTGCTCAAAACGGGATTGGAGCTCAACATCTCCGATTGGCGGATGAAATCGCGGTCGGGCTCGGCTTATGATTCATGGTATGTTTCGCTCGGAAGAAACTTCGGCCGATCCGTCTATATCGAGGGTTTTTACTCATCCTCGGTCTCCGTCTTCCGGCTGACCGAAAGCGGCGGCTACCGCATCGACAGCTACCCGCGGAGCCGGCGTTTCGGCGTTTCGTCGGTTCTGAACGTCTTCCGCACCGCTTCCCTCCAGTTTACGGCGGAGCGAACCCTCGGCGACACTTACAACGAATATCGTCTTCTCAGCGGAATCAGTTACAGATTTTAAGGGAAGGCGTTTCTTTGGGTCGGGCCGGGCGCATGCTGAACGAGTTCATCCGGTTGACGTCCGGCCCGAAATCATATATTGTGAGATGTCCTTGATTTCTATTTTTTTAGGCGCAAATGGCACCAACGACGAAAGTTAGAGAGGGTGAGATCTGGGCCGTCGGCGGCGGCAAAGGCGGCACCGGAAAGACGTTCATCACGTCCAGCGTCGGCACCTATCTGGCCAAGAAAGGCAAGAACGTCGTCCTCGTCGATATGGACATCGGCGGGGCCAATCTCCATTCGTTCTTCGGCATCAGCCGGCCCCAGAAGTCCCTGACCAGTTTTTTCGAGATGGGGGCCTCGCTCTCCGACCTCGTGGTCAAGACCGAACTGGACAATATCTCCCTTATTTCAGGCGACGTCAATTCGATCGCCTCCGACAAGATCACCTTCTCCCAGAAGCTCAAGCTCTTCCGGCAGATCATGAAGCTCAACGCCCAGAACGTGATCATCGACCTGGGCGCCGGCAGCCACTACAACACCCTCGACACCTTCCTCATCGCCGACCGGATGATCGTGGTCCTCGTTCCCGAGGTGATCGCCATCGAGAACATGTATCATTTCATCAAGAACTCGCTCTTTCGGAAGGTCAAGAAGACGCTCAAGGAATACGGCTTCAAGGAGATCGTCCAGCATATCTGGGACCGCCGCCAAAGCTACGGGATCATCAACATCAAGGAACTGATCGATTATCTCAAGGACAGCTTTTCCTACATCGGCACGATCCTGGACCACGAGTTGGCCGCCTTCAAGGTCCACCTGGTCCTCAACATGGTCCGGAACAACAACGACATCCTCCTCGGGGCCTCGATCAAGAGCGTCATGATGAAGTACCTGGGCGTCCCCATCCAGTATTCCGGCTATATCGAATACAACGACGCCGTCTGGAAATCGGTCCGCGAACGCAAGCCGTTCATGCTCAACTACCTGGCCACGGGCTGCGCCAAGGAGATCGAGGTCCTTGTCGACAACATCGTCAAAGGCAGAGAGGTCAGCCTGCCGGGAGGCTATTGATGCCCAAGGACGAGCTCAAGAAATATTACGACATGCTCGAGCTGCCGCCGGACGCCCCTCTCCGGGACATCCACAACTCCTTCATGCGCCTGAAGAAGATCTATTCGGGCGATTCCATCGTCCTGGCCCCCCTTGGCGAGGAGTTCTCCGAGAAAAAACGAAAACGAGTGCTCGAGCAGATCGAAGAGGCCTACCTCAAGATCTTGGAAGCCAAGAAGGACGCGCCGTCCAGAATGGCCCCTCTCTTTTCCGACGGACGTGAGCCCGAGGACGGCCCCGAGATGGACAAGATCGGCGACGGTCCGTGCACCGGTCCGTCGCTCCGCAAGATCCGGGAAAAGGCCGGCGTCGAACTGAACGAGATCTCCAAGGAATTGAAGCTGCGGATGGAGCTGTTGAAGAGCCTAGAGGACGAGAAATACGAAGCCCTCCCCGAGGCGATCTACCTCAAGGTCCACCTCAAGAACTACGCTGCCTTCCTCGGCCTGGACCCAGGCCGGGTCACCGAGGAGTACCTCCGCCGCTATCAGGTCTGGAAAGAAAAAAAGGGGGAGTGAAGGGGGGATTAATCCGGCTCGACCCCGTCCCAGCAAAAGGTGCAGAGCCGCTCTTTGGGCAGGCCGATGGCCGCCACCAGATCCTCGAGTCGCTGGTACTTGAGGGTCGTCAGGTTCAATCTTTGCCGGATCCGCTCCTCCATGGCCTTGTAGCTGTCCGTGTCTTCCCGGGTATATTCCGTCAGGTCGGAGAGGTATTCGCCTTCGATCTCGCGGATGGCCCGCCTGGCGGCCAGGTCCATCTCCGATCGGGAGACCGAGAAATTCAGGAACTTGCAGCCGAAGACGAGCGGCGGGCAGGCCGGCCGCATATGGACCTCCAGGGCGCCGCAATCGTAGAGCCTCTGGATGGTATCCTGAAGCTGGGTTCCCCGGACAATGGAATCCTCGCAGAAAAGAAACTTCTTGCCCTTGATCAGGTCCCCGATCGGGATGAGCTTCATCCGGGCGACGAGGTCCCGGACGCCCTGGCTCTGGGGCATGAAGCTTCGGGCCCAGGTGGGCGTGTATTTGACGAATGGCCGCTTGAACGGGACGCCGGCCTCGGCCGCGTAGCCCAGGCCGTGGCCGACGCCCGAGTCCGGGATCCCGGCCACGAAATCGATCGGGACCGGGTTGTGTTTCGCCAGGAACGCCCCGCAGCGGTTCCGCGCGGCCTCGACGTTGATGCCTTCGTAGCTCGAGGCCGGGTAGCCGTAGTAGACCCAGAGGAAGGCGCAGATCTGAAGCGTGTCGCCCGGCGGCTGTCTCTGCTCGTACCCCTCGGGGGCGATGAAAACGATCTCTCCGGGTCCCAGATATTTTTCGACCTCGAAGCCGAGGTTGGGGAAGGCGCACGTCTCCGAGGTGACGGCGAAATTGCCCGCTTTCTTGCCGAGGACGATCGGCGTCCGGCCCCGTTTATCGCGGCCGGCGTACAAGCCCTTCTCGGTCAGGATGAGGACGGAGCAGGAGCCCTCGATGGAATCCTGGAGGCGCCGGATCCCCGCCTCGAAGCTTTCCTCCTGGTTGATGAGCGCCGCGGCCAGTTCAGTCGGGTTGACCCCGCCGGACCCGATCTCGGTGAAGTGCAGCCCGTTCTTCCGGAAAAGACCCTCGGACAGCGCCGCGGCGTTCTTGATGGCGCCCACGGTGACGATGGCGTAATCCCCGAGATGGGATCGGATGAGCAGGGGCTGGTCGTCAAAATCGCTGATCACCCCGATGCCGGCCCAGGAATGCATCCGTTCGAGGTCCGGATCGAACTTGGAGCGGAACTGGGCGTTCTCGATGTTATGGATGACGCGGACAAAGCCGTCCTTCTGGCGGACGGCCAGCCCGCCCCGCCTTGTCCCGAGATGGGAGTGGTAGTCCGTACCGTAGAATAGGTCGGCGATACAGTCGTCCCAGGAAGCGATCCCGAAAAATCCTCCCATATAGCCTCCTCGTCGTTCGGGCTTACCGGCTCTCGGGTTCCGCGTGAACGAGGACCCGGATCAGGCCCGGGATCCCTTCTTTCAAGCGGTCCTCGATTCGGGTGGACACATCGTGAACCTGAATGATCGATAACTGCTTCTCGAAATGGCAGTGAAGAGAGACCGAATATTTTTCGGCGTGGCGCCGGATCATGACGTTGTGGCAGCGGGAAGCGCCGGCGACCTCATTGGCCAGCTTTTTGACCTTGTCCACGAGGGCCGACTCCCCGGACGTCACGTCGACGCCTTCGCCGATGCCCGTGCCCCGGGATTCGATGTGGGTGTTGATCTGGGAGATCTCGGGCATGTCGTCCTTGAGGTCTTTTTCGATATGCGTCGCCAGGTCATGGGCCTGCTGCAGGGATAGATGGTCGTCAACCTCGAGGTGGAGGTCGATCACGAACCGATCGCGATTCTCGTACAGGCTGATGTTGTGGACGCTCATCTGGTTCCGGTAGGCGATGGCCCGGATCCTCTTGGCCTTGGTCTCGCGCTCGACCTCGCGCGGGTCGGTGTGAATGACGACGTCGGCGCCGGGAGCGACGCTCTGGACGCAGGCCTCCACCGATTCGGCGATGGCGTGGGTCCGTTCGAAGGACAGGTTGCGGTCCACGTCGACGGTCATGTCGACGAAGACGCTGGGGCCGGACCGCCGGAGCCGGACCTGGCCGACGCTCATGACGCCTTCGATCACGCCGGCGGCCTCGGAGATCTTCTGGGCCAGGCCGTCCGGGGCACGGTCGAGGAGGACGTCCACGGTCCGTTTGCCGAGCTTGTAGCTCACGAATAGGACGATGAAGGCGACGCCCAGCGCGGCGACCGCGTCCGCCTTCTGCAAAAGCTCCGCCTGGCGGTGAAAGACGTGCTGGCCGAGCCAGACGAGGAGCAGGCCGCCGATGACGACGCTTGAGCTCCACACGTCCGTCGAAAAGTGGAGAGCGTCGGCCTCCAGGGCCTGGCTGTGATGCTTCCGGGCGGTTCGGTAAAGCATCCGGGACCGGCTCACGTCGACCCCGATGGAGATGACCATCACCAGGAAGGCCCAGAGACCGGGATCGATCTCGATGGTTTGGAAGGCGATGCGGCGGACCGCCTCATAGATGATCCAGGCGCAGGTGACAAAGAGCAAAACCGTCTCGACGAGGGCGGAGAAGTTCTCGATCTTGCCGTGGCCGTAAGGATGGTCACGATCGGCCGGCCGATCCGAGATGCTCACGGCCACGAAGGTGATGAACGCGGCGACCAGGTCCAGGCCGGAGTGGGCCGCTTCGGCCAGAATGCCCAAGCTTCCCGTGAGGATCCCGACGACCAGCTTCATGGAGGTGAGCAGGAGCGCGGCCAGAACGGAATTGCCGGCCGCGGCCTTTTTCTCCCGCTCGGCCGAAATGATATTCGGGGACGTTTCAGACGGCATCGCTATTTAGACGCTCCGGAAGAACTCTTATTTTAGCATAGCCCCGGGGAGGGAGCAATCGCGGGAAATGGGGTCGGCGCGAAAAAAAGCGCCCGCCCCCCGGAGGCGGGAGCGGGCGCTTTACGATCGCCTCTCCGGGAAGCCGCCGTCGCTCTTGAGCTTCGGCCGCGCCGCCCGGTCCATGGCTATTTCAGCTTGACGATGTGGACGGCGCCGTCGCCGTACTTCTTAGCCAGTCCGTCGATGGTCCGGCCGCCGAATTTGCCGGCCATGGCGTCGATGGTCGGTTGGTTCGGAAGCATGTTGTTGGCCCCGGTCTTGCATTCTTCGATGTTGCCGGCGACCATGATGATCATTTTATCCGGCTGCAGCCACTTCTGGGCGACGCGCTTCAGGTCGGCGACCGTCACCTTCTCGTACTTGGCCAGATAGGTGTCGTAGTAATCCATCGGACGGCCGCTGAATTCGAGGTTGGCGAAGCTCTGGGCGATGGAGCCGACCCCCGAGAACATGGAGGGGAAAGCGTTGACCCGGGCGTTCTTGGCGAACTTGAGGTCGGCTTCGCTGACGTCCCCGTTATGCATTCCCTCGATGAGGTCCAGCATCAGCTGGGAGGCGAAGACGACCGTCGAGTTCTTGGTCTGACAGGAGGCCGTGAAAGTCCCGGGATACAGGACGCCGGCTCCGCCGCCGCCGCCCCCGCCGCCGCGCTGACCGCCGCCCCCGCCGCCGCCGAAGCTGGAGCTGGTGGAGTAGGCCAGCCCGTTATCGGTGCGGACGACTTTGGTGATGCGCGAGGAGAACGAGCCGCCGCCGAGGATGTAGTTCATCAGGTCGACCGCGGGGTAGTCGGGGTCGTCCACCATCAGACCGAGATGCCCGATCCGGATAATCCCCTGGTTCGGGATGACCTCGGGTTGGACCATGTAGACGCCCGCTTTGGACGCCTGTTGGACCCTTGGAATGGCCGGCACGGCTTTCTCGGCCTTGCGCCATTTCCCGAACGTGGCCTCGAGCTTCTTCATCATATCGGCTTTCTTGAAATCGCCCGAGACCACCAGGACGGCATTGTTCGCTCCCCAATACTTCTTGTGCCAAGCGATCAGGTCGCCGCGGGTAATGGCGGTGATCGTCGCTTCGGTCGTCTCCTGGGTGATCGGCGAGTTTTCGCCGTAAATCAAATCGCTGTAAACGCGGCCGGCGACCTGGGCGACGTTTTTATTGCGGTTGCGGATCGCGGGCAGGGCCTGGTCTTTCTCCCGGCGGAGCTTGTCGTCGGGGAAGGCCGGGTTGGTCAGGATGTCCATCCAGATCTTCATCCCCTCGTCGAGATGCTTGATGTTGATGGACAGGTTGCGGGCCGTCAACGTCCCCGCCAGAAAGTCCATCCGCTCGTTGATCTGCTCGCCGGTCATGGTGGGGCTGCCGCCCGAGCGCATGACCGAGCCGGCGAAGCCGTCCACGCCCAATTTGTCCTTGGGCTCGAGGAAAGGCCCGGTCCGGAGGAGGAGCGTGGCGGTGAACCAGGGGATCTCGTGATCCTCGGCGATGTAGACCACCAGGCCGTTCGAGAGCTTCGTTCGGAATTCGGACGCTTTGGGCACTTTGAAGTTGAGCGGAGGATAAGTGAATTGTTCCGGGCGCGGTCCCTTGGGCGTTTGTCCGCTCTGTCCGGCGGCCTGCGCGTCGATCGCGAAAACGAAAGCGAGCAGGAGCAGGACCGGGATGAACCATGAACCGAAATGTCGTCTGATCATTGTCATTTCCTTTCCGGCAAGCGCGGCGGGCCGCTACTTTTCCCGCTCCAACACGCCGGTGACGCAGTTGTCCTTGGTCAGATATTTTTTGGCGACCCGAATCAGGTCGGCCGGCGTCACGGCCATGCGCTGTTTGTATTGGTCGTCGAGATGCTGCCAGCGGTAGGCCACTTCCATCGAGGCCAGCTGGCCGGCGATC
>Ga0315275_10003341_pt1 | contig 14771 bp, 14 predicted proteins | sample YL17G03_0_MG_FD_205557 | JGI IMG/M metagenome (GOLD analysis project Ga0315275, IMG submission 205557) | Sediment microbial communities from Yellowstone Lake, YNP, Wyoming, USA - YL17G03_0 | ecosystem: Environmental > Aquatic > Freshwater > Lake > Sediment | place: USA: Wyoming | collected... | reverse complement strand
AACTGGATCGCCTGGCGCGCTTCTTGTGAACCCACATAATGTAAATAATCCTGCGAGCCAAGTATGTGATTATGCCGGTAAATGACGTAGCCCGTCAGGGTTGTCCCAAGCACGGGCTTACCCAAAGCAATCTTATTTCTCACCACCCAGGGAATGATCATTGAAGTTACAACGAGCGAAACCAACAATACAGGACGCAGCCAAGTTGTGTAGCGCTGTCTAGCCTGGCAGTGTTCAAAAAACAGCCCAACGACGACCACCCCTACAATAACAAGTACGGCAGAACGCGACAGCGCTGCCACGCCGAAGGCGAAACCAGCCAACAGCCAGTCTTGCGTGCGATTGGATGCACGGGCGCGCATGAGAAAAACAATCCCGAAGGTTACACAAACGGTCGCCAGCATTTCGCCGGAAAGTTGGGGAATCAGCCGTAAAGCCGGAGGGTACACTGCCCACATAGATGCCGCGAAAAGGGCGGCGCGTGGGCTGCTCCATTGCCTTGTGAGCAGGAAAATTCCCCATACCACCAGGATGTGTAACAGTATCTCTATGTAAGCCGTGGTAATCAGCGAATCTCGGGTTAGCCGAGCAAGAGCGGCGAATAGAAGTACCGGCGCAGGTTCGCGGGAGGCAGTAATTTGGTTATCTGGACCGCATAATGGAAAATAAACCTGGGCGCAAAAGGCATAACCCTGGCCGTGTTCCAGGTTGAGGGCGATGGGCCACCAACTTCCTGTTTGACCCCATTGCAGCGAGGGAGGATGGGCGTTAATGACTACGATCCCAATCAGGAAGGTCGACAATGTAATGAAAACAAGAATCCGGGTAGAATGTGTATCCAAATAAGTTAAGAAGGTTTTGAGTTGCAAATTCCAGTTAATTTGACGGATTGGTTTTGTCTTCGAAGACATGGATATAAATACTCCTTGCAAACGGTAAAGGTGGGAAAACCTGCGAGTGGAATTGTAGTCCTTAATGATTAAACGAAATTAAGCCCAGATAGTGTTCTTTTCAACTGGCTTTTATTATGCAAGACCGAGTCCTTCCAGTAACGAGGACTCGGTCGAGAACTTATTCTGAAACTTGGGATAGTGAATGATGTTGATTTCTCGGGATGGCAGCACCATCCAGATCCAGGTTTGATCCGAGAATACCCTTCCCTAATTCGCGTATTCGGGTTTGTTCCGTGGATGGCACCTGCTGCCTACCTGGTCACAAGCGGCAAGAACACCTCTTTCCATGCCTCCTGAAGGATGGCCCAGAAACCTTCCACCAGGGAATATTCACCTCCGTGCAACGTGCCGGGTTCGGCCTGACCGACCGTCCCGCTCAGCGAGTAAACTCCACCCTGGCTGGTACCGCCGCCGCTGTCCACCGTCCACCAATCCAGAGTGTAGGTAGCGTCATTGGCAGCGCGCACCGTCTGGAGGGTCAGGAGCAGGAGAACGAGCAGGAAAATCACTACCAGCAGGCGCTTCATGGCTGGCCTCCGATCTTGCGTCGCAGCGTGAAGAACATCCCCGCCTGGGCGATGACGAGTAGAACGACAACAACCCAGCTTAGTGGTATGCTGCTGGTCCTGGGGGTATCGCCTGCCTTTTCCACCTGAGCGAGCTGGGCTTTCAAGGATTGGATCTCAGCAGCTTGTTCCTGGCTGAGCTGGTAGAGTCCCTGGATAGAAACCAGAGCCACCCCGTCCAGGTCGATCGTGTTGATCATCTTGTCATCCTCCCCCAGACCAAAGGCAGCGTAGAAGTCCTGCGCCGTGGGTCCCAGGTGCTTGACCGCCGGATCGGTGCCTTTGGCGTTCCAGGTCTGCACCGGGATGCGGCTGAGCTGCTCGAGCATGGCGAGGTTATTTACCGGGAGGAAGTTCTCCTTCATGTCCCGGTCGCTTGAGCAAGACCATGTTCCGCCGTCGAGTAACTGGCAGCTCCAGGTGATCGAGCCATCGGTGGGGGAGATGCCGGTAATCAGGCGGAAACCGTTGGTGGCGCGGGCACGGAAGGTGTTGGGGCTGACCGATGAGAAATCGAAGTCGTTGCTGTCCGCCCAGACGAAGGCACCGGTATTGACCGCTTTGGCTCGGTATCCAGCAGCGAAGCTGTAATTCTGGCTGGCGGTGTTGTTTCTTCCTCCCGCTATAGTGGAAAAATCACCGCTGGCGGTGTTGGAATATCCTCCACCCACGCTAGAATCAAGTCCGCTGGCACTGTTGGTGTTCCCTCCAGACACGGTGGCAGAATCACCGCCAGCGGTGTTCGTATTTCCCCCGTTCACAGTGGAAGTCAACCCGGCGGCGAAGTTAGAGTTTCCCCCGCCCACATTGGAAGCCACTCCGGAGGCTGTGTTATTTTCACCTCCACCAACGGAGGAATAACTCCCGCTCGCAGTGTTGTTTTGACCTCCACCCACGGTGGCATAACCGGCATCATCGATCGTACCCGAGTTGTTCCCAGCCTGGTTGTCATAGCCGCCGCCCACTGTGCCATAATTATCGGTGACTCGGTTGCCTGTTCCAGACGAGGCAGAACCACCGCCGCCAATCGTCGCATAGTCAGCGCTGGCGGTGTTAGAAGACCCTCCGCCCACAGTGGCTTGTTGACCGCTGGCGGTGTTAGAAATTCCCCCGCTCACGGTGGAATTCAACCCGCTGGCATAGTTAGTATTTCCCCCGCCCACGTTGGAAGCCTCCCCGGAAGCAATGTTCAAACCGCCTCCACCCACGGTGGATATGACGCCGCTGGCTGTGTTAGCTGCTCCCCCGCTCACGGTAGCGTAATTTGCATCGCTGGTGGTGCCCGCGTTATTCCCCGCCCGGTTACCATAACCTCCGCCCACCGTCCCGTAATTATCGGTGATCCGGTTGGGGTTTGTGGTTGTTCCCCCGCCTCCGATGACCGCTCCGGAGGCTCCAGTCGTCACGGTATTGCTGTCCTCGCCGCCGACGAGGTTCGGCGTCCCGCCTGTCACCGGCTCCAGATGCAGGGCATGCACGCCGTTCACGCGCAGCACCAGCGCCTGGTTATCGCTGGTGCCCAGGTAATTGGTGAGCGGGTTGGTGCCGCTCGCGCCGCTCAAGCCCCAGAAGGTTGTGGTGTTGTCATCCGTCTCGCAGGTCACTGTACCATCGGCGTTGATCACCCGGATGGCGTTACCCGCCGCGCAGGAGGCAGCCACCCGGCGCTGCAGGTAGGTTACGTCAGCACTCAGCGCCACATCACCGCTCACGCCGCCGCCGGAGAGACCCGTCCCGGCAGTCACGGAAGTGATGTCGCCCGCCCCACCAGCCACCGCTTCGCAAGTCACCGTGCCATCGGCGTTGACGACCCGGATGGCGTTGCCGGCGGTGCAGGACGAAGCCACCCGGCGCTGAAGGTAAGCCGCATCGGCAGACAAAGTCACCGCGCCGCTGAGGCCGCCGCCGCTGAGGCCTGTCCCAGCCGTCACGGCGGTTATGTCACCCGCCCCGCCCGCCACCGCCTCGCAGGTCACCGTGCCATCGCCGTTGACGACCCGGATGGCATTACCCACCGCGCAAGTCCCGTTTATCCTCGACTGGATGATTGTAGTGTTCACGCTGAACTGCCCACTGCTTAGCGTCAACCCCGAACCGGCGGTGTAGGTGGTGTCGTTATCAACGCCATCGACAAAGCCGGCCGGTATAGCCGTCAACCCACTCCAGGGGGTGCTACCCGCGCTGGCGGCATAGAGGGCAGTCGGCGCCGGGGTGAGTGCCTGGCGTGGGCTGAGTACGGTGTAGGCGCCTGTGCTCGAGCCTGGGCGCACCGCCACCTCCAGCCAGCGCGCTTCGTTTACAAATACCCCTGCGCCGAAGTCGAGCTGGACGGTGAAATAGCCATCACTGACGATCGCATCCTCCTTCGGCACCAGGCTGCCTACCTGCGCCCCACCGACTTCAGCGTTGTATAACGTGAACCGGAAGTCGTAGGCTGTATCGGCTGGAGCGCCGCCATCCGACAACCTGCCCTGGTATGTGATCGTAGTACCCAAGGCTGCCCCAGGCGCATCTGGGTCTGCTGGAGCCTCTCCCTGGGCAATTCCGCGGCCTGAGCCAGGCAGGAGCAGGGCAAGCATGGCGAAAAGAGTTAGAACGAGCTTGGTTTTCATGTTTCCCTCCGATTTTGTCCTTTTTCAGTTGACTTGAAGAAAAAAAGCCGCTCGCAATTACGAGCGGCGGCGATGCTGGTTGGATTATGATAAGGGATGTTTCCACCTCCTCATCCTCAGAAAAGGCTGTGTTGTATGTAATTGGGTCTTAATTATTATAGAGAAAATTCCTTGCCATGTAAACAAGAATTAACAGTTAATGGCGTGACGCCATCTCACCGGATCATTCTGAGTATAATGTAAACGTACAAGAATTGAGGATGCTAATTCATGGGCCAAAAATTCAATAATTTTTCACCTGACGTTGTAATCCCCGCCATAGAAGAAAGCCTGCGAGAGTATTGGGGGTACTACGGACGCGCCCCGCAGTCCGAGCTAGTTGATGGCCCGGAGTTGCTGCGGTTTTATACTGGCGTCCCTTTTCCGTTCCTAAACGGTGTGAGCTGCCGTCAATTGTCCCCCGACCATGTAGACGCCGCAATCGATGAAAGCATTTCATTTTTTCAAAAACGAAATGTCCTCTGGGAATGGATCGTCGGCCCGCAGCCAGCTCCTGCTTCTCTGCCCGAGTCCCTGGCGAAGCATGGTTTAACGACGGGCGGTGGAAGTCTTGGCATGGCGATTCATTTGGATGCAATCAGCCAGGATATCCCTACGATAGATCATTTAGAGATCGTACCTGTGGAGGATGATGAAACTTTGAAAATTTGGGCCTCTACCGCCTGTGACGGCTTCGAGTTACCCGACCTGTACCCAACCTTTGTGGATTTGGAGTGTTCGCTGGGTTACCAGAAGCCCTTTTATCGCCGCTACCTCGCACACCTGGATCATCAACCGGTTGCCACATCTGCCCTCTACCTGGGTGAAAATGTGGCTGGGATTTATTGCGTTTCCACTGTGCCAACCGCCCGCAGATTGGGAATCGGTGCAGCAGTCACACTGCGCGCCTTGCACGAGGCTCGAGCCATGAGATATCACATCGCAGTGCTGCAAGCTTCGCCCATGGGTCGCAGTGTGTATCAGAAGTTAGGATTTCAGGAATTCTCAGTTCTCTACGGTTATAGCCCTGCAGAGTAAACGGTTCAGGCGGGTGACCTCCTCTTTTCTTGCCTACCCTGGCCCTGCTGCTGCCACCTCTGCTGTCACACTGCCCACAAATTGCACAAAATTGTCCTTGAATTTCTGGGCTAAAACCTGCGCCTGTTGGTCATAAGCCTCGGGGTCTTTCCAGGTCTGGCGGGGGTTCAGGATCTCAGCGGGTACCCCCGGGCATCCTTCCGGAACCTCGAAGCCGAAATAGGGATCCATTCGCATGGGTACCACCTCCAGGTCACCCCGCAGGGCGGCGTGCACCAGGAGGCGCGTGTAAGGCAGGTCGATGCGCTCGCCGACGCCGTAAGGGCCGCCCGTCCAGCCGGTATTGACCAGCCAAACCTGCGATTGGTGTTGGCGCAGCTTTTCGCCCAATAGGTCCGCATAGACGCTGGGAGCCAGCGGCAGGAAAGGCGCCCCAAAGCAGGAAGAAAAGGTTGCTTGTGGTTCTGCTCCCAGGCCTCTTTCGGTTCCAGCTAATTTTGCCGTATAGCCCGAGATAAAATGGTACATAGCCTGCGCCGAAGAGAGGCGGGAGATGGGCGGCAGTACACCAAACGCGTCGGCTGTCAGGAAGAAGATGGTGCGCGGGTGCCCGGCCATTCCAGAAGGCACGATGTTCGGCATGAAACCAATCGGGTAACCCGCACGCGTATTCTCTGTGTAGCTTGCATCGTCGAAATTCACCTGCCGCGTGTTCGCATCGATCAAGACGTTTTCCAGGACAGTCCCAAAGTGCCGGGTTGCGCTCCAGATCAGGGGTTCCCATTCCTTGCTCAACTTGATCGTCTTGGCGTAACAGCCTCCTTCAAAATTGAACACACCCTCATCGCCCCAGCCGTGCTCGTCATCGCCGATTAACTGGCGCTCGGGGTCGGAGACCAGGGTCGTCTTACCCGTTCCGGAGAGGCCAAAGAACAGGGATACATCACCTTTTGCGTCCACGTTGGCCGCACAGTGCATCGGGATCACATCCTTGTGCGGCATCAGGTAATTGAGCACGGTGAAGATAGACTTTTTCACCTCCCCTGCGTAACTCGTACCGCCGATCAAGATCATCTTCCGTTCGAAATTCAGGATAATAAAGATATCCGAGTTCGTCCCGTCAGTTTCAGGATTTGCTCGAAAACCAGGAGCGTGCAAGATGGTGAATTCGGGCACGAACCCCGGCAATTCATCGAGTTTATAGCGCAGAAAGAGATTGCGGGCAAACAAGCTATGCCAGGCGTTCTCGGTCACCACCCGGATAGGCAGGCGCAGCCTGGGATCAGCGACCGCCGCAGTATCTTGTACGAATATATCGCGTCCCTGGAAGTATGCCGTCATGCGCAGGTAAAGCTGGTCGAAGTGCTGAGGCGTCATGGGACGGTTGATCTTACCCCAGTTGACTTTCTCTACTGCCTCACCTGTTTGGACAATGAACTTATCGTTAGCCGCGCGTCCTGTGTGGATACCGGTACGGACGATCACAGCCCCTTCGTGAGCCAGCATTCCCTCCCTTCTTGAAACGATCCGTTCCACCAGCGCAGGAGTGGTCATGTTCCAATATTCCATATTGAGGTTGCGCAGGCCGTGGTTTTCCAGGCCATAGTTTGACGGGGTCCCCATTACATTGCTCATTTTTATTCTCCACTGAGGGTCAGATTTTTCGAAAATCGTTGTTTGCTCGGGTTTAGTGAAATAACACCTTAATAATCACTTCGATGCGTACATCTTCATGGTCATTCTGTGAAGCGGAGGGACGAAGAATCCTTACGCGATTACAGGAGGGGAAATAACGAATGGGTTTATAATCGAGAAATGCAACCAAAAGTTTCTTATCTGCGCTGGATCGCGCTGCACCTGTTGGTCTTCACCCTCAGCCCCTTTAGCTTCATGCTCGCTGGACTGCTGGTGGGGGTGCTGGTTTCCATCGAACCTTACGTTTTTGGAGTTAGCAGCCCGGTCAGCTCAAGGCTGCAGCCTTTTTACAACCAAACCCTCTACCTGCTCGCCCCACTACTCAGCGGCGGAATGCTGGGAGCCTTGACCGGCTGGCTGCAGTTCGTGGCTATGCGCAATTTAGCGGCGCAGATCAGGCCAGGCCGCTGGATTTTCATGAGCGCCCTCGGCATGGCGCTGGCTTTCCTGGCCTTCGCCTGGGCATTTAATGGACGCCTCCAGGCGAATCCTTTCCTGCTGGCCTCACTTTTCAGCGGATCCATCTACGGCTTGGCAACTGGGATCATCCAGGCACGGGCGCTGAAAAAGTACTTCGAAATCGCCTGGGACTGGATCCTGGCAAGCGCTCTAGCTGGAACCCTTTCCTTCGGCTTGATCTGCGCCTCGGCCTGGGTAGCCGAAGGGAATGCCTATTTTTGGCTCATCTTCCTCCTCAGCGCTGCCGGGGGGATCATCTTCGGCGCCGTGACGGGGAGCCAATTCGTCATCTGGTTGCGTAGTCGATTAGTCGGGAAATCTGGTAGTCAGATTGTCGGGTAGTCAGATGTTCGGTTAGTCGATGCAACTTAAAAACCATCAAAGTTCTCTTGACGTTCTCCGTGGGTTAAAATCTTTTCCCAAAAAGGAATTACCTAAGGTTTTCTTGGTGTTTGGTGGCTCCGTGGTTCTAATTTTTTTTACTCCCTCTCCTTCGCCAGCTCCCGGCCCTGGTGCCAGGCAGTATTCAAGAAGAACCCAAACAGCAGGAAAGCGATCGTCCCCACCAGCAGATCATAAATCCCCACGCTCGCCGGCCCGACCAACGGCAGAGGAAAGGTGATCGAGCGCGCCCCAAAAAAGAACATCGTCGTATTCATCAGGATCGCGATACAGCGCACCTCCGTCGGTCCCAGCTTACCGTACGACAGGCGGTATACCCCCACCACATAGGTCTGCACATACACCAGCACCGAAAGCAGCAGATATCCCACCAGCGTCATCATCGCCACGTTGAAAGTGACATACGGAGACAGCCCCAGCCCCACAAAGACAATCACCTGGCAAATCGCATCGGTGATATGGTCAATATAGAAGCCATAGCGCGGCCGCTCGATTTGCCGGTAGCGCGCCAGCGTCCCATCCAGGCTGTCGCCGAACCAGTTGATCACATACCCCAGTGTAGCCAGCCACACAAAAGCCCGGTTTCCGCCGCTCAGCGCGTACCCCGCCAGCGTCACCAACGAGCCGAACACTCCCACGGCGGTCAAAATGTCAGGATTGACCCATTTGGGCATGTGCGCCGCCAGCCAGTGCAGCGCCGGCCTTTCCAGCGGGCCTAACAAAATATCAACCACTCGCTGATGTTCTTTGAATTCGCTCAAAGGTTCCTATCTCTCCACTAGAATTAACCCGCAGCCTCATCCAACGCTTCGGGCCAGACCGGAAAACTCATCGACCACTGCTCCGGCGCCATGCGGATGAAGCGCTCCGCCTCGCAGCAAGCCACCTCGGCGTTCAAGCGGATCTCCCCGTCCCGGTCCCCTCCACGCTGCATCTCCAGCGGCTCTGAAGCCATGAAATGGTAAGAGCCATCGGGCCTGCGCAGGGCCGACCCCACGATCAACGGCACATGGGCCTTCAATGCCAAATAAATGTGATGCACCGGAAGCATCGCCTCCCGTCCAAAGAAGCGCGGCCGGCAGGTGGGGTTATCCACCGGCCTGTCCATACCTGTTAAAACCCACCCACCCTGCTTGAGATGCTCAACCGCCTTGCGCAGCGCCCCCATCGAAGCCGGCACCAGGTTCATCCCCGTCCGCCGCCGCATCTCGAACTGCCTCTGGTAGCCGCCCGGCAGATCAGGCACCGTTAGCACCAATGCATTTGCCCCCAGCAAGAAAGCCGCCTGTAAAATAAAATCGAAATTGCTCATATGAATGCCCACTACTACCAGCCCGCGCTCAGCATACCGGGGGCGCTGCAGCAGATCCTGCAAGATCGTATCCTCCTCAACCAACCGCTTCACCACCGAAGCCTTTTTGATATCGCGGTGCAGGTCGAAGATCGAGCGTGCCGTATTGCGGTAGGTCAGGCGCACCTGCTCATCCAGTGCAGCCCCTCTAAGCCGCCCTCCACTCACCACCCACTGATTGGCCCTTACCGCCCGCACCATCCCCCATCCCCTGCGCCCCGCCAACCGGTCTGCCAGGAAATATGCAATGCGGTATCCCAGCCAGGGCGGCGCGGCGCGCGCCAGAAAGGCAGCCAGCCCAACACCGATCGAACTATTAACCATGCGGCGAGTATCGGGAGACATAAGGGTTCACAAAGAAGAGTAGATCGGGATCAGGATAACCCTATTTTATCTTGAATTTCCTCTCCCTCGGCGACTCTTTTTTCGGGCTGCCTCGTTTTAATAATAAAGAGGTTGATATTAATAATCGATGATGCAGTCTGGCTGCCTATTTATTCTCCATTATTATTCAAGCCGCTGACATCATCTTCGCAGAGCCTGCGCTCGAGTTGGCTGCCCGAGTGCAGGCTTTTTTTTAACCCCTTGAGTGTTCCACGCAGCGAATCAGCTACCCTTTTGACTGTTTCTTCTGCTGCTGGGTCTGTTGACTCAGCTTGCGTTTCTGTTCCTGCTCCAACTGCTGCCGTTCTTCTTGTTGCGGTCTTTGTCCCTGTTCCTGCTGCTGCTCCATCTGCTGCTGGGTCCGTTGGCGCAGTTTCCGTTCTTCTTCCTGTTGGCGTTCGAGCTGCTGCCGCTCCAGTTGGCGCTGTTTCCGTTCCTGTTCCTGCTGCTGCTCCAACTGCTTGCGCTCCTTTTGGCGCTGTTCCAGATCATCTTGCATTGTCGGTTGTTTTTTCGGTCTCATCGTGTTTTTTCCTTCTCTTTTTTCATGCCCTCCGCCGTGCGAGCAGCCTTGGGGTAGTGATGTCCTGACACGATTCTAACACTAAAATAGCTGTCATTACCTGAGGGAAAAGAAGGACACGGATCACACAGATTTTTTATGTTAAGATTAGGATCGTTAATCAAGAAAGGAGACTCCCATGGACTACCGCTCTTTAGGCCGCACCGGCGTACAGGTTTCCCCCCTGTGCCTGGGGGCTATGAACTTCGGGGCTGCCACCAGCGAGGCCGACTCGATCACCATCATTCACGCCGCCCTGGAGGCCGGGATCAACTTCATCGACACGGCAGATGTCTACAACGGAGGGCAGTCCGAGATCATCGTCGGCAAGGCCCTGCAAGGCCGCCGAGACCAGGTCATCCTGGCGACCAAGGTGTACGGCAAAACCGGCGACCTGCCCAACGACCAGGGCAACTCACGCCTGCATATCCTGAAAGCCTGCGAAGACTCGCTCCGCCGCCTGGGCGTCGAAACGATTGACCTGTACCAGGTGCACCGCCCCGCCCTGCACATCCCCCAAGATGAGACGCTCAGCGCTCTGACTGACCTGGTGCGGGCTGGCAAGGTGCGTTACATCGGCTGCTCCACCCACCCGGCCTGGCTCGTCATGGAAGCCCTGGCGATCAGCGAAAAGTATCACCTCGCCCGCTACATCTCCGAGCAGCCGCCCTATAACCTGCTCGACCGGCGGATCGAAAACGAGCTGGTGCCGCTGGTGCTGCGCTACGAGCTGGCCCTCATCCCCTGGGCGCCGCTGGCACAGGGCGTGCTCGCCGGACGCTACCAGGTTGGTGAGCCGCTGCCGGTCGATTCGCGCGCCGGGCGCCTCCCCGGCAGCGTCTATGCCGAGCGGGTCACCGAGCGCGGCGTGCAGGCCGGGCAGCAGTTCCTCGAATTAGCGCGCCGTTCGGGCAAGACCCCCGGCCAGCTTGCCCTCACCTGGTGCAAAGACCAGCCCGGCATCACCGCCCCCATCGTCGGGCCGCGCACCCTGGCCCAACTGCAAGACCTGCTGCCTGTGCTGGAGATGACCCTGAGCGACGAAGAACGCCTGGCTTGCGACGCCATCAATCCGCCCGGAGGCGTGATCACTAACTTTCACAACACCGCCGGCTGGATGAAGACACCCTGACGAAGGGGGTCCCTACTTCTGGATGTATCTTACCTCCTCCAGATCCTTGAAATGCTCATCTTGCGTCCAAAGTGTAGCTCTATGGGCGCGGGCAGTGGCGAGGATGATACTGTCTGCCATGGGTAGTTTCGCCTCCACTGACAAAGCGGCTGCCTGAATGGCAATCTCCTGCGTTAAATCCACCACCGTGCCACGTGTCATCCAGCCCATTGCTTTGAGCGCTTCTTCTTCGCCGCTTTGGGCAAGGATGCGCTTGAAAACTTCATAAATGCTGAAGGTTGGCACGATCAATTGCTCAGTATTTTGAACAGCATCCCGAAATGTGTCACCGTTTACACCTTTGGCGAAATATTCAAGCCAGCCAGAAGAATCCACCACATTCATACGCGATCATCCTCTTCCCGCTGCACATCGGTATCGATCCCAGGAAGAAAACCGTATCCTTCTTCAATCGGCGGTACGATGACCACGCGCAGGCTGTTCTTATAACTGACGAATAACAGTTTTTGCCCCGGTTGTAAATGGAACTTCTCGCGGATTGCCCGGGGAATAACCACTTGAAACTTAGATGAAATTGTCACCATATTCATGCTTTACAACTCCTGATCGAACGCTTCGTGTAAAGCAATTATATCATCAACGAAGGATCCGTTGCCAGCTCCCCGAGGTTTAGATCGCTGGCATCACATTCCCCCCCGAGACGGAAATATACTGCCCCGAGATGAACTGCGCCAGGTCCGAAGCCAAAAACACCACCAGGTTCGCCACATCCTGGTCATAGCCGCGCCGCTTAAGGGGGACATTAGCCTTGTACGCCAATTCTTCCTCCCCCGCTCCATCCGGAACGTCCGCGCTGATCATCCAGCCCGGCGCCACCTGGTTGACGGTCACCTGGTGCTCGCCGATCTCCTTCGCCAGCACGCGCAGCACCCCATCCATACCGCGCTTCCCCGCCACATACGCCGACTGGCTGGGGAAGTTCTGCAGGACGCATTCCGTGTTGATGGCGATCACCCGCCCCCACTTCTTTTGGACCATCGCCGGGACGAAAGCCTTGGTCATCAACACGTTGTGCAGCACGCAGGAGCGGAACTGCGACTCGTAGTCCGCCAGATCCTGTTCCAAGACCGAGGTCCACTCATATTGGATCACCGCATTGTTGACAATGATATCCGGCGCGCCGATCTGAGCTTCAACTTGCGCTTTCATGGACAGGATCGAGGCCTCATCCGTAACATCAGCTTGGACGATCATCGCCCGCACTCCTTTGCCAGTCAGCTCAGCCAGCAGCTTGCGCGCCTGCGTCTCGTTCTGATGGTAATGGATAGCAACATCCGCCCCGCAGTCCGCCAGCGATCGGCAGATGACCCTGCCTAGCTGCCCCGACCCGCCCGTCACCAGGGCGATCCTACCTTTGAGATCGATTTCCATGGTTATTCTCCTGATTAAAATGTAGGGCAAGTTGTCAGCTTGACCCCCGTCTGCGACATCTCACCTTTCTTGATCTGCAATCCTGAGTTTCGCCGGCTTCATAGAGCTACTCGGCAGCTCATAGATAAAGTGTATGATTTCACCCTTTTCCAAAGTAAAACCCGCGCTGGTCGTGCTACGGCTCGACACTGGAATTCGGCCGAGTGTCAGGCGTACAGTCAGTTTATATTGAGTGCTGTGCTGCAAACCAATAAACTGCGTTTCCCCTAGCTTTAGCTCGATCTGCAGCTTCTCCACGGGAGAGACAAAACCACAAACAACTGCGTAGCCTGGGATCAATCCAAACCAGGGTTTGAGACAGGTCATTTGAATCCCTGTTTTGCCTTTTCGCTTTTCAGCCGGGTTTAAATCTTCGGCAGCTTTTCTGGGATCTTGAATTGTGTCTTGATAACCCTTGTTTTGAACCAAAACTGGCGTCAGATGTTCAGGTATATTTTCAAGTCTGATTTGCACACAACCAAGCTTGTAGGCATCTTCAATTGTTTTACCAGCACCTAAAGCCTGGTAAAAGCCGGTCGAAAAAGCTATGGCAGCTTTATCATCGATGGCCTGGCTCATGCCGATCACATACTTGATGTACTTAGCAATCGCTTCTGCTTGCGCCTTTGAATAGCAGGCATTCAAGATCACACACCTGATCTGGCTGGCAAACTGCTCGAACAGAGCCGCGAGGGCTTCAGGTGATACGGGGTGAATTTCGCCTGTTTTACTTTCCAGGCATAACGCTCCGGCGCTTGTGCCGTGGCCCGAAAAATGCACAATTTGCGGGTTTAAATCCAGCAATGCCTGGCTGATGTCCGCTGGCCGTACGGATAGCCGCTGATGGAGGCTAAAATTCTCACGTCCTTTTGAAAGTTGTAGCTTTTCTTGGATCTCTCGGGCTTCTTCGCCGAGACGAAGGCGTGAAGCATCCGTTGGGTCTGCGGCCAGGAAAAGGATTGAAATCATAAAGGTCTCCCTGCAACAAATTTCACCGTACCAGTATAGTGCATCTTTTAAGGAGTTGACTGCTGGGCTAAATCCCTTGCTTCAGCGAGCAATCGATCGATGTCTTGACGGCTGAAGTACTGTCCACGCAGGAAGATACCTTCGATCTGCTGAGCGTTCCTGATATCTTCCAACGGATTAGCCCGGACGAGAACCAGGGACGCCGTCTTTCCCTCACTGACGCTGCCCAGGCGGTCCCCTAGACCCATAAACTGCGCTGGCACGAGCGTGGCACTGCGCAGCACATCCACAGCCGGGATGCCAGCCTCCTGCCAGATCGCCATCTCCTCGTGGACAGAAAAGCCGGGGAAAATGCCGGGTAGCATCAGGTCAGTACCCACCATCAGCGGCACCCCGGCCTGGTACAACCCCCTGACCATTTGTGCCCAGTTCCGCCAGATATAATCCGGCAGGTCGTCTTGTCCTGCCCATAGCGACTTCCAGAGGTCCAGTACACTTGGTGAGATGTATTCCCTTTGTGGAAAGCTTCCGGTCTGGAATGCCTTCATATTTGTAAGGGTTTTAAACGTGACCACGGTCGGACAGATGGTCAAGCCACTCGCCCGAATACGCTGGTATACAGCCTGCAATTCTTCCGGGTTGACCTCGCCAAGGCGCTGAAAATACCCCGCCTCCGAACTCATGCCTGCAAAAGATAGCTTAACGGACTCACCCAGCAGCTTGGCGATGACCTTCTCGAGTCCAAAAAAATGCTCGCTGCTGTCCAAGCCAGCCGCAGCGGCATCTTCGATGTAGACCGACTCCGGGACATGCCCGACGACCTTGAGCCCCAATTTTTGCGCCTCGTCCAGGATCGCCAGGAATACTTCCTTGTCAAGCTTGCTGTAAACCTTGATCATGTCCACACCAGCTTCTGCCTGCTGGCGTACCGCTGCCCGGCCCTCCGCGGGTGTCTGGATCCCCAAAGAGATTAATGGGATCAAAGGCGGATATCCGTCAAGAATCGCACCTGTGGCGATCATCTCTGGCCCCAGCATTTTACCCCGGTTCAATTCATCGCGCAGTTTCAGGATGTATTCGTTGGGCATTCCCATGTCTCGAACGAGCAAGACACCATTGGCAATCATCAAGCGCCTGAA
>Ga0315275_10003340_pt1 | contig 14774 bp, 9 predicted proteins | sample YL17G03_0_MG_FD_205557 | JGI IMG/M metagenome (GOLD analysis project Ga0315275, IMG submission 205557) | Sediment microbial communities from Yellowstone Lake, YNP, Wyoming, USA - YL17G03_0 | ecosystem: Environmental > Aquatic > Freshwater > Lake > Sediment | place: USA: Wyoming | collected... | reverse complement strand
GCCGGCCAGATCCAGATCAGTCTGCTTCCCGGCGGAGAGGGCCTCCGGCGACAGCGACAGCGAGTGCTCGATCGATGCCAGCGGAACCTCGTGGCCGCCCGTGTAGATCTGGTGCCGGCCCTGCTGGTCGTACCACTGCGCCAACGTTGCCGTCTGGTGCTTCTTCTCGACAATCTGCCGCCAGCCCACGCCGGTGTTGTAGGCGCAGAAGGAGATCTCGCCCTCCTGGGTGCCGTAGGGGATGATGCACTGCTGGGTGCGCCGGAAGTCGTAGGTCCACAGGTCCTGGAACCACATGCCGGCGATGAACAGGAACAGCCAGCTGTCGGACCGGCGCTTCGCCACGTCGGACATCGTCCGGCCCTTGCCCACATGGCCGTAGCTCCGTTTCGACGCACCGAAGGCCTTGTCGAATTTCTTGAGCAAGTCGGAGATGCGCATCCGCGATGGTGACATGAACGGGTCGTAGTTCCGCAGCAGCGACACCGCCATGCCCAGCACGGAGAGGAACCGGCCGCGGGCCGCATCATTGATGACCGCGAGGTCCTTGACGAGGCCTCCCCCATCGAGGAATGCCGACACGGGCACCCGTTCCTTCGTCTCCTTGTCGATCATGACCGCGAGGCCCGCACCGCAGTCCGGGTGGCACCCGCAGTTCAGCTGGCCCCAGGCGGTCGTCGAGCCGTGCACCAGGTCGGCCCAGTCGCCAAACGTCGTCATCATCGAGATGGGGAACCAGTCCCGCAGCGGTTCGCCGATCCCGGTCTGCCGCTTGATGTCGTGCGCGAGATCCGCCGTGGTATAGCGCTGCGCGGCCCGGCGCTCGTCGGTAATCTCCTCGTCGCGGCCCGTGAACGACACCGGCTGGAATGAGATGAACGAGATCTTTTTCGGGTTGTCGAGAGCGAACTGGACAATGCGGCCGACCTGCTCGTTGTTCACGCCGTTGATGATCGTGCTGACCAGGACGATGTCCACGCCGGCGTTGTGCAGGTTCTCGATGGCACGCATCTTCACATCGAACAGGTTGGCCACCCGGCGATGCTGGTTGGCGGCGTTGCCGACGCCGTCGAACTGCAGGTAGACGAAGCGGAGTCCCGCCTCCCTCGCCTTGCGGCAGAATTCCGGGTCTTTCGCGAAGTCGATGCCGTTCGTCGCGGCCTGCACGCTCCTGAAGCCCAGTTCCATGCAGTAGGCCACGGCCTTGAGGAAGTTCTTCGAGAGCGTGGGCTCGCCGCCCGAGAACTGCACCGACATCTGGCGATGCGGCTTCATCTTCGCTGCGCGGTCCAGGATGGCCTTGATCTCGTCCCACTCGAGCTCATGGACGAAACCGACCTGGTTCGCGTCCGTGAAGCACGGGTCGCACATCATGTTGCAGCGGTTCGTCAGGTCGACCGTCAGCACCGCGCCTCGTCCGTACCGCAGAGCGCTCAGCCCGTGGTCGTGCATGCCCTCGTCGTCGTGCACGGGAATGTCGGAGCCCGGGAAGAGCGCCTCCATCTTCTTGTAGAACGCCGGATCGGTGGAGAGCACGTCTTCGAAGTGGCCGTGCGTCGGGCAGTCCTTCACCATCCGGATCTTGCCGTCGCGCTCGATGATCCGCGCGGGAATCTCGGCGACGTGATGCTGAATGAAGACGTCCGGGGTCGCCGTGTTGTCGATGATCGCCTGGCGCGCCTCGCGCGTGCAGGTGGGGCACAGTGACGTCGTGTCGCGCGGAACGCCGAGGGGCGGACGGAACTTCTCCGTCGATTTCAGCAGCGGACGGTCGGACCAGCTCGGCGTGAACGAGACGTTGGGGGCAATCCGATAGAGGGGTTGAATGGCATACCAGAGGCCATTCGCCGCCCAGGACAGACCCTTCTCGACGTACTTGGCGGGAGCGTACATGGTAACCTCCTGACCGGAAGCGGCTGGCTTGACGCGACGCGTCCTGCCCGTCTTACCAGCGGGCATCCGGGAGCCCGCTCATTGTCCCGGAAGACGGGGCTTCCGCCTACGAGGATTCGGTGGACGGGCATTCCAGCGCCCCAGTGGGCAATTCCCCGCTTCAATGGTCAAGCCGGAGCCGGCGGGCCGGCGGCTTTCTCAGGCGCGGAGCAGATTCGCCCCCCAGCTCATCCCCGCGCCGAACGCCACCGACAGCACGAGGTCACCAGGCTTGATGCGGCCCGTGCGGGATGCCTCGTCCCAGAGCAGCGGGATCGTCGCGGCGGTCGTGTTGCCGTACTTCTGGATATTGTGGATGACCTTGCTGTCCGGCAACCCGAGTAGTTTTTGCACGTACTCATTGATGCGGCGGTTGGCCTGGTGCATGAGCACGAGTGACAGGTCCTCGGGGCGCACGCCGTTGCGCGCCAGGATCTGCTGGGCGACCTCGGCCATCTTCGTCGTCGCCATCTTGAACACGTAGCGCCCGTCCATCTGGGGCCACTGTTCGCCGCGCTCCAGCAGCGCCGCGTCGATGTAGGGACGGTTTCGCGTCCCGGCGCTCGGAATGTAGAGCCGGTTGAAGTCCGTGCCGTCCGCCCCGATGACGTGGTCAATCACGCCGCGGCCCTCACCCTCGAAGGCCCGGACGATGACCGCGGCCGCACCGTCGCCGAACAGCACCTCCAGGTGGCGCATCTGCGTGTTGAAGTCCCATTCGTCCTGCGGCATTGGCGTCTCCACCGCACCGGCGAGCCTCGCCCAGCTGGCCTCGCGGAACGGCATGAACGCCGAGTGCACCTCGGCCCCGACGAGCAGGATCGTCTTCGCCAGCCCGGCCCTGATATGCGCATCGGCCAGCTGCAGCCCGTAGACGAAGCCGCTGCACTGCTGCCGGATGTCGAAACAGGGAATGCTCCTGAGCCCGAGCGCCGTCTGAAGCAGGCACCCGTTTCCCGGCATGTAGTAATCGGGGGTCATCGTCGCGTAGATGACCATGTCGATGTCGGCGGAGGCAAGGCCGGCCGACTCGATGGCCTGCGCCGCGGCGGGGACCGAGAGGGCGAGCGTCGACGTGCCGCGATCTACGAAGTGGCGCGCTTCAACTCCGCTGCGCTCGCGGATCCAGGCATCGCTCGTCTCCATGATGGTGGCGAGCATGTCGTTCGTGATGCGAGTGGGCGGGATGTTCGAACCACTGCCGGCGATGACGGAACGGATCACACGGGTTCCTTTGAATAGAGCGTCGAGGGTGACGTCCGTTGATTGTAGTCTGGACGGCGCCCCGGCGGGTGCCCGGCTAGATGAACTTCTTCACGCGCGGCCAGAGTGCCGTCATCGGCATCCGCAGGCCGCGCGCGATGAGCGCCGAGAGCACCGTCGTCGCGACACCGGCCAGGATCGGCAGCAGCCTCACCGCGATGGCAGGACGTGGGGTCAGAGTCGACTCTGACCCCACGTATCGGCTGGCGGCATGCTGTCTCAACCACGCGAGGCGATCGCGCGTGGCGTCGGCGTTCAGTTCGTGTTCCGCGTCGTACCAGCGAACGTCCTTCGGCCCCGTTGCGCTTGCCGCGATCGCTTCGGCCGCGGCCCTCGTCACGAACTTATCGCGCGTCGCGAACTGGAAGAGCATCGGCAGGGCGCCTGTCCGCGCGAGGTGGCGCGTCGGGTCGAGCGGCGCCAGCGCGGCGATGATCTGCGTTCGGATCGCCTCGTCACGCTTCGGCCACAGCAGGAACCAGTCGCTGAACGACTGCGTGCCGGCCATGAAGACAAAGGCCTTCAGCCGGGTGGCATCGACCCCTGCGACCAGCGCGCCATACATCGCCCCGAAGTCATGCCCAACGTAGGAAAGCCTCGACGGATCGACGCCGGGCCGTGAAGCCAGGAGATCCAGCGCCCGGCGCAGTTCCTTCACCTGTTCGATCGAGTGGCCGAGATCGCTCTCGGGATCACGGCTGGGAAACCACTGCGGGTCTGACCACATCGTATCCACCAGCAACGAGACGACGCCGTCCCCGGCAAGTTCCACTGCATCCGGCAGGAACTCCTTCCGGCTGGACGTCGGGTTGGGCGGCTCGTACCAGTGCACGAAGAGGATGCCGGGCGTTCCGCCAGGAGAGGGCTTGGCGGGCGCCACCAGGTAGGCCGCGCGCCGGGTTCTCGTGAGCGTGCTGTAGGTGAGATCCGTCACGACCGCCCCGCCACGCGGCTCCGAGCCGACGACCGTCACATCAAACCGGCGTCCGCGGTCATAGGCGAACATGGAACGTGTCTCCTGCCCTGACAGCGAGACCGTCGCGGTAGCGGCAGTGAGCGCAAGTATCACGAGCGGGGTTCTCACGGGTTGTCCTTCCGCTTGTCGTCCATCGGCCCTCCTGCGCGGTCGTCGCCCCCATGGTGCCGCTGCGGGCCGTTGCAGCAAGCCCCGTGGGCCCATGAGGCTGCGCCACCATGGGACTGTCCCGGAACGGGGGAATCGTAACACCCCTGCCGGCCCCGGTGCTGGCGCGCGGGGTCGGACTTGCGGCGGTCCCTTGTGTTGGCTGACAATTGCGGTCGTCATGGCGCATCTGACGGCCAGATCCGCTTACGCTCACCTCGTCGACCGGCTGAACCGGTTCCCGCAGGGTGCGCCCCCATCGGACCTCCTGTATCGCATCCTGGGCCTGCTCTTCACGGAGCGTGAAGCGGCGCTTGTCGCCCAACTGCCGATCCGCCCGTTCACGGTCGCGCGGGCGGCGGCCGTCTGGAAGATGCCGGCTGGAGAAGCACAGGTCATCCTCGACGGCCTCGCCTCGAGGGCGATCCTCCTCGACCTCCTGCAGGGCGACGAACAAGTGTATGTCCTCCCGCCGCCGATGGCCGGCTTCTTCGAGTTCTCCCTCATGCGGGTCCGCGGAGACGTCGATCAGCGCGTCCTCTCGGAGTTGCTCTACCAGTACCTGACGGTCGAGGAGGACTTCGTCAAGGCGCTCTTCACGACGGGCGAAACGCAACTGGGCCGCGCCTTCGTGCACGAACCGGTGCTCACGAGCGAACAGGCGCTCCACGTCCTCGACTATGAGCGAGCCAGTTCGGTCATCGGGTCGTCGCGCGACATTGGCATCGGGCTGTGCTACTGCCGGCATAAGAAGCAGCACCTCGGCCAGGCCTGCGATGCGCCGCTCGGCATCTGCATGACCTTCGGCGGCACGGCTGGATCGCTCATCAGGCACGATTACGCGCGCCGGGTTGACGCGATCGAGGCGCTCGACCTCCTGCAGCAGGCGCGCGACCGCCGCCTCGTGCAGTTTGGCGAGAACGTCCGGCAGCACGTCGCGTTCATCTGCAACTGCTGCGGCTGCTGCTGTGAGGCGATGATCGCCGCTCAGCGGTTCGGCAGCCTGCGCCCGATCCACACGACCAACTTCCTGCCGGTGGTCGCGCCGCAGACCTGCAATGGGTGCGGGCGATGCGTGGCGGCGTGCCCGGTTGGCGCGATGGCCCTCGTGTCGGCGCAGCACCCGCGGCTGCCGAAGAAGAAACGTTCGCACCTGAACGAGGAGACCTGTCTCGGGTGTGGCGTGTGCGTGGCGGCGTGCCAGAAGGCGTCCCTCACGCTGACCTCGCGCGCCGAGCGCGTCATCACACCGCTGAACTCGACGCATCGCGTCGTGCTGATGGCGATCGAGCGCGGCAAGCTCCAGAACCTCATCGTCGACCACCAGGCGCTCGCAAGCCACCGCGCCATGGCCGCCATTCTCGGCGTCATCCTCAAGCTGCCGCCCATCAAGCAGGCGCTGGCCAGCCGTCAACTGCGGTCGCGGTACCTGGAGAAACTCCTGGGGTCAGGTCCAAAACACAACCTTTCTCCCGTTGCCTGAGTCCGGGACGGGAGCGGTTGTGTGTCGGACCTGACCCCACGCTATTCGTGGATCTCGACGGTGTCGCCCTCGGCGAGGACGTGGTCCTTCTGCACCGCCTGGCCGTCGAAGGCGCTCTTGCCCCACACCCGCGCGAAGGTCATCGTCTCGAGGAGGTCCTTGTGGATGCGCTCGGCCAGGTCTCCGACGGTGGCCCCGCGCGCCAACGCGAATGGCGCGGTCGCCGTACGGGGCTTGCCGGGCTGCTTCGTGTAGATGCGCATGATGTCGAAGGCCTGGAAGGTGCGCCGCCCCAGCTCGTCAAGCCCGGTGCGGGCCGGAGACGATACGGCGGTCACCGTCCAGCGGCGATCCAGCAGTTCCTCGACCACCGGGACCGCCTCGCCGACACCCGGCTTGTCGAGGCCCGTCACGACGATCATCGCCTTCTTCTGCACTGACGCCGTGATGTAGCGCGGGTCGGTCCCGGCAGGGTAGAGACCGACGTTCCGCGCCTCGAGCACGCGCCGGGCTTCGTCGTATCCTTCGATCGCGCGTTCACCGTCGAGCACCAGCCACACGAGGTCGGCGTAGCGAATCACGTCGAACACCCACGGATCCACGTGTTGTTCGGAGAGCGGCGGCAGATCGACGAGCTGGAAGGCGATGTCCTCGAACGGCATCATGCCGGGGATGGGTTCGCGCGTCGTGAAGGGATAATCGCCCACGGCCGGCGCGGCGTGGGTGAGCGCACGCACCAGCGAGGACTTGCCGGCGTTCGGGGGACCCGCCAGGGCCACCTGTCCCGCTCCTTCGCGGGGGATGATGTAGCTGAACCCGGCCTTGCCGCTCTTCTTCCCGCTTTCCTTCCGCAGCTTCGCGATGCGGGATTTCAGGTCGGCCTGCATGTGGTCGGTTCCCTTGTGCTTGGGAATGACCCGGAGCATTTCCTCGAGGGCGTCGATCTTCTCGTTGATGCTCCTCGCCGCACGGAGGCGGTCCTCGGCGCGGCGGTATTCGGGACTGAGGTTGGCTGGCATGGCGCGTCGCCTTGTGGCGGTTTGATCATCCGAGAATGTCGCGCCGGATGCAAGACCGGCGGCAGATCGACCGATGACCACGAATCCGGCTGGCGGCTTCCATCCCGGGGTCTGCTGGGGCACAATGGCCCAGCCGGATCGAGGAGGATCATGATGACGAAGGGCGGAACACGGCGAAGCATGAAGGGTGCCGCGCTTGCGGCTACCCTGACCTGCGCAGTCGCAGCGGTGATGTTCGTCGCGGCGCAACTCAGCCCGGCGCCCGCGTGGAAACCCGTGGACGGGAAGCTGCTGTCGCGATTCGCCCGCGACGTCTCACCCGCCCGCGTCCTGCCCGACTACCCGCGGCCGCAGCTTGTCCGCGCGGAGTGGCTCAATCTGAACGGGCTCTGGCAATACGCCATCAGGGCGAAGGACGCCGACGGGCCCGGAGCGACCTTCGACGGTGACATCCTCGTACCGTTCGCCCCGGAGTCGTCGTTGTCTGGCGTCGGCAGGACGGTGGGACCCGAGAACCGCCTCTGGTACCGCCGCACGTTCCGCGTGCCGCCGGCGTGGACGGGCAAGCGCGTGTGGCTGCGATTCGACGCGGTGGACTGGGAGACCAGGGTGTTGGTCAACGGGAAAGCGGCGGGCGCGCACACGGGCGGCTATGATCCCTTCGCCTTCGACATCACAGACTCGCTGGTGACGAGCGGCGACCAGGAACTCGTGGTGTCGGTGTGGGACCCGTCGGATGCCGGGCCCCAGCCTCGCGGCAAGCAGGTGCTGAAGCCTCGCAGCATCTGGTACACGCCCACGAGCGGCATCTGGCAGACCGTGTGGCTGGAGCCGTTGCCCGCACAGTCGATCGATCGGCTGAAGCTCTCGCCCGACGCTGACGCCGGGACATTGACCATCGAGACCCGGCTGCGAGTGGCGGCAGACGGATACGCCTTGCGCGCCGTCGCGTTCGCGGCTGGCCAGCAGATCGCCACGGCGGAAGGCACCGCCGCTTCGCCGCTGACACTCGCGATTCCCAAACCACGCCTCTGGTCGCCGGGCGAGCCGTTTCTCTACGATCTCAAGGTCTCGCTGACTCGCAACGGCAAGGCCGTGGACGAGGTGGCCAGCTACTTCGGACTTCGCAAGATTTCAGTGGGACGCGGGGCCGACGGCGCAGCCCGCCTGCTGCTGAACAACGAGCCCCTGTTCCAGTTCGGGTTCCTCGATCAGGGATTCTGGCCCGATGGCCTGCACACGCCGCCTACCGACGAAGCCATCCGCTTCGACATCACCTCGACGCTGAGCTTCGGCATGAACCTGGCGCGCAAGCACATCAAGATCGAGCCGGACCGCTGGTACTACTGGGCCGACAAGCTGGGCCTGCTCGTCTGGCAGGACATGCCGAGCGGCGGCAACAACACACCCGAGGCGCGCGCGAATTTCGCCAGCGAATGGCAGCGCCTCATCGACGCACGCTACAATCACCCCTCCATCATCATGTGGGTGCCCTTCAACGAAGGGTGGGGACAGCCGGATGCGGCGGGCACTCGCGAGATCGCGGACTGGACCGCGCGGTACGATCCGACCCGTCTCGTCAACAACACCTCGGGCTGGAAGGACGCCGGGGCCGGGCACGCGACTGACGTGCACATGTACCCCGGACCGTCCATGCCCGCACTCGAACGCCGGCGGGCTGCGGTCCTCGGCGAGTTCGGCGGCCTGGGCCTGCCAACTCGTGGCCACACCTGGCAGGACGAGAAGAACTGGGGCTATGTCAGCTTCAAGGACACGGCCGAACTCGAGCGCGCCTATCGCGATAGGATTGCCCAGCTCCGGTTGCTGGTCGCGCGCGGTCTGAGCGCCGCTGTTTACACGCAGACCACGGACGTCGAGATCGAAACGAACGGGTTGATGACGTACGATCGGGAGATCGTGAAGATCCCATCAGAGGTTCTCGCGAACATGCACAAGACGCTGTACGCTGGACTGCCGGCGATCACCCCGGTGCTGCGGACCTCGGAGATGGACGGCCGCACGTGGCGTTACACCATGACGAAGCCCGGCGATGACTGGATGCGGCAGGCCTTCGACGACCGTGGATGGCAGGCTGGCCAGGCGCCATTCGGCGGCGGGGATTCCGAGGGCGTGCCGATTCGCACCGCGTGGACGACGCCGCAGATCTGGATGCGGCAGTCCTTTGACTGGGCCGGCGGGAGGAATGAGGGGTTGTACTTCGTGCTCACGCACGATGAGGATGTCAGCATCTACCTCAATGGAGTCGAGGCCGCATCCGTGCCGGGGTACTCAACGGGGTACGTGATGGTGCCGGTCAACGAGCAGGGAGCCCGGGCGTTGGCATCCGGCTCCAACGTCATCGCGGTGCGATGCCAGCAGACCAAAGGCGCACAGGCAATTGACGTCGGAATCGTCAGGGTCGACCCCACGCGGTAGGTTGTCTTGCGGGCGCCCACTCACGACCGCGGCTGCAGGATCCAGTAGTTCGGCGAACACCACCTGGCCTCGCCGCCAACCGAGAACTGGACGCTGCCATTGACGAGCCCGGCCGCGAAGTTCCGGCTGGCGAGCGTCCCCTCCAGCAACGCATCGCCCTGGGTCGGGGTGTAGGCGCTGTACAGCGGTGATATCGACACGACCACACCCGTCTTTGGGTCGCGTGCCTGGCCCAGCACCGGCCCGAAAACGGCGGTTGCCCCGGCCAGTTGCAGCAGCGCCACCAAGCCGAGGTTGGCGTCGCCGATCGGCGTGATGCGCCAGCCGCCGCCGATCACGCTGACCACCACGGGAATCGACACGCTGTCGGCCACGTCGTTCTTCTCCACGCAGATCACATGTTCGCCGGCGGCTCCCTTCGGCACGTAGACCGTCAACGTGTAGTCGCCCGCCACGAGCCCGAACGGTCCGGACGGGAGACGCGTCGGCGACGCGCCTCCGGAGCAGCCCACGAGGGTCGCCATCACGGCGCCGGCAGACACCAGCCAGCGCCGGTGCGGCACGTTGCGTCGCCAGGTGGCCGTCACGCCTTTCCCTCGATCGCGTCGTCGCCGCGCGACGACACGCAAAGACCTTTTCGAGCGATCGACACGGGCACCAGCCGGTAGGCCGGCGATGCGGCCAGGATGGCCGTCTCGAACAGCGCGCGGTCACCCGGCTCGGGCCCGCAGAGCACGGCAAGTGAGCCACCTTCGCCGCCCGCGCCGTTCACCTTCCAGCCGAGGGCCCGGTGCGCGCGGGCGATGGCGATGACGCGCTGCGCATCAACGCCGATCAGCGCGGCGTGAAGCCGCCGCTGGGCCTCCGTATTGGCCCGCATAGCCTCGCCCAGCATCACCAGGTCACCGGCGACAACCGCGTCGCGGGCCTGCGCGGCGGCCTCGCGCAACGCGGCCAGCGCCGGGTGGCCGGGGCCGGCGCCGGTCATGTCGCGGATGACGGCGTCGTGGATGGCTGAGGAACTGTGCGTCCGGCCCAGGTAGATCAGGATGAGCTGTCGATCAATCGCCACCCGTACCTGGTCGGAGAGCGGGATCGGGTGAACTGTCGCCGATGGATAGTCGGTGATCTCGATGAAATTGACTCCGCCGTGCGCGGCAGCCAGCTGATCCTGGAGGCCGGATTGCTGGCGGAGGCGCTCGACTTCAACGGCGTGAGCCTCGGCCGCAATCCTGTCCGCGCCGGGGCGCCTGTCCCACAGCAGGTGCAGCGCGCCGATGAGCGCGACGCACACCGCCGCCGAGGTGCCCGTGGACGCGCCCGGCGGAACCGCCGACTGGACGTGGATCTCCGCCGACAGGCCTGGCGGAACTCCGACCGACTCGATCGCCGCCTCCAGCAACGGATGCCTGACCCAGGGCCTCGTCCCAGGCACGAACGCGTACTGCTCGGCGTAGTTTTCCGCATACAGGATGACCGGCTCGGCCTCCCCGGACGCCGAGGGCCGGACGTCCACCCGCACGCGGACTCCCGGCTCGACGGCGACATGGAAGACGGCCCCGTGGCGCGCAAACCACGTGTCGGTCCAGCCGCCGCAGTCGCACGTGCGAATGGGAGCCGTCGCCGTCAACATCCGTCTCCTCGTCACCTGATGTCCCTTCTACGACCGCAAGCCTCCTGCCGTCAAGTAGAAGCACGCGGTGTGCTACGATCTGCACGCACCGCACTGTCAGCACCAGGGAGGACGTGATGCCCCGCCGTGTTCTGCCGATCGTGGCCCTGGTTCTCGTGGTGGCGAGCGCCGGCATCGCCGGGCTCGACCCGTCGCAGCAACCGAAGAGGCCGACCTCCAGAAACGCCGCGCCGCCGGCCGGGACCTCGGTCCCGGCTCCGGTTGACGCGTCGGCTCCTCGGCCCGGCGCCCTGTCGCCCCGCAACGCCAACTACTCGATCGACGTCCGCCTTGACCACGCCTCGCGCAGCCTGACGGGGCGCGAGGTCATCACATGGCGCAACATCAGCGGCGCGAGCACGTCCGAACTGCGGTTCCATCTGTACTACAACGCCTGGAAGAACGCCCGTTCCACCTGGATGCGCGAGGCCCGGCTTGGCAGGCGCGCGCGTGCCGCGTCGCCGAAGACGGACGATTGGGGCTGGATCGACGTCACCGCCGTCCGGCTGGCCACGGGCGATTCAGCGCCCGTGAATCTGTCGTCGCAGCGCCGGTACATCTCCCCGGACGATGGGAACGTGGACGATCAGACGGTGCTGCAGGTGCCGCTTCCCGCCCCGGTCAAGCCAGGGGACACCGTCAACATCGAAGTGTCGTGGACATCGAGAATCCCGCGCACGTTCTCGCGCACAGGGGCGATTGCCTCGTACTACTTCCTCGCCCAGTGGTTTCCCAAGCTCGGCGTCCTCGAGGACACGGGTTGGAATTGTCACCAGTTCCACGTGGGCACCGAGTTCTTCTCAGACTACGGCGTCTACGACGTCCGGATGACCGTGCCGAAGGCGTGGGTGCTTGGCGCCAGTGGTCGCGAGCAGAGCCGCACGGACAACGCCGACAACACGACCACGCTGACCTTTCACGCCGACGACGTGCACGATTTCGCGTGGACGACGAGCCCGGACTACATCGAGCACCGGGCACGATTCGAACACGCCACGCTTCCGGCCGTCGAGATGCGGCTGCTCCTTCAGCCCGAGCACGCCGGCCAGGCCGAGCGTCACTTTGACGCGACGCGGACCGCCCTGCGGTACTACGGCGAGTGGTTCGGGGCCTACCCGTATGGTTACATCACCGTGATCGACCCGGCCTGGCAAAGCGGCGCCGGCGGCATGGAGTACCCCACCCTCTTCACCGCAGGCTCGCGCTGGCTGGCGCCGGCTGGGGTTGCCGATCCCGAAGGGGTCACGGTGCACGAGGCCGGCCACCAGTTCTGGTACGGCATCGTCGGCAACAACGAGTTCGAGGACGCCTGGATGGACGAGGGGTTCAACACGTTCTCGACCGGCCGGGCGATCGAGGCGAACCCGGCCTACCGGGTGAACTACGTCGCGCAGCGGTATTTCGGCGGGTTCGTGCCGTGGGTGTTCAAGGACATCACCGTGTCGCGCGACGTGGATGAAAACGGGCTCTCGGGGTATCGCGCGTCCGCGGAGTCCGATGCCCAGTCGACACCGACGTACAAGTACTTCCCGGCGACCGGCGGCGGCCTGTCGTACAGCAAGACGGCGCTCTGGCTCCACACGCTCGAACGCTACGTCGGCTGGCCGACGCTGCAGCGGGTGATGTCCACCCATTTCTCGCGATGGCAGTTCCGTCACCCGAAGCCGCAGGATTTCTTCGCGGTCGTGAATGAGGTGACCGAACGCGACATGACGTGGTTCTTCGACCAGGTCTATCGCAGTTCACTCGTCTTCGACTACGGCATCGGGTCGATTGGGAGCGAGCCCGCGAAGGGCCCGGGGTTCGTCGATCGGAACGGCAAAGTCGAGCTTGACGAGAACGCCGGGCAGGCCGGCCCGGTCCGTACGACGATCATCGTCCGACGGTACGGCGAAGCCGTGTTCCCCGTCGACGTGCAGGTGGTGTTCAAGAACGGCGAGAAGGTGCGCGAACGCTGGAACGGCCGTGGCCGGTGGACGGCCTTCACGTATGAGCGCGCCGTGCCCGCGGCCTACGCCGTGGTGGACCCGGAGCGCATCCTGCTGCTCGACATCAACCGCAGCAACAACAGCTTCACCACGACGCCGGTTGCAGACGCGGCGGCGCGGAAGTGGATGTTGAAGTGGATGGTGTGGCTCCAGGATGCCCTCGCGACCTACAGCTTCTTCATCTAGGAATTCGGCATGACCATCATCATTGCAGCGTTCAGGGACGGATGGGGGCGGGTACTCCGGGCGCCGGTCATCCTGCTGGGCATGTTCCTCGTGACGCTGCTGTTCGTGATTCCCTCCGGGCGCGTCGTCGAGCAGAGCATCGCGGACAGCCTGGGCAACAGCCTGGATGCCCAGACCATGGTCACGGGCGTGAACAGCGAGTGGTGGGATCGCTTCGGCGAGACGGCCACGGGGATCGATCGCACGTTCGCGCCGACGATCATCGGCTTTGGCGCCGTGCTCCAGAACCTGAGCCGCTTTCTCGACAACGGGACAGTGCCGCTCACCGTCGTGGGGCTGGCGGCGGCGTACCTGCTGCTGTGGCTGTTCCTGATTGGCGGCATCCTGGACCGTTACGCCCGCATGCGCCCGCTTCGCGCCCATGCGTTCTTCTCCGCCTGCGGCGTGTTCTTCGTCCGGTTCCTGCGCCTTGCCGTGATCGGCGCCCTCGGCTATCTCTTCCTGTTCAATGTCGTGCACGGGTGGCTGTTCGAGCAGTTCTACCGCTGGGTGACGCGCGATCTGACGGTCGAACGGACCGCGTTCGTCATTCGCGTGGTGCTGTACAGCTTCTTCCTCGGCCTGACGCTGTTCTGGAACGTGGTGATGGACTACGCGAAGATCCGCGCCGTGGTGGAGGACCGCCGGAGCATGCTGGGCGCGATGCTGGCCGCCTGGCGGTTCGTCGTGGGTCACCCGATGAAGGCAGGCAGCCTCTATCTGCTGAATGGTGTCGGCTTCCTGCTGGTGATCGCCTGCTACGCGCTCGTCGCGCCGGGCGCGGCCGGCGGGGGTTCCGTCGCCTGGACCGGGTTCGCGATCGGCCAGGTCTACCTGCTGGCCCGACTAAGTGTGAAGCTCGCGTTCTACGCGTCGCAGACCGCGCTCTTCCAGCGTTCGCTGGCGCACGTCGCCTACACCGCGGCCCCCGAACGGGTGTGGCCCGAGTCCCCCGCGGCCGAGACGATCGTCAACGCCGCCAACTCCCAGGCGCCCTCTTCTGGTTTATAGTCGTCACATGCGCTCACTCGCATCCTCCATGGCCGGCTGGCTGCGCGAGCATGTCCATGCCGCAGGTGCCGGCGGCATCGTCGTGGGCTTGAGCGGAGGCATCGACTCCGCGGTGGTGGCGCGCGTCGCCCAGATGGCCGTGCCGGACGGCGTCATGACGGTCATGATGCCTGCGCACAGCGATCCCCAGGACGCGGAGGACGCGCGGCTCGTCGCAGACACGTACGGGCTGCCGGTGATGACGGTCGATCTGACACGTCCCCTCGATGCCCTTCTGGTCCAGGTGCAGCAGGCGCTCGGTACGTGGCCGCCGGACAGTCCGTCCGCCGCCGACGAGACGGCGACTCGTCTCGCGCTGGCCAACATCAAGCCGCGGCTCAGGATGACGACGCTGTACTACGTGGCCAACCGGCTCAACTACCTCGTCGCCGGCACGGGTAACCGGAGCGAGATCTCGATCGGTTACTACACGAAGTACGGCGACGGCGGCGTAGATCTTCTGCCGCTGGGCTCGCTCGTGAAGAGTGAGGTGCGCGCGCTGGCGCGTCATCTCGGTGTGCCGGCCCGCATTATCGACAAATCGCCGAGCGCGGGGCTGTGGCTGGGACAGACGGACGAAGGC
>Ga0315275_10003336_pt1 | contig 14788 bp, 12 predicted proteins | sample YL17G03_0_MG_FD_205557 | JGI IMG/M metagenome (GOLD analysis project Ga0315275, IMG submission 205557) | Sediment microbial communities from Yellowstone Lake, YNP, Wyoming, USA - YL17G03_0 | ecosystem: Environmental > Aquatic > Freshwater > Lake > Sediment | place: USA: Wyoming | collected... | reverse complement strand
ATAAAAACAAAGCTCATTATGGCGAAGATTGCGAAAAACATCCTGCTCACAAAGTGCAGCTTGAAAAGAAAAACGAACATGCCGAATCCCAAGTTAGCGAAAAACGATGATTTGATGAGTATCCAGAGCGTTTCCAGGAAAAATCTTGTCCGCATGGGGAGATACATGCCATTGAAATAGAGCATCAGACACCAGAATGTGACAACTAGTAGAAGGAAAATAAAATGTTCGCTGAACGTACCGTATGCCTCCTGAACAGCTTTGGGGGACGCCAGGAAACGGGACAAGGAGTCGTTATCCAGACGCTGCCTCAGGAAATAGGAAAGCATGTAGGCCAGGGACAATAACATACCGTCTATCAGCAAGATAGCTCTCCGGATAACGGTCTCTCTTTCTCTGATCATCGGATAATTGCCCTAATCAGCAGGAATGCGTTCTCGTCACTGCCGGCCCCGGATCAATACATATCATGGTCTTGATAAAGAGGCTTATTCGATGGGTCTTAAGACCTTAGCAGGATTGCCGGCGACGATCGTCCTATTGGGAACGTCTTTAGTAACGACGGCGCCGGCACCCACCATCGCGTATTCACCGATTGTAACGCCGGCAAGAATGGTCGCGCTTGAGCCTATGGACGCCCCTTTCTTGACCAGGGTGGGGACAACCTTCCAGTCCTCCTCGGTCTGCATTTTGCCTCCCATCGTGGTCGAGCGCGGATAGAGATCATTTATAAAGGTCACATTGTGCCCTATGAAGACGTCATCTTCTATGCGAACCCCTTCACAAATAAACGTATGAGAGGATATCTTGCAGTCATGGCCAATGACCGCATTTTTTTGAATTTCCACAAAGGTTCCAATTTTCGTATTATCCCCGATTTCACACCCATACAAATTCACAAAAGAAAAGATTTTGACATTCTTCCCTAATTTTACATCCGGGCTGATCCTGCAATATTCCATCTGTGACTCCCTAGATTTTAATTTTCTCCCCCCCATTCTTTAATGATTTATCCGTCGCTTCTAACATTCTAACAACCATGAGCCCGGCTTCACCGTTATTAAAGGGCTCTATGCTGTTTTCTATACACTCCAAGAAATATTGTGCCTCCAATTGCAGCGCCTCTGTATTGGGAATTCTCGGCGAGTACATGTCTCCTGATCGATAACTGACCAAGAGTTTATCGATCCCCTCCCCGTTCTTAAATTCAACACCCCGATCGTATATTTTGATTTTTTCATCAGACTCCAGGTCATCCCAAACTAACATTTTTTTATCACCGCTGATGAGAGTTTTCCTAATCTTGACGGGACTAAGCCAGTTACAATGAAAATGGCCGATAAATCCGTTATCAAAGTGAGCCGCAATATAGGCCACATCTTCCAAGCCGGTTCCAAAATGTTCCGTACCCTGCGCAGAAATGGCGACTGGGCTTTTATTTAAAAGATAGTTCATAATGGAAAAATCGTGAGGGGCTAAATCCCATACGACATTGATGTCGTGTTGAAATAAGCCCAGATTAACTCTGGTTGAATCATAAAAAAAGAGAGAGCCCAATGCCTGGGAATCAATGATCTCTTTGATCTTTATAACGGCCCCTGTGAACAGGAATGTATGATCAACCATAATAATTAAGCTTTTTTTATGAGCAAGGTTAATTAACTCTTCGGCTTGTTCGGCATTTGACGTAAAAGGTTTTTCCACAAAAATATGCTTGCCGTTTTCTAATGCAGCTTTGGCCAATTCATAATGAGCAAAAACAGGAGTCACAATCGCGACAGCTTGAATATCATCAGAATTCAAGAGGTCGTTAGGATTTGAACTCACATTAACAAAGGGAAAGTTGGATTTTGCCAGTTTCAGCCGCTTTTCATTCAAGTCACAAATTGTGACTAATTTTGCACGTCCACAATTATTGAAGTTTCTTGCGACATTCGGTCCCCAATACCCATAGCCAATAACTCCTAGATTAATCATTTTGGATCCTCCTTAAAGTTCAAAATACTTAGCCCCTATCTAGGTTAAAAATACTTAGCGACATTGGGTGCCCATTATCAATGGCCTATATCCCCCAAATTAATCATTTTTGTCTCCCGGAAAAATATTTCTGCTATTATTGTCTAAATTAGAACTGGAAGCTAAGTAGTTCGATGCCCAATAATCCGCCATTTCTGATGGCAAAGCGTGCCAGAAAAGATTGCCGTACTTATACTTGATATATGCAAGAAATTCCTCATATAAATGTACAGGATATTCATCCATGGCCCGTCTATTGCCCTCAAAATTCATATAATCGGGGTGTGTGATCACAAGTGCCATACCACCATTGGCCACTATCCAATCCAATTTTTTCTTCCAGATGTTGATATTTTTCTCCCTCATAATGACGAAGAGCATGAAGTCCTGAGGTAGCGTGTAGGGGAGTTCGACATAACGTTTTCCCGTGTCGGGGCGCTCGACGATGAACGGGAATATGGTTGTCATACCATCTGACTGTGGCTCGAACGGATCAACATCGAAAGTGGACGCATCATATTGGATATTGAGATCGCCTATCCAATCGAGATTATGATGCATGCATTCTGCGCGAAATCCGGCCGCTTCCCATTTTGAAAGAAAACGGTTTATGAATACGGCCCTCTCTCGGAATTTCGCTCTGGACACGAAGAGTCTCCCGTCATGGAAAAGACCGTGGACTCCGACTTCAAATCCGTTCTTTTTCAACTCCGGGATAATCTCAGCGCTTTTCCAGACCCGTCCGGGGACAAAATAAAACGCGGTCTTGAACCCGGCATTCTTCTCGAATTTCATGAGTTCTAAGCAGCGGTCTTCTCCTTTGGTGGTTTCCACATCGTGAGTTAACACCAAGGCGAACTTTTTATTATCCGGCCAACCTTTCCAATTCTTAGGCCGCACCGAGGCTTTTTCATCGATCGGCCAGATGCCCCGATATCTTCTTTTTGCCAGATGGATGAGAAGTCTACGCAAAGTGATTTGCAGGCTCCTGGGAATTGCCGGCTTGATTTCGTAATAGATCCTATTGAAAAGTTTGTATTCTTTCGTCAAACCAGGAGCCATATTTACTTTTCTTAATAAGGAAGGATTAAAATCTGTTCCCTTTCAGTTTTAGCTATGTTGCTAATCTTTTATTTGCAAAATTCGATTATGGAATTCGCAACATAGTCGATCTGATTTTCGTTCAATTCCGGAAACATCGGCAAGGAAAGAATTTCTCCCTGATATTTATAGGCTACAGGAAAATCCGACGGCCGATGGTCTAAATATCTATAAGCTTGAAGAAACGGCAGGGCCGTCGGATAATGGATCCCCGCCTCAATTTGTTTTGACTTTAGATAGTTGGCCAACGCATCGCGCTTCTTCGTCCGGACAACATAGAGATGGAAGATATGGAACGCGTTCTCGCGAATCTTGGGTGTTTGGACCGATGCAATTGCAGACAGCCGATCGTTATAGCTCAGAGCATTCTGATAACGGGCGCGATTCCAACCGTCCACATATTTCAATTTGACATTCAGAATTGCCGCTTGGATCCCGTCCAGCCGGCTGTTGATGCCTTCCATCTCGTGCTGATGTTTCCGCAGCGATCCATGATTCGCAAACATCTTCGCCCTTGTGGCCACCCCGTCATCATTCGCAATAATCGCACCGGCGTCACCATAGGCCCCCAGGTTCTTCCCAGGATAAAAGCTGAACGTCCCGGCGATCCCGAACGTACCGACTTTTTGATCGTTGTAGGTCGCAAAATGGGCCTGCGCGCAGTCTTCAACAAGAAATAGGCCGTGCTTCTCACAGATAGCTTTTATTTTGTCGATACTTGCGGGCTGGCCGAAAAGGTGGACTGGGATGACGGCTTTGGTTTTTGGTGAAATCTTTTCCTCGATCTTATTTGGGTCGATGTGATAGTAGTCCGGATCGATGTCGACAAAGACCGGCCTGGCCCCGGCCTGGCTGATGGTTTCTGAAGTAGAGATCCAGCTATTGGCCACGGTGATTACTTCATCTCCCGGCCCAATCCCCAGGGCTTTCAGGGTGATATAGATTGCATCAGTCCCATTTGCACAACTGATGCAATGCTTCACACCATACTTTTCCGCAAAAGCCCTTTCAAACTCTTCAACATGTGGCCCGCGGACAAAGGCGGTCTTATCGATCACCGACTGGATTGCGGCATCGATTTCGACCTTCAAAGAGCGATATTGAGCTTTCAAGTCCACAAAGGGAACGTTCATTATTGTATCTCCTGTCTTGGACATTCATAAAGACCGCAGCTTGCGGGCTGGATTGCCGGCATAAATGCCCGGCTGCAAAATATCCTTAGTGACGACAGAACCTGCGCCGATCACAACATTGTCTGCTATCTTAACCGGAAGGATTGTCGCGTTCGTGCCGATCGAGACGTGATTTCCGATCGTCGTCGATCTCCAGAGACTCTGCTCGCCTCCGGCGGGCCGGCCGATGGCGAACAGATCATTGATAAACATCACCCCATGGGAAATAAAGCAATGATCTCCGATCTCGACCAGCTCGCAAATGAACGCATGCGATTGGATCTTGCAATACCGGCCAATTCTGACGCCTTTCTGGATTTCCACAAACGGTCCGATGCGAGTGTGGTCGCCAATGAAGCACTCATACAGGTTTACGGGTTCGACGACCACGACATCCTGGCCGAAGACAACATTCCGGATACCACTCTGTTTCAAGATGGGGTCATAAGTCATGGGTTCACCTCGATCGAAATCATAGCAACCGTCCCCGGCTCAGGATTTGGATGACCTTCTTGGCATGCTCCGTATCGGTCAAGCATTTCGTGCCGTTCACGATGCAATCGACAAAATGGGCAATCTGCACTTTAAGGGGCTCTTCGAATTTGATTTTCGGGAGCAATACATCTCCAGACCTGTGGTTGAAAGCAAGGGACGAAGGATTATCATAATCCATGTGTTCACCCAGAGCGGCCATCCGGTCGATACCTTTGTCATAGATGGCGATCTTTTCATCGGCAACATCATCATAGATGACCATTTTTTTCGACCCGACAACGATCATTTTCCGCACTTTTTGAGGATCTAACCAGCTCACATGGATGTTGGCCATGATCTTGCCCGGGTACTTGATGTTCATGAAGACCACATCCGGGATGCCCGCTTGAACGTAGTCCATACCGTGGACGGTCACCGACACCGGATCCGGCTCGTTGAGCCAGTACTGGATAATGCTAATGTCATGGGGAGCAAAATTCCAGAGGGCATCCACGTCCGAGCGGATACGGCCCAGGTTGAGGCGCTGACTGTAGAGATACCGGATATCGCCAAGTGCTTCCTTATCTATAAGGCTTTTAACGTATCTGACGGCAGCATTATACAAGAATGTGTGGCCCACCATGGCCACGAGGTTGCTCTTTTTCGCGAGAGATTGGAGGTCCTCGATTTGCGCTAGGCTCGTAGCCATCGGCTTTTCAACGAGCACGTGCTTGCCGGCACTCAACAACGTCTTGGCGAGTTCGTAATGCGTTTTGACGGGGGTTGCAATAACGACGGCTTCAATAGCCCGGTCTTTTACTATGTCCTGGATATCTTCAGAGACTTGGATACCGGGATAAAGATTTTTTGCATAGTCCCGTCGGTCCTTGGCCATATCAACGACCGTCTTCACCCGGCACTCCTTGTTCGCAATGAGGTTTCTCAGGAGGTTGGGTCCCCAGTATCCAATACCGATTTGGGCGACTTGAACCATATTTCTCCCCTCGATTCTTTCGATTTATAGGATTGGCTTTGCAATCATGTGTTAATGCGGGACGGAGGAAGAACTCCTTGATAAAACTGAACAAGCCTGGACTTTTCTTGTTGCCATGTGTACCGAGGAAACAGCTTTTTGGCGTTTTCCATTTTCTGCTTAACGATATCCGGATGGTTCCAAAGAAAAACGATCTGCCTAGCCATGTCTTCCGCGTTTTCCGGATCAAAATAAAAAACTATATCCTCCGATATATATCTGATAGAGGTCCTCGTGCGGCTGGCGACAACAGGGAGTCCTTGAGACAAATAATCAATCATCTTGGCGCTGAACTGCAGATCGCCGAACGGGCCGCCTTGATTGCAGGAAATCCCTATATCTACATCATTCATGAAACTTTTCAATTGTTCAATATTAACGTATTCTACAAATTCAATATGCTGACGGATACCGAGTACTTCTGCCAGATGAAGAACTCGCTCTAGATCGTTGCCTTCTCCAAGCAGGCGCAACTTAATCGGAGGAAGATGAGGGGAAGCAATCTTGAGGGCTTGAACTGCCACATCCAATCGGTATTGTCTGTTGATGGTGCCCGCATACAGCCAAACCATGCTGCCTTTGTGAGGCGCCCACAAGGTTATGTCATCTTTGACAGGGAGATACCGGGTATCTGGAAAGTTGTGGACAACGAAAATATGGTCTGGAGGAATCCCCTTGCCTTGGATATTCTCTCGCATGGATTCATTCACCGTGATTATATGGTTGACCAGCCGGCGACTCCATCGTTCCTGCCAATTCAGGCCTTTTATGATGGCTGCGTTTCCGCCACCACTGTTGGTTGAGACATAGAGCTCTGACATAGGGTCATGAACATCCAAGATAAGCTTGGCACCCATCCATTTGAAAATCAGACCGGCTAGAACCAGGGCGTCCGGCATATTATGAATATGGACCGCTTGAAAAGGACTTGTCAGATGTAGCACAGACAGTTTCCAAGCTCCAAGGATAATCAGGCGAACATATTGAAAGAAGTAGCGGAAGATCGTCCGTCGCTTACGTGCGATGGGCAAACGAAAGATGTCAACCATATTAATTCTAGCGCGCGAGGTTTCACGTAAACCGCCAGATACTTTCGGCACTCTTAAACATACAACGTCCACCTTGAATCCGGCTTCGGCGAGCGCTTCCGCTTCGCGCCGCACGCGGATATCGTCGGGATAATAGCTATGCGTAAGCATCCCGATATGCCCTTTGGAACGAATACGATTGTTCAAGATATTCTAGGCCCGCGGCTTCTGTTCAGGGAGCGCCGTCCGGGGCTTTTATTTATTTGCGCCAATTATTGACACTCGATGCCAATTATTGTCATATTAGGGAGGTAGACTACAATGACTAGCATAAAAATGAGCGCCTTTAAAACCTTGAGAATTATGTTTTTGGCAATTCTCCTTTCAGCGCCCTTTTATGCCGGAAACGTCTATTATGTAGACAACGCTACTGGCAGCGATTCTGATCCTGGAACACAATCGCTACCCTGGAAGACCATCCAAAAAGCGGCTAACACAATGGTTGCCGGGGACAAAGTCATCCTCAAGAGTGGCAAATACAACGAACGGATTATCGAAACAACCAGCGGGAGCGCTGGCAACGGAATCATCTACCAGGTGAACGCAGGAGACACGGTAACCTGTAAGGGATTTACAATCAGCGGAAACTATGTCACGGTCGAGGGATTCAAAGTCGATGCCGATGATAACAATTCTACATCGGGACGTGGGTTCTATGTTTCTGGAGATTATGTCACGGTCAAGAACTGCTATGTAACAGAATGTCCTTGGGGTGGGATCTTCTATAATCAGAATTCGAGTCATGGATACGTCAATAATAACCGATGTTATCATAATGGGCGGAACGGAATAGAAATCTGGGGAAGCTATCATCTGATTGAAAACAACGAGGTTTGGGAATCGGTCCAGCATCATCCCCAAGGAGGGCAAACCAATGGCGCTGATGCGGATGGGGTTAGGTTCCATGGCGACCATCACACTTTCAAAGGGAACTGGATTCATGAGCCAGCCTTGATGAGTGATCCATATAATACTAACCCCCATATAGACTGTTTTCAGACATTCGATGGATCATCATATGGAGCGCCGGCAGCAAGCTATTGTTTATTTGAGAAGAACCGTTGCAGGCACCTTGTTTCCGGGACGTATACTTTCATGATCGAGGGAAGTCAGGCAAGTCCTGCCCATGATATTACGATTAAGAATAGCCTTTTTGAGGTTGAGGAGGGGGTGAATTGCCCAAGTGGATATTATACTCATGACATCTATATCTATAATAATACTTTTATAGGAAACTCTTCATTCACATCCAACTGGCCGACAGCAATAGATATAAGAGATGTATTTAATGTCGCGGTAAAAAACAATATCACGGTCAATTATAACGGTAGTCACAGAAATATTGTGAATTGCACAAATGTGTCTCTAGATTATAATTGCGCCTACAACACAGATGGTTCTTATCCTGTGGCACGACCGGGCCCCAAAAGCCACGAACTATGGGCCATAGATCCGAAATTCATTGGTCTATCAAACCGTAATTTCCACTTACAATCGAGCTCGCCGTGTATTAATGCCGGCGCAACCGTAGCCGAGGTAAGTAATGATTTTGATGGCATTTCTCGGCCACAAGGGGGATTGTATGATATTGGCGCATATGAATATGCTGGAGCTGGAACTACTCTTGGCGCCAACGCGAATGCTTCTCCCACTTCAGGGCAGGCTCCTCTGACCGTCAGCTTCACCGGAAGCGCAACCGGAGGCACTTCACCCTACTCCTATAGATGGACTTTCGGTGACGGCGGCTCTTCCACCTCCCAGAATCCATCCCACACTTATTCATCCGCCGGTACTTATACCGCAACCCTCACCGTCACGGACAATGTCAGTGCGACCAACAGCAAGTCTCTTAACATAACTGTAACCTCGACATCATCCCTCACCGCAACAGCATCTGCCTCACCCACTTCAGGACAAGCTCCTCTCACCGTGAATTTCACTGGAAGCGCGAACGGAGGCACTTCACCATACTCCTACAGCTGGACCTTCGGTGATGGCGGCTCATCCACCTCCCAGAATCCATCTCACACTTACTCATCTAACGGCGACTATACCGCCACCCTCAGCGTCATTGATAGTAGTTCCGCGAACGCAAACGCAACGGTAAGCATTATGGTCGGGGCTACAGGTACGACAGCTGATCTTTCCCTTACCGCGCAGACAGGAGCGCCTGCTCCCGGCGAGGGAGGCACCACTAATCCTTCCCCTGGAAATCATTCTTACTCAATCGGAAGCACGGTTTCGGTCGAGTCGATCGCCAATACAGATTACAGGTTTTCAAAGTGGGCAGGAGATATTGGCGAGACCAGCATGTTCAGTGCCACATCAGATCTGATAATGGACAAAGATAAGTCCTTAGGCGCGACTTTCTGCACAAAATGCGCTGATGTCAACGGAGATCTCAAGATTACCCCTGGCGATGCTCAACTGGCTTTTGATATGTATCTTGGAAGAATTGCCAACCCGCCATGGTGCGAGCTGGAAAATGCAGACGTGAATTGCAGCGGGACAAAGCTATCTCCAAAAGTCACACCCTCTGACGCTCAAAGGATCTTCGACAAATATCTCAAAAAAGGGACAGCCAGCAGTGATTGCTCGGGAAATTCAAGAACAGCAGCGCCCTCCACGCTAACAACAGGCTTCATAAATACGAATCTCACCATTGATAGTATGGCCTTTACTCCCGACCTGGATATCGTGATACCTATCATCATAGAATGTCCTTCTGAGGTTACAGCTTTTGGATTTGACCTGACCTTTCCCTCAAATGTTTTAACGTTCATTAGGTTAGAAAGCACCGAATTGACGAATGGCTATGACCAGCTTGACGCAAATCTGATAAATCAAGACCAGGCCAACGCTGAACCTGCAGAAACCCTCGTCCTCCGGGTTGGTGGATACAAAACCAATCCCGATCAAATTCCTTCTTCGGGAGTCTTGGTGACATTAATATTCAGAGGGACGGGAGAATTCATAGATCCCAATGCCACTTCGATTGTCGCCGCGTACGATGATCTCCAGGATGCATCAGTTATAAACAGGATGATCAGCCGTCAAGACAATTCCCAGATCCGGGAAAACAAGAGGCAGGGCAAGAACGTTAAGAGAGTACTCCCGGTTAAGAGGTCCGATTATTAAGAGATGATCAAAATCGGCCATTTTGCAGGCTACCGCCATTGACTAAAAAACAACAAATAATCCATAATTCCAAAGCTCAATGTGTGAACCCGGACTCGGTCTTTGTTATGCCTTTTCCTTAGCAAACAAACCTGGCAGCCAAATTTTATCTCAACCTATGGAGAAAAGTCAAGAAACCAGCAGCCACTTCCAGAGGGGGGAAAAGCGAATGCCCTTCTCTATTTTCTCCGTATCCTTGGTGACGACGGTCATGTCGATGTCGCGCCTTCCCATGGCCGATTGAAATTCCAATAGAGAATTGGCTTCCTTTGACCCGAGTTCTCTCCCATAAGAGACATTGATCCCCTGTAGTTTTCCGTTTTCCCGGGCTACAAAATCGACCTCTCCCCTCTTCTTCCAGTAAAACACCCCATTGCCGGACCTTTTTAGCTTCTGAAATACCAGATTTTTGACGAGTCTTTCCTCATAATGGGGAAGCGGAAATGAGACTGCATTGCGGATGCCGTTGTCAAACGAATAGACTTTTTTAGGATTGACCTGCTGGACCTTCGGGGAGTCGGAAAAGATGGGGACAAGGCCGATCAGCCCTTTTTGCTCAAGGTGGGAGACATAATCGAGGATCGTCTCCCGGGAAATATGCAGCTTGGGCTGGATGCCAAGGAAATAGGAATTTATGGAAAAGGCAGAGCCGATGTGCATGATAAGGTACTTGAGAAGCTCCTTGAGGAGGTTGATATTCCTGATCGAGAACTGTTCGGCCAACTCTTTATAGATGAGCATGTCATAATGGTTTTTAAGAAGCCGGAGTTTGAGGGAGGAATCCGTTAGAACAACCTCCGGGTATCCCCCATAGATGATGTATTCTTCAAGTAGGCTTCGTATCTTGAAGCGGATGTTGGAGTAGGGAAAATCCGGAGTCAGGTCCAGACCCTTAAAGGCCAGGAATTCTTTGAACGTCAGAGGCGAAATGGCGAATTCCTGAGTGCGGCAGGAAAGCGCCGAAGACAGAGACCGAGAGCAGAGCCTGGAAGATGAGCCGGTTATGAAAAGACGGATGTTTTCATGATCGAGGAGGCGACGGAGGAAGGGCTGCCAGCCTTCGACCTGTTGGATTTCATCGAGGAAGATAAAGATCTCTTTTTCCCGATTATCAGGGTAAAGCTCGAAGTAGGCATCCGGGATCGAGGCCAGGTCGGAGACATTCAGGGGAAGAAGCCGGTCATCTTCAAAGTTGATATAAAGGAGACGTTGACGGGGAACGGGAGCAACCGGATCAGAGCAAAAATGATCGATCAGCTGATAGATAAAGTAGGTTTTCCCGCAACGGCGGGGGCCGGTGATGACAACAACAGAAGAGGGACGGTGTGGGAGTGCGGGGGAGAGGGCGAAAGATTCAGAGGAAAGGGATGTGCAGTAATCAGGCAATTGATGGTCTCTTTTTATGATCCGCGGCGGTTTTAGTTCATGAAACTCTTTAATGAGGAGCTTAAAGGTTTCTTTATTCGTTTCCATAAAGCGGAAAGGGGGAAAAAGGTGAAGCTACCTCTTTCTCTTTGGCCTAAAGCCGAGACAACTCTAAGGGATTAGTTGTATTTTGAGGAAGACAACTAATCAGACTTTAAAGAAACATAAAGGCAGGCTACCGCCGGTGGAGAATTCGAGACAAAAAGGCGCATACAAAAACCTGTGGAGAAAAAGGATCAGATAGCCAATCGCCTTGGCAACGATATGGCAGTACCTGAAATGCAAAATGGAAAAACTTGAAAGAAGAAACCTAACCTTGGCGCCTTACTTTTTTCCACTTCCCGCTCCCTAGAACGGTAGCCGATATTTAACCAATATGGACGCCCGTTGTCAAGAAAAATATTTCTACCCTAGTTGAAATCGCTTGCGTCTAAAGGACAATCGATAGAGCCAGTCGCCTTCTCGGGCATGATACTCAATCGGTAAAAAGAAGAAAAATGACTTAGGGAAAGAGTTTTTGACAAAATCGAGAAGATCATCTATATTTAGGGAGGAAGTAAGGGCTGAAATTCTAAGTCAAGGTTAACTTAAATGATCGGTGGTCGTATGAGGAAGCGGAGAGTTTTTCTGTCTCTTGCATCGGTGTGCTTGGCCTGCCTCGCCTTCACCACTTTGGCATCTCCGCAGACCGATCCCTTCTACCTCAGACTCCTCGCCAAGGCCCAGAAATCATTCCTCGCCAAAAACTACGGGGATGCAGCCCGGGATTTTGAGATTGCAGCTTTCGGCCTAAATCAGGATATAGCCCTCCAGGCAAAGGCCTACTTTTTTATCGGCCTATCTTATTTCTATCTAAAAGACGTAAAAAAGAGTGAAAGCTACTTGCGTCAGGGCATCGACCTCCTTGGAGACAGAAGCCTTGCCGTCCTGGAGATTCCTGACTCGGCCCTTCCGGACCTCGAGAAAATGCTGGCCTTCTTCAATATTCAGCTTGCCCAGCCCACTCTGCCTGCCGATTCACCGCCCGGTCAAGAAAAAGAAAAACAGGTAAAACCCCCCGAATCTCCCCCCGAAACAGGCCAAGAAAGCCAACAGCCTGCTGAAAAGGAACCCGCCAGAGATGATCAAAAGGACCCCGGCAGTGCACCTTCCATCACCCTGGACAAGATCAAAGAAGGCGATATTATCGCTCTGGATGTGGTCGACACCTTGCCGGTGGTGACCCGGCGCATCCCCGCTGTCTACCCCTCTTCTGCCGGCGGATCAAAGATAACAGGGACGGTAACGGTCAACGCTCTGATCTCAGAAAAGGGCAGCGTGATCAAAACCGAAATCATCCAGGGAATAAAGGGAGCTGTTGGGTTCGACCAGGCCGCTGCCCAGGCCGTCCGCCGCTGGAAATTTGAGCCGGCTACCATCAATGGCATTAAAGTTAAAGTCTGGATGCGGATCAGCATTGTCTTCAAGAAACAGGAATAACTCGCCTCTTTCTTTTTGAGATCAGGATGACGCAACTCGATAAAGCGCGCAAGGGACGCTTCACCAGGGCCATGAAGAAAGTGGCCACTGATGAGGGAATTGCCCCAGCAACCTTACTTGGGCTAATCGCCTCCGGTCAAGTCGTCATTCCCTTCAACCCCAAGCACTCCCCTGCCCGGCCCTCAGCCATCGGCCGTTCCCTCCGAACCAAAGTCAACGTCAACATCGGCACATCGGCCGACTTCCCCCGCCTCGCCGACGAGCTTCGAAAAGTCGACATCGCCCTGAAGTACGAAGCCGACGCCCTCATGGACCTAAGCACGGGCGGCGACCTCCGCCGCATCCGCAGCCGCATCCTCGCCCGCTCTCCCATACCCCTGGGCACCGTCCCGGTCTACCAGGCCGCTATCGAGGCTATCGACCGCCACCGGTCCATCGTCAAGATGACCGTCGACGACCTCTTCGCCGCCATCGAGTCCCAAGCCCAAGAGGGCGTCGATTTCATGACCGTACACTGCGGCCTCACCCAGAAGGCCATCGACCGCCTCAAAAAGCAAAAGCGGGTGGCCGACATCGTCTCCCGCGGGGGGGCTTTTCATCTCGCCTGGATGCTCCACCACGACGCCGAGAACCCCCTCTACGCCAATTTTAACCGTCTCCTCGACATCGCCCGCCGCTACGATATCACCCTGAGCTTGGGCGATGGACTCCGCCCCGGCTCGATCATCGACGCCACCGACCGCCCTCAGATCGAGGAGCTCCTCACCTTAGGGGAGCTCGTCGAGCGCGCCTGGGACGCCGGCGTCCAGGTCATGGTTGAAGGACCCGGCCACGTACCGCTCGACCAGGTGGAGATGAACATCAAGCTCCAGAAGCGCGTCTGCCACGAGGCGCCCTTCTACGTACTGGGCCCGCTCGTGACCGACATCGCCCCCGGCTATGACCACATCGTTTCGGCCATAGGAGGCGCCATTGCAGCCGCCGCCGGCGCCGATTTCCTCTGCTACGTCACGCCCGCCGAGCACCTCGGCCTGCCCTCGGTCGAGGACGTCCGGGAGGGCCTCATCGCCTCAAAGATCGCGGCCCACGCCGCCGACATCGTTAAAGGCGTCAAGGGCGCCATCGACCGGGATCTCGCCCTTTCCAGAGCCCGGAAGAAACTCGACTGGGCCGCCCAGAAAAAGCTCGTCATCGACCCCCATAAATTTAGCGAGATCCGCAAAAAAAGGAGGTCTGCCTCCAAAGCCTGTTCCATGTGCGGCGAATATTGCGCCATGCGCATCGTCAGCCGATTCCTCGATTCGGATGGAAGGGCTGATGACTTCTGTTTCTAGGAAGCTCCTCTTCGGGACCGCCGGAGTCCCCCTCTCCACTCCGGCTTCTACGACCCTGGCTGCGCTCGACCACGTCAAGAATCTCGGCCTTGACTGCCTGGAAGTCGAGTTCGTCAAGGGCGTCAAGATGGGGACCGACACGGCCAAGTTGATCCGGCAGAAAGCGGACTCCCTCGGCATCCGCCTCAGCGTCCACGCCCCTTATTACATCAACCTGAATTCGGCGGAGCAGGGAACACGGCTGGCCAGCCAGGAGCACCTGGTCAGTTCGGCCCGGCTGGCCAGGATTCTGGGAGCCAGGAGCCTTGTTTTCCACGGCGGCTATTACGGCCACGATTCTCCCGAAATGACCTACCAGAATATCAAAGCCGCGCTCCGGAATATCGTCTCTATCCTGAGGTCGGAACAGAACCCGGTCACCCTCCGGCCCGAGACGATGGGCCAAAAGACCCAGTTCGGCTCTCTCGACGAGATCCTGGCCTTGTGCCG
>Ga0315275_10003335_pt1 | contig 14789 bp, 15 predicted proteins | sample YL17G03_0_MG_FD_205557 | JGI IMG/M metagenome (GOLD analysis project Ga0315275, IMG submission 205557) | Sediment microbial communities from Yellowstone Lake, YNP, Wyoming, USA - YL17G03_0 | ecosystem: Environmental > Aquatic > Freshwater > Lake > Sediment | place: USA: Wyoming | collected... | reverse complement strand
CTGAGCCCCGGCTCCGTAGGGATTATTCGGGTCGTAGGCGCCGGCTTGCCCTGGATAGGTCTGTTGCCCGGGATACTGTGGCTGCGGCATGCCCGGCTGACCTTGAACTCCCTGTTGCCCAGGGACACCAGGCTGGCCTTGAAATCCAGGTTGGCCGGGCATGTCAGGCCTGCCCCCCGCCATTGGCGGAAGATTTTGCATGTAGGGACTGGCCATGCGATTCACGAGATTGCTGAGGTTGTCGCGATGCTTGGATCCGTAATTCGACAGACCAGTTTGGAAGAGATTTCTTGCAAACTCAAAGGCTATTGGGACGAGGAACGGTGCGGCTGCACAGGAACTGAGGAGCAGGGTGCCCACAAGGGAGATGGTTATTCCCTGTTGGTATATCCTGTGCTGCCTCATCCATCCGTGTCGCATCATCATCATTATTATTCATCTCCGTGTTCTTGTCCCGTAGGTCGAGGCAAGTCGGCGAAAGGTTCATGGATATTGTAGACCGGCCTGGAAGAAGGGTCAATCAGACACAGCCCTATTGAGGGGCTGGGACAAATGTGTTAGAGCAAGGACGCAATTCGGTCCTGCAGCCTGTCTCCGCATTGAACGCATGGCGCTATGGACGCGACTCACTGGCACGATGTCTCAGATCCTGATCTTCTGGCGGCTGTCGCCGGCAGTGACGCCGCAGCGTTCGAACGCCTCTATCAGCTCTACGAGAAACGCGTCTATCAATATGTGTGCACGCTGGTCTATGACCCCACGTTGGCGGAAGAAGTGGTGGTGGATGCCATGATGGCGGTGTGGCGAGGTGCCGGAAGTTTTTCCCGTTCCTCGCGTGTGTCGACGTGGATCTTTGGGATTGCACGGCACAAGGCGTTGGACGCGCTCCGACGCACCGGGCGCCATCACCATGAGGTGGCGTTGGATGAGGCGCTCGAATTGCCGAAGGCTCAAGAAAGTCCTGCGGAGTTGGTCAATCGGAAGCAAGTGACCTCGTTAACGCAACAGGCCTTAAGGACACTCTCGCGGGAGCATCAGGAGGTCCTTCGTCTCGTGTTTTATGAAGAGCTGCCGTATGAAGAGATTGCGGTGCTGCTATCGATCCCGACCAATACCGTGAAAACACGGGTCTACTATGCCAAGCAACGTCTCAAGCATCAACTTCAGCAATTTGGCCAGACTGAGCGAGTCTAATGGTAGAACCAGATACCCTTGACCAATCTATTCATCCTGAGGGAGCCCTGCTGCCGTGGTATCTGAACGGCATGCTGCGGGAGGACGAACGTCGTCAGGTTGCCCAGCATCTCTCGTCCTGTGCAGCCTGTCGCGTTGAATTGGATGAATTGGCTCAGCTGACCGTGCAATTGCACGAGGTGTATGCGGCGCAGTCCGAGCCGTCGACCCAGATTCAACGGGCCGTCTTCTCGCAGGTCAAACTGGAGGCTTCCGGGAAGCGGGCGAAGTCTGTCATGGGTCCGCAGTGGCTGAAGGGTTTGGATGATTGGTGTCGCTCTCTGTTTGTTGCTCGGTGGGCGCCCGCACTTGCGGTGACGTTGCTCGTGGCGCAACTTGGATTGCTCCTTTGGAGTATGGCCAGGCCTACTCTTTCTGATCAGGTGATGACGAGGGGACTTGGTTCTCCAGCGGTCCGGCTGCGGGTGGTGTTCCAGGAGATGGCGTCTGAGCGACAGATTCGTGCTCTCGTTCAAGGGCTGCGTGGTCGAATTGTTGATGGGCCCACTCCGGATGGTGCCTATATAATTGAGATTCCATCTGGGGACCAGGCAGCCGCACAGAAGAAAGTTGACGCTCTGCGCAGCCAGACGGAGAGTGTTCGCGCGGTCGAGCCTGTGACACCGTGAACCTGAGGAACCATGCTCGCGACTTACGGATACATGAGAAGCGATGGACATCCGCGTTTCCCGAGGCCCCGCAGACGAAAGGTGATACCGATGAGAATGCCGATCTGGTTGCGACTTGGTGCAGGTGTACTGTGCGTGATCCTGGGTGCAATCGAGGACAGTCGGGTCTCGGCGCAATCCGCTGGCACGGACAGTGGTGCCGGCGTCAAACGCGCGCTGCTGATCGGGATCAATAAATATCAAGCCGTACCGAAGCTGCAGGGGTCGATCAACGACATTGAGACCATGCGGCAGATTCTGCTGACGCGTTGGGGATTTCCAGAGAGATCTATTGCTGTCCTGGAGGATGAAGCCGCGACTCGTGCCGGTATCCTGGCCGCATTGGAACAGTTAGTGAAGGAGACGGGGCCACAGGATACCGTATATTTCCATTATTCGGGCCATGGGTCGCAGGTGGAGGATCTGAACGGCGATGAAAAAGACGACGGCCTCGACGAGACTCTCGTCCCGCAAGATGGGCGTACAGGAGACGTGCGGGATATCACGGATGATGAGTTGGACGCCGTGTTTGCCCGGCTGCGTGCAAAGAACGCCTTCATCGTCTTAGACTCGTGCCACTCCGGTACGGCCACCCGCTCGCTCGATATCCGCACACGATCAATCCCTCGAGACACCCGGGTCGACATCTATCGGAAGGCCGACCAGGCATCGCTTAAAACTCGGGCGGTGGTTCCGGTCGTCATGTCCCGTTATGTGGTCATGACAGGCGCCGCGTCCCATCAGGAAGCACTCGATGGGCCGATTGATGGGCGCTACCACGGCTTCTTCACGTTCGCTTTGGCGCGGAGCTTGAGTACTTCAGGTACAGGGGCGACGCCACGCGAAATTTTGGTCGGAGTTGAACGAGAACTGAAACGCATTCAGACACATTTTGGCCGTTCGTCTATGCCGGAGCCACAATTGGAAGCGCCACCGGATCTACTGGGGAAAACCCTGTTCGGCGACACGAGCGGAGGAACAGGTATTGCTTCGGCGAGCCAGAATACCCGACTGCCCTGGCTGGAGGTGCAGCCTGGCGTCGGCGGGCAGGTGACACTCGTTAGCGGGGTGTTGTTAGGTGCAGGGCCCGGATCGATGTGGATGCTCTACCCGCCGGGAGAGATCAATTTTCAACCGGGGAGAGCGCTCGCTGTGGCGACTGTGACACAGATCTCCGGAAAGGATTCGCTCGCCAAGTTGCAGAAAGCTGAGAGCACGATTCCGAAGGGTGCCCGAGCTGTGGAGCTACTGCCTGCCTCGATCGGAGAAAAAATTCCCATCCGTATCCTTGACGTTCCCCAAGACCGTCGCAAGCATATCGAGGAGATACTGAGGGGGAACATCACGGATGTTGAGCTGGTGGGGGAGGATAGGACTGCCCGGTTCCTGGTTGATGTCAAGGGACCCGACCTGCGCCTTCTCGTGGCGGATGGCCTGGAGGTGGTGGCCTCGTTCTCGACGGGCGACGATCAATGGGGAGCCGGTCTGGCCCTCGTGGTCTCTCGTTCAGCCAGCGCATCGGAATTACTAACGTTGGATAATCCCTCCTCCCAATTGAAAGTGAACGTTAGGGTCATGAACTCCGCAGCCCAAAAGGCATCCGTCGGGACACGTGGAATCGCCGTCGTGGCAGGTAATACGAAGCCGGCCCAGTATCGCATTCGACGGCCGAAGGAGGCGCGGTCGGAGAAGAACAGCTTGCAATTGGAAGTCAGTGTGAGTGCCGACTCGTACCTGACAATTGTGGATGTCGACTCAGAGGGCAGAGTAAATCTCTTGTTCCCCAATAGTTATCAACAGCGCAGTTTTGTGACGGACGGCTTCGTCCGTGCCAGTGAGAGCGTCCTGATTCCTGACTCGCTGAAACCCGGTAATCGCGCAGGCTTTTACTGGGACTATACCCCTCCGAAAGGCACTGACACCGTTCGCGTCTTCACCAGCACAGATGTACAAACCGCCCAGATGCTCCGTCAGCGCGTGCAGACGCTTCAGGCCACTGCGAGTCACACAAGCGGGGGGGGGAGGACACGCGGGGTGGCTACCGGCATCGGCAGTATCCGTCAGGATCTGGCTACGATTGCCACGCGGGGTATTGTGACCGTGTACGATCCGACCTCACATGTGCCAGGCGCTCCCATCGCCGATCAGCCCGAACCGGCCTCATCAGTGACGCCTGTGCCGACAGACCCTATTGCGTTGACGCCGTCGATGCCTTCAAGCGAGCTGGCCGTGCCGACCGCACCAGCGGCTGATTGGGCTGCGACATCGGTGACGATTCTCGTGGAAGGGTGATGCTAGGAAAAACTTGTTCGATCACTGGTTCGGAATGGTCATGGCAAGGGCCGATCATGGCCCTTCGCTCTTCCTTTTTTTGACACGCGCAGAACAAAGACGGTCCGATTACGGTTATGGTCAGCGACATTCCTGCCGACTAAGTGACAGACTCCAGCCTCGATGAAAAGTGCCAGGCATAGTGGCCATCGCCAACTCCATGTCATACCATGCAATTCGTGAGGTTCATCTATTCATTTCATTGCATCCCCCCTGCCACGGGTCACTGCAGGACCACGGGTGATGCCAAGCCATATACGACCAACTGGAATTTCTCGTTCGCCGTCGACGAGCCATCTCGACGGGTGGTCAATAATGTGCGTCCTGATGAATCCTTGTAGATCCCCAGGTGAAAACCGCTTGCGGTCTGAATCGCATAGGTGCAGTTGCCCTGATCGATCACCCGGAGTTTCTCCCAGGCTTGGACCTGCCTCGCATCGGTGTGGAAGATCGTCGAGTAGCCGCTTAGACAGGCGCCCGATAAACCCGGGTCGCATTTGAGATAGGTCTGAACTTGCCCCCCTCCGCCGAGCGCGGTGACGAAGTTCGCGCCGTTCGAGGTCTGCAGTGCATACGTCCCGTCGCCTTGCCTGATAAATTTGAATCGTGTCTGAGGCCCTGCATAGGAATCGAGCCAAAGATCTCCTTGGGATCTTCCGGCTGCAAGCTCAGCTTTGAGAAAGGATCCATTAGCCGCCAAGATGCCATACTCAAATCCCGATCCAATGTCGCCGCACTTGACGACCCGAAATTTTTCCCAATCCTGGATTTGTTTGGCATCGGTGTGGAAGGCATCCACGTATTTACCTCCGGCCCCGACGGCAGTGACATAGGATCCTTTGAAGGTTTCAAAGGCATAGTAACTGGGTGCAAAATTGTTGACGCTGAGGTCGAGCAATCGAAACCGTTCCCAATCTTTGGCTTGCGTCGCATCGGTATGAAAGGGGCCCCTGCTGAGTCCCCCTCCGTTCATGGAGGTCAGGTAATTCCCGCGGCCGGTTTAAAAGCTCTTGTCGTGGGGGGTGTTTGGGTACGTCTGCGCGATGCGGAATTTCTCATAGGCCCCTGCGGACACCGAGGCGGTGACGAGGACGGGATCGGCCGTGCGTCCGCCCCCGTCAAGCGCGGTGACGTAATAGCCCTTTGCGGTGCGGAACGCGAACTCGCCCGGCAGCGCTGCTACGGCCTGGATGGGTGCGACATTGAGTACGGCAAGGTTTTGGCCCAGCAGCTTTGAACTCACGCCACGATCTTGCACCTCTGCCCCGATTACCTCGGATGTGGGGAGTTGAGCGGGAACCGGCTCGTCTGGAATCACAGGGATTTCCAGCAGCGATTCGGCGGCCGCTTGGGTCACAGCAGGCGGTCGCTCCGCGGTCGAGCACCCGACCATGAGTAGGCAGATGCCGAACAGAAGTGTCGTCATGCGAACAGTGGCTGTCATGCTGAATCCTCCTCTCGATACTTCCTGCGATAGACTCTGCTCATCCATTCAATTTCCCCTGCGCATCGGCCGACATGTGCAACTTTGGCTGCCGGCATGGCATGATCCCGAGCAATAGGGTGACAGTAACTGACAGTCAGCCACGTTCTGGCACGAGCACTCAGCCCAACTGAAGGGCACCTGATACCCGCACAGGTTTGGCGGTAGGGGGGGGGCATGGGCCCTCGACTCATCGACACGAAATCGCAATGCTGGCTGCCCGCCGGGCACGAGTTGGGAAACACAGCCGTGAGTGCCTGGCGCTCCGCCTGACACAAGCCTCCCACCATCAAGCCGGCGCCTATCCATTGGGACTCGCCTCTCTTCCCACTATCTTCTGGAGAATCCGTCGACTGTTTGTCGGAAAGAAAAATGAGACATTCAGATTTTCGAGTCATCAGCCAGGTTCTGGGTCAGAAAAGGAGAATGCCCCCGGTGATTCTTCTTCGAGCATCGTATCCCTTGCGTCACAGATAGGGGTATAGCCGTAGGACGTCGGTGATGGTGTATTCGAAATAGGCTCTACAATCTGCCTTGTTTGAGGAGGCGCTATCTGTGAGGTTGCCTTTGATCACCTTCGTCTTGCCAGGCACGAGGTTGTTGACGGTGTCACCTGCCGGGGACAGAAAGCCGGATGTGGGGTGAAAGTCATCCTTCTCCCAGAAATAGAAAAGCAACTGCCGAAGGTTATTCCGCGCGCTCACCTCGGCATGAGCCCATGCGAATGGGTTGATGGTCGTCGATCTGCCGACGCGTGTGGTGAAACTGAATGTATGAGGATTCTGGCTGGGATCGTCCGGTGCCCACCAGACAAATCTGATTTCGCTATTTCCTGCTATGTCGCAGTTGTCGATGAGGCTGAATTGAAGTGGACTCACAGACACGTCGTATAGCGGGTCGAGATCCTGTTCGAGTGAGAAGGCAAAGGTAAAGAACCCGCCTCCTGGATTGGGCTCCCTGAGCGAAATATCCATGCGAACGCGTCGAGGCTTGCCCTCTCCTTCCGGATCGTTATTCAAGAAGCGGTTGCCCGTCCCTCGCACGTAAGATTGCGTGATTCGTTGAAATCCTGTCGGATACATCCCGGCAGGAGAGTAATACCCGATACTGATCTCAACTGGCTGGGTCACCGCCAACCCTGGCGGGACTGTCACGAGAGTAGTCAGACTCTTCGCACGCACGGCGATCGCGTAGGCGACTCGGCTTAAATTTGCGGTGGGGGCCACGCCAAGGTCCGGCTGGGCAATTGACGTGCCGGGGCGGGGCGCGGCTTCCGGCGGCGCAAGTATGCCGGGCACAAGGACTTTCGGCGTAGGTTTCACCGGTGCGAGAGGGACGGTTTGCAACGGCGTGAATGTTCCCGGCCATGTTCGTTGATCGCGCCTTACGGCGCGCTCTTGCACGTCACTGGTCTCCGGCGGTGGAACTCCCTCTCCTTCGACTACGGGGGGAGCTGCTTCAGAGCCGCTCGTTTCTTTCCCTGCCGCGCCCTCGGTTACCGCGGAGGCATTGGTTGGCGCGGTTGGTTCGTCTGCCAGTCCTTGACTGATGACTGAGGCACTCCACAAACTGCCAACCATCAACACGGCGCCTATCCATACAGCCATCGCTCGCATCATCATCTCCTATCGATGCGGCCCCGCATCTCGCGAGGCCGCCGCCCATTTGCATTCACAGACCCTCTCGCACCCTCCTACTTCGGCGCGGGGGCATTATCTTCCTGCCCCGTCTGCGCCGAGGTCGCTGGTTCACCTTCAACGCCACGACGCATGATCGGCGCGTTCATACCCTGCTTTTGGTACGGGGAAGTCTTCGGCGCAGGATTACTTGGTGTAACCTGGAACTGGCCGCCAGAGAGTTGTCCCACGTTGCCCTGTTGTGTCCTCGCCAGCGGCTGGCAGAGCACCACGGTGTCGTTGCAACGGTCTTTGCACTGTTGAATCTGATTGCCAATATCGATGATCGTTTTATCGCAGTTCGTCAGACACGCCTTGTGGTCGGCGTTACACTGCTTTTCTGTTTTTCCGGTTGGACCGGTCTTGGGTGGTTCGGCGCTCGCAGGTGGCACGGCCGCGCCGACAACTCCCAACAGGGCGGCAACAAGCACCAGCATGGCACTCCTGAACGCAATCTTCGAGTTCATGACAGCTCCTTCTTTTTGTCTTGTCCACGACACGCCTTTCCACTGCGCGATCACCTCGCGTCCTCTGACGCGCGGAGCGTAGGAACCATACAGGCCCTTCTCGGTCTTCTGCCTGTCAGTCAGCGCCGCGTCTCTCATCGCCCTCCTCCTTGTGAATTCGAGTTCAGTTGCGGTCGATCATCGTTATCCATCCAGGCTTATAGAGGCCACACAGAGCCCCTTTGACGGCGAGTGTCCAGGCCCGCGTTGCGCTGCTTCCACACCTCAACTGCTCACCGACAATTACATCTGCCCCCTGACGACAATTACACCTGAGCATTGAGCGTAGATAACAGAACACCCGTTCTCACTCATGGCTGGCCGAGGCTCAGGCTTGTGCCTTGGCACAGAGTAACTCGTTTCATATCCCGACACAAAACGAGTTGCCCAGCCGGCGCATTCCTTATCCACCATCCCTTTCCGTCACGAAACCACTCTTGCAGATGATGAAACGTTTCATGGAACCTTTTTCTCTCCCCGAGCGAAAGGGTTCACCGCATTGTGCGATCATGGTTTAGTCTCCTCCGACGGGTCAAAGGGGCTGGGCTGCTCCACGGTCGGCTCAGTCGGTTGGCCTTCTTCAATGCCGCGACTCATGACCGCCATGTTCCCTCCCAAGTTTCCAATCGTCCCCGAGGTAAGCCCGTTCCCGATCTGGCAGGTGAATTCACGGGACGCTCCTGCGGGAAGCACGCCGAAGAAGCTGGCGGTGTTTCCGGAAGCGGGGATCGTTTGCACTTGCGCTGCCCCGTTCACGGTCGTCCTCACGGTGAGGCCGGAGAGTATCGGCACCAGCTTTCCCACGTTCCCCTGGCTCTTATCCAAGTTGCACATGACGGTCTGCGTTTGGCCAGCGTCGCACATGTTGCCTTCCTCAACGCCCACCACATTGAGCGGGCCCCATATCGTGGGGTTCGGGAGGCAGCCAAGGCCCATCACGCCGCGTGCCGTCCGGCCACCCCAGCGGACACGGGTGTTCAAGTTGTCGCTCTTGCCCATCGTTTGCAGGATCCATCCACGGAAGACAAAGACATCTGTGAACACGGCTTCGCCGCTCGGCGTCATGCAGGAGTTGACAGAGCCTTGCGAGGCAACCCCGCGCACTGTCGCACGACCAGATTCGACCGTTACAAATCCCGATCCGCTATCTCCGGGGCACAGCGAGGCGCCGGCTGTACTGGCAGGAATGAAGATTTTCGTGGGGGAGGCGAGCGCGGAGATAGGTCCGCGGAAGATGGCCAGTTGCCCAGCCGGGGTGGCGCTGGTGTGGCTGACGGCTGATGCGACCGTCCCCACCATGCCCGGGTTACGCGAGAGTCTCGGCAATCCGACGGTCTGGAGGTAAGGGCTGATCGTGAAGGGACTCGCCAGCTTGATCAGTGCGATGTCGTTGGCCTGGTCATTACTGGGTGTGTAATCAGGGTGAATGAACACGCCGTCACGCCGAGACCCAACAGGAGCAGGCGCGCGCGTTTCTGTGCTGACGGTGCCGGTGTAGGGATCAGTCCGAGTATACGTGAGCTTGCCAAACCCGATTCCGGGCGTGACGCAATGCGCGGCGGTCAGGACCCATTCTGCATCGATGAGCACGCCACCGCAGCCGTTCATCCGCACGACCCAGGGATATTTAAAGTCGGGCTCAAAGGTGCCGCCTACCACAGGCAATGGTCCGGTAGGTCCCGAGGCAGCAGGGCCAGGCGGTGGTGCGACCGGGGTCATGGTGGTGGCAGGTTTTTGGAAAATTCCCATATCCCGAATCACCGCGCGCTCCTGCACGTCGGCAGGATTGCCTTCTGGTTTCTGCGTGTCCGGAGCGCTCACGGTCGGCATGGACGGCTCGGCAGCCCAGCCGATCGAGGCAGAACCCGCTCCGACCACGCATGTGATCAGCAAAAGACGGAAGACCCTGGCTGTTGTCCGATTGTTCGTCATATTGCGCTCCTGTGAATCTGAGATGAATTGCGATACCGCTCTGTCACTTCGTGGCGTGCGACCTTGCCACAAGCTCTTTCAGTCCTTTCAGGTCCAATGCTCCCGGCACGAGTTCCGTTCCGACGATGAAGCCCGGCGTCCCGCTGATGCCAAGGTCTTTCGCCAGTGCACGGTTCCGTTCGATGATCCTGTTCCATTCGGGATTGGCCATGTCGGCTTCGAGGCGTTTCGCATTCAGGCCGACTTCCCCCGCGATAGCCAAGATATTGTCTTTGGTCATGTCGCCCTTGGAAGCCAGCAGCGCTTCGTGAAACGCCTGATGCTTCCCCTGCGCGCGTGACGCGAGTGCTGCCTTCGCCGCCAGTTCGGAGGCTTCGCCCAGGATGGGAAGGTCTTTGTAGACGATACGAACCCTCGTGTCTTCTTTCTGTAACTGCGTCACAGCGCCGGCCACACGCTTGCAGTATCCACAGCGATAGTCGAAGAACTCCACTACGGTCACGTCACCCTTGGGATTACCACTCACTGGCGATGATGGATCGTGCAGCAAGTCGTTTTGCCTGGTCGCGATGGCCGCGTTCGCCCGCTGCTTCTCTTCTTCCTGCCGTTTGACCTCCAAGGCTTGTAGCGATTGTTCGATGACTTCGGGATGCGCGCGGATGTACTGCTCAATCGCTGTGTCTATAGTCTGTTGCAAGGCGGGATCAGGAAGCGTGATTGGTACGGCGAACAATGGCGGCGCCGCGAGGAGAATCAGGGCAAGGATGAACATGGCGGACCCGATACATTGCAGTATCGAACTCGTAGACCGTTTAATCATGGATGGGGCTCCTGTGACGGGAGATTGTCTGGAACTGGTGGAATTGGACATTGCGCGCCGCGTGCAGCAGTGGATGCGCGCACGAGACGGCTGAGCAGCGCGATCACAGGGCTGCTCGGGGGCATCTGTCCATCGCAGTCCGGGTCAGTCCTCGTTCGTAGAGACTCGGCGTGGCTCGATGGCGGTTGAGATGTGCTTGTGCCGAGACGAGCGTCGAAAGCGGTGGTCTGTAGTGACTCTCCCCCTGTGGTGTCGAGTCCTCTTGGTGACTCTGCCGCGTAAGCAGCGGGCACCCCGCACACGATACTCATGAAGACGAGTCCTGCCAGCTTGGTCTGCATCATTCTGTACTCGGCTTGAGGTGAGACTGCTGATCGATTCTACGGGGTACGTCGAGGGGATGCTGTGAAAGGTTCAATGGACGTGGGGATGGCAAGAGAGAGGGGAAGGGTGGTTCGTTGGACGGTTCGACTCTCAAGCGAAGCCTCCGCGCTGCCGAGATGGGTGACCTAGCCGAACACCGATCTATGCGCCTGCAAGGGAGCCAAGAATATGCGAGAAATGGGCGTTGGGTCAACTACCGCATGGATCGTTCACCGGCGTGCCACCGTAGCTGTATGTCGGCGTCCTTGCCGGAGCTCACGCCTTCTGGACATACGCAGCGGCACCTTCCCTCTCCATCTGGGCACGATGTCGAGATGGAGACAGAGCCAGTATCAGAAGGGCGCAGCAGTTTCGGGAATCTAATCTCTCCTAGATCACTTCACGCGAGCCAAGCCCCATTGTGGATCCATTTGGCGTCGGTCGCTATAGTCGCGGGAAGGCCTTTTTGGCAACGGCCTTGATCTTGGCGGCGGCGGAAGGGCCCTTCGGCATGCTCACTCGCAATGCCAGGTCTCCCTTTTTGGCAAAGAGTTCAGCGGAAAAATCTGCATACTGCTCGTTCAGGAACGCATCTTTTGCTACCTCCGGCACCGAGGCAGGTGATTTGCCTCCGAATCTTTTTCGCATGTCATCGAAATTTCCTTCGTGGAGGTCGATCATGAACCAGCTTGAATCTTTCGCGACCGTATACTCACAGGACACTTCGCCTGAACTGGGGTCGGCCGGCGTCGGTCCCTTGCTGATTTTCCCTACAATTTCTTCCAGCTCTGCGAGGGTGATGAGCTTGCACGGATCGGGGATCGAACGGCCTGCAGATAGGGGTGCTGCCATGAGACAGGACAAGACCACGACTAGCCAACTGGAGACAAGAAATCGGCTTGCTGCTTTATGCATTGCATGTCTCCTTCCGGTAGAAGAAAGAAGTTCATCCTGCGCTCCCGAGCACGACCAAAAAAGTCACGCCATATTCCTCGGTCACGGCAGCGAGTTGCAGCACCGCTAGGTTTCGGTGTTGCGTGTGCGCGAGCGTTCCCCAGGGGAATGCCAGGAACCCCGCGTGTGCACGCAGGTAATCGAGGACGACCCAAAGGGCGGCTGTCGGAAACGCGAGGGAGATCCCGACACGAGACACGACGGCGACACTGGCGCACCACAGAGACGGATGTAGCGCGAGGCACAAGCCGGCCAAAAGGAAATGATGGACCCCGGCGGAATTTGAAAGACCCAGTGGTAGGTACCTATCCCGGACACGAGTCCATACACACATCCGATGCCGGCCGCTCCCAGCGGATGCAGGTCTTTGCATGCGACGATCAGCGGCACGAGCGCGATCCACGCGAGCCAGCCCACATCAGGACCCGGCAGTGAACAAATCAACAATATCGCCGCGATCAAGGTTAAGCTGACTCTGACGAATATCTCGCGCGAGATGAGTGCTCGCCGTTGCCACGAACGACAAACTACACGATCTGGCGCCGCTGAAACTTTGGCTTCTGAAGATATGATCATTCTAAGTTGCTCAAAAACGGTGTCTGGAACCTATTTCTCCTGCTGCGCAGGAACTCGGCCCCTCTAATTGTTGATCGGCCAAAAACGACCGGGCGGGCACGTGACGCCGCCCCCCCCGTACCCGGCGGCCATCGGTTTGTAGATACAGCCGACCCGCCCGCCGGACGTCCCGCCGAGAAATGGCTCGAACCCCAGTGAGGCGCCGTTCGGCATGCGCGCCACCGCACTCTGCATATTGGATGTCTGAGAGCTGGAATTGGTATCGACAAAGGCGGCCCCGACCACGACCTGTGGAAAGGTGACGGACGGGCCGGAAGCCGGCCGCTGATAGAGGTCTTCCACCCAATACCCGCCCAGATGGGGATAGCCTCCCGTGCTGACGAAGCTCGTGACGCGGAGCTGAATCACGTCGCCTGCGCGAATGGCGCGTGCCAATCCGCCCGCCGACGTCACCGTCACACTTCCGATTGAACAGCGGTACGGATTCTTCGCCGCCGGCAGCGTGCGAAAGTATCCCGTCCGGGGTTGTGTGGTTACGGGACCGGGGACGCCGGGTCCCGGCGGAGAATGGAGCGTGTCTTGTGCCACCACCGAGCTAACGTAGCCGGAGCTTGTAATGACCGCGCAATCCTGGAACCCGGAGGCTGTCGCCCCTGGCTGCACCGTGAGGGCCACATGGATCAGGGCGTCAATCTTGATTTTGTCTTTCAGTGTGTAGCGGACAGCCGGCGACTCCGGCCTGAACAGCCGCTTCGCATCCAGGGCAGTGACGAGTGTAGTTGACGACAAGAAGGGTGACGGCCCCCTGGTGCGGGTCCCGCTGTAGGAGCCGACGGCATCCAACGCCGTACCATAGGGCAGCAGCAGCATTAGGTGATACACGTCCTCCCCAGAGGGCACCGCCAGCGCGATCGGCGCCGACAAGTCGAGTCCTGAATCGGTTGTCGCGGCGGCCAGCAACAGCGGGGCACCTTCACCCTCAGGCGTCAACCGAAGCCTTCCCTCCACCGTCGGCTCGACCTGATAGCGGCCTGCCGGCGCCACCACATCGGCCTCCTCGGCCGATGTGAAGTGCACGGCTTTCTCGAGCAGAACGGCCGTGGCCGTGCCCCCGTATTCCTGCGACGCTATCGGCGCCGGGGCCTCCGGCGTAGCGCAGCCCATCGTCTCTACAACACAAGCAGAAAGAAGACCGAATGCCAGTGCCCGCATGATCATCACACCCTCCTTGATCCGCACACACGAACCGCACGGGGAGCTGCACCCCTGGTCACGGGCGCCACATTCATCATTGACGTTCAAGGGACGCTCTCTGAATTCATTTAAAATCCTGGGGTATGACACCGCAGTTCCCCCCGGGCGTGTTCTGCGAAGAGTCGCACGTAATTGTCTCGCACAAACGTCGAAAGTATTTTGTATCCTCCGAATTTTTGGTACACGGATTTTGGACCGTCCGACAATACGCCTCTGCCGATATTCACCCCCAGTACCGAAAATCGTAAATCCAACTGCATTTGCGAGACGAGATTGGTATTGCGAAAATTATAGGCAAAGTATGTGGTTCCGTCTGGGTGGGCATAGATATCCCAGTTGTAGTCACAGTACCCAACGTCGGCTGGACCTTTGTACCAATGGAGCAGGTTCGGGTAGAGCGCCACGCCAAATTCTACCTGTCTGACGACACCCGCATACGCGTAGCTCAATCGTCCCTTGTAGTCGACTCCTTGATTTGGACAGGAGTCGATCTGAAGCGCAATGGGGACCTGTTTGCGTTCTCCTGGGGCCAGCGACACGGTGATCCCTTGCATATGTAAGGGATGCGAAAGTTCGGCAGTGACCGAGACGCTTCGGGCCTGTTGCTCGGCATTGTGAAAGGTGATGCTGGCTGGCACTGGAATGCGCCCGCCACAGGGGGTCCCATCATAGAACACGGTGATGGCGGTATCGCTCATCGCACCGAGCACGCCAAAGTTGATGCCTTCGAAGCGCGCGTGAATCGAAGCCACGCGCGTCCACGTTGTTGCGGGAGCGTTTGGTGAAAAAATATTGATATCTGTGCTCGTCGCGCCACTCAATTCCAGGGTGGCCTCATTGTCCCCCACCGGCGTCATCCCGAGGCCGACAGGCTCGAACGCGACTGTGAACGCGATCAGCTGGCCTTTTTTGGCAAGAATCGCTATGAACCCCGCTTTGCTGATTTGAGTCGGCGGATTGGCAGGATCCAGGACCACATCCTGGTATTGGCCT
>Ga0315275_10003334_pt1 | contig 14790 bp, 10 predicted proteins | sample YL17G03_0_MG_FD_205557 | JGI IMG/M metagenome (GOLD analysis project Ga0315275, IMG submission 205557) | Sediment microbial communities from Yellowstone Lake, YNP, Wyoming, USA - YL17G03_0 | ecosystem: Environmental > Aquatic > Freshwater > Lake > Sediment | place: USA: Wyoming | collected... | reverse complement strand
GAGAAGGCACAATTGGCGGCTGTGTAGGCGCGACGATTCGCTATCTTGCAGTCTCTTTCTTTTGATCTTTCATAAGGAAAATGTTGCCGGGTTGTCCACTCGGACGTCGCCTTCAAATCAGGGAACGTCCAGGGTGCTTTCGCCATACGTCAGCACATAGAGACTGCGCGGCCGTTCACACCGACCCGGTGTCCTTGCGGGAGCCGCCCGTTCGAAAACAAAATCGGTGACCATGTAGCCAGCCGCAAAGGCCATCTCGAAAACTTCGCGGGCATAGAAACGCCAATCGCGCGCCAAGGCGAGGTCAGCCTCTTTCAACGCCAGGAAGTCAACCGGGATCTCGACCAATAGCAGCCGTCCGCCCAGGATGGGATTATCCTCGGGGGGACGCGGCCAGCCCGCAGGGTCCGGAACGGCGGCGCTCAGGGAAACATCCGCAGCCAGGAAATGATCCAGAGCGAGGGCCGGCCGCCGGCGACGGCTGAGTCTGTGTTCCACCCGACGCGTATTCACCCACCAGTCCACCTGGAAACGGTCGGAGGGCAGGCCAACGTTCAGGCCATCGCGCATGTCGCCGTATTCGGAACGGCGATAGGTGTTGCAAACCGCCCCGAGCTTGGCGATGTTGAGGTGGGCGTTGCGGCTGAGCAGGGGATCGTATGTCCAGGTGATGAGGTCGAGGCCCTGATGGCGCACCATCTGCCATTGGGCGCGCTTGAGGCCGAAGCCGAGGCCGGAATCACGCCATTCGGGGTGGACAGCCAGGATGTGCGAACAGTGCTTGAGGCGCGGTCCATCCGGCGTGGAATAAAAGCCGGGAAAACCCCAGGCCGCGCCGACCAATTTCTCGTTGACGAACGCGCCCAGTAGCAGACCGCCGTTGTGCACCACGGCCAGCAGGGCATGGGCGGGGATAACCTCCGTCTCGGATCCAGGCCAGACCAGGCGTTGAAGCTCCTGGACGGAGTCCATCTCCTCAGGGGTTTCGATCAAGCGGATGATCCACTCAGGCATGGCGGATGAAGAGCGAGCGGAGGAATTCGCGATACCAGTTGACGCCGCGCAGGTAGTCAATGTGCGTGGCGAAGCGCGCCGGCATCAGCCCAAAGATGCGCTGGACAGTATCCACTGCGCAGGTGCGGTTGACGGCCAGGTAATCCATCCAGAAGACAGAAGCGGGGAAATGCGGGAAAGCCATTTCGAGAATGACGGTCAGGGCGCGCATGTAGGGATTCGGCCAGGCCCTCAAGGCGCGACGCTTCTTGATCACATCCATGATAAGCTCAGCGATCTGGCTCAAGCTGAAGTACTCGCCCCCGCCGACCTCGAAGGTTTGATTGATCGTGTCAGGCATGTCCAGCGCCCAGATCAAACAGGTGACCATATCCTCGACCCACAGCGGCTGGAGCAGGGTCTTGCCGCGACCCGGCAGAGGCAGGAAGCCCGGCGCGAGGGCCAACAGCATGGCCAGGCCGGTGGTGAAGTTATCCTGCGGGCCAAAGAGGATCGAGGCGCGCAGAATGGTGTGGGGTACACCGCTCTGGCGGATGGACTCCTCGGCAATGCCCTTGGCTTTGAGCACGGGGAAGGCCGAGGCGCGGTCGGCATCCAGGTGGCTGAGGTAGAACAGGCGCTGGATCCTGGCGTCGGCGGCAGCACGCACCAGGTTGCGCGTGCCTTCGATATCCACGGCCATCAGGTTGGCGCGCCCGCCCTGCCCCTCGCCGCCCGCCATGTGATAGACCATGTCCACGCCGTGCATGGCGGCGCGCAGACCGCGTTCGTCGCTCAGGCTGGCGACTGCCACCTCCACCGGCACTTTCAGCGGCAGGTTGGGCGTGCGCGGTGAGGGGCGCAGGAGTATGCGCACCTGATGCCCCGACTCTGCGAGATGACGTACCAGGGCGCGGCCAATGAAGCCGGTTCCACCCGTGACAAGGATCATGGGGCAGATTATAGCAGAGACTCATCCTGGGCTGCCTGCCCCGCGCCTTATTTGGAACGCGCCTTCCATGTGCCGCCTTCGTTGCCTTAACGCTCTGAATTCGGAGAGCTGCGGTTATAACCACAGATGAAAACAGGGTGGTCCTCCTCTTTGGTGCAGTTTTCGAGGACACCGTGGGAAATGAACCGCGAAGGCGCGAAGAACGCCAAGAAACGCTTGAAAAAAGCCTTCGCGGGCTTCGTTTCTTCGTGGTTCAAATCCATGATCCTGCGACTGCACTCAACAGGGAAACTACCAAATACCAGAGAACCATAAAAACTCGGTGCACCGGTTGTTTTTCCGCCAATTTTGGTTCTGCCCACACCTTGACAGACCCACCATCATCGGTTATCGTACTTACATTAACCGCATTAGTTCAGCAGTCGCTGCTGTTGTACGTTTGAGCCCCGCTCGATCCCCCCAACACCCGTTTGACTTCTGAAGAAAAGGAATACACGTGAACTTCAACCAGTTCAATCTGGATTCTCGCCTGTTGGCAGGGATCAACCGCCTCGGCTATACCGAGCCGACGCCTGTTCAAATCGCCGCCATTCCACCAGCCCTGGCCGGGGATGACCTGATCGCCACCGCCCAGACCGGCACCGGCAAAACGGCAGTGTTCGTGTTACCCATTCTGCAAAAGCTATTGACCGGTCCGCGCAACCGCACCCGTGCCTTGATCGTCACACCCACGCGTGAACTCGCCGAGCAGATCCACGAATCCATCCGAGACCTGGGGGCGGGTACGAAAATCCGCAGCGCCACCATCTACGGCGGCGTGGGCGCCGCGCCACAGGTCAAAGCCTTGCGCGACGGCGTCGAAATTCTCGTCGCCTGTCCTGGCCGCCTGCTGGATCATATCCAGCAAGGCAACGCCCGGCTCGGCAGCGTGGAAATCCTGGTGTTAGACGAAGGCGATCGCATGTTGGACATGGGCTTCCTGCCCGACGTGAAGCGCATCCTCAAGCACGTCCCCGCCCAACGGCAGACGATGCTGTTCTCGGCCACCTTCCCACCTGAGATCGAAGGACTGGCGGCCCAGACCCTTCGCCACCCGAAGCGCATCGCCATCGGCCTGAGCCGACCGGCGCACACCGTGGCGCACGCCCTCTTCCCGGTGCCGCAGCAATTGAAGACCGCGCTGCTGCTGGCGCTGCTCAAGCAGACCGATACCGATTCGGTGCTGATCTTTACCCGCACCAAGCACCGCGCCGAGAAACTGTCCCGGCAGATCGGGCAGGCCGGGTTCCGCGCCACCAGCCTGCACAGCGACCGGACGCAGGGCCAGCGCCAGTCCGCGCTGAACGGCTTCAAGAGCGGCCATTATCAGGTCATGGTTGCCACCGACATCGCCGCGCGCGGCCTGGACGTGGAGGCCATCTCGCACGTCATCAACTACGACATGCCTGCCACCGCCGACGATTACATCCACCGCATCGGGCGCACCGGCCGCGCCGAACGTACCGGCGACGCCTTCACGTTGGTCGCGCCGGATGACAAAGACATGGTGCGCACGCTAGAAAAAATCATGGGTCAGCCGCTGGCGCGGCAGACGTTGGCGGACTTCGATTACGACGCGCCGGCCTCGCCTATATCATCCCCAAAGGGAAGACTTGCTCCCGCTATCAGGGAGGCGCACCACACCCCGGCCGTGCGGCGAATAAAGCCATTGGGCCGCCGGATGCTGCACGCCAAACCTGGCCGAAGGTCGCTGTAGAAACAAGCGGGTGAAACCCTGGAAAATGACAAAATGCGGAAAGCACCAGTAAGAGGCGCTGCCCGCATTTTTTGATCAGACAACAGTTTGTTTACGCCATGCTGGCGCCGATTTCCTTCAGCGTCTTGACCAGGTCGTCCAGTATAAGCGCCGGGGTGACGCCCAGCATCTTGCAGGTCAGCATTTTATGCGCCGTCACCTCGACCACATCGGTCATGTCGGCCGCTCGGCGCAGGCTGCTGCCCGCCACTACCAGGCCGTGATTCTGCATCAGCGCGGCGATGCCATTGGCGCCCATCGCCGCGGCGACCGCCTCGCCCAGCTCGTCCGTGCCGGGCATGATGAACGGCACGACCGGCACGTCGCCGATGAAGGCCGCTTCGGTGGAGATGGGCAGGAAGTGGGTGCCGGTCAGCGCCATCAGCGTGGCTTGTGGGGCGTGGGTGTGGATGACGGCGGTGATCTCCGGTCTCATTTTGTAAATGGCACAGTGGACGCGCCGCTCGCTGGAGGCGGTGTAATCCGTCTCGTTGAGCATCTTGCCATTCAGGTCAATACGCACCATCATGTCGGGGCGCAGATCGCCTTTGAAGATGGCGCTGGGGGTGATCCAGACCTCGTTCGGGTTGTCCTCACAGCGGGCGCTGATGTTGCCGCCGGTTGGAGTGATCAACCCTTTGGCGTATAAATCATTCGTGAGCTGTAAAATCTGGTCGCGCACGTCGCCGGTCTTGACCACGGCGGGGGCAACCTGACCTAACCCCCCCATCCCCCCTTCCCTACCAGGGAAGGGGGGTGCAGAGGGGATAGGTACAACACCCAATTTCGTCAAATCTCCGGGATCGCCAATCTTTGCGCGCGCCTCGCTGTACAGCCGCCCCATGTTCCCCTGGATGCGCATGAAAACCATCGCCTTTCCGGTATCGCCGCTGAAGGAGAGTTTTCCGCTCGTAGCTGCTTTGGTGGCGTTGACGCGGCCGGTGAACATTCCGTCCAAAATGTCAGCCACCATCTTGAGTTTCACGTCCGGCTCGCGCGGCGGAGCCTCCAGCCCGGCGCCGACCTTACCGTCCACGAAACTCAGGTAAAAGGCCTGGTCAATATCCTTGACAGTGAAGGAGAAGACCACGTTCTTGCCTTTGGCGAAATCGGCCATCGCCTTGTCCGCCGCGATGCGGGCGGTGAACTCCTTCAGGATTTGGATCATCTTCTCGCGGGCAGCGCTTGTGTTGGTTGTCGGGGTGACCATTTCTTCCACCTTTCCAGTAATTGAGACTGTTTGTCTATCTGCGTACATGACCGGCTCGGCGGCCTGTTGTTTTTGCGCGACCACATCCAGGTCGGTTGCGCCCGGACCCGGCTCCTGCACCAGTTCTTTCAGCCTTTTCTCATCCCTGGGCCGCGCGCCGCTCCAAGTAAAGGAGTCGAGGGCAGCGGCGTTGAGGAGATATTTAGGCTTCCTGCCCGCCAGCAGCGCCTTCAACTCATTGACGATGATCTCGCCCTGGTGGGCAGCCACCTCGAGGGTATTCCCGGCCATGTGCGGTGTGGCGATGACATTCGGGAAGGCCAGCAGCGGATCGTCCGCGCCGGGCGGCTCGACCGGGAACACGTCATTGGCGAGGCCGCCCAACTTGCCAGATCGAAGCGCTGCCAGCAGCGCATCCTGATCCACCAGCGCGGCGCGGGCGGTGTTGACCAGGAACGCGCCGGGTTTCATGCGGGCGAAAGCGTCGGCGTTCATCATGCCGCTCGTTTCATCCGTGACCGGCGCGTGCAGGCTGATGAAGTCGCTCTCAGCCAGCAACTGCTCGAAGGAGACTTTCTCCGCGCCCATCAGCGTGACTTGCCCGGCGCTCAGGTACGGATCGAAGAGCAGGAGGCGCGCCCCGAAAGGCAGCAGGCGCTGGATAACCTTGCGCCCGATTGCCCCGCCGCCGACTAAACCAATCGTCTTGCGCCACAGTTCGACGCCCAGGAATTCCTCGTGCGCTTGGCCCATGCGTCCCAGGTCGCCGGCCTCGCCGCCGGGCTGGCGCAGGAACGCAGCCGCTCCCTGCAACTTGCGCGCCAGCATCAGCATGAAACTGACGGCTAAATCGGCGACGGCGTCTGCGTTGCGCGCCGGGGTGTTGACCACCGGTACGCTAGCGGCGGTACAGGCGCGGAGGTCAATATTGACCGGGTTGCCGCGGCAGACGACGATCATACGCAGGTCGGGCAGCTTGAGCAGGCTCTCGGCATCCACAATATCTACCTCGGTGACGAAGACCTGGGTATCCTTCAGCGTCCGCATCAAGTCGTCGCCGGTGAGCAGGATTCCCTCCTGCCGGTATGGTTTGTAAACCACTTCGCCCATCTCACGCAACTGCTTCAGCGCGGCCTCGTCCACTTCGGCGCTGATGTAAATACGCGGGTGGAAGGAGGCAGTCGCCGCCAACGAATTCATTACACCGCTCTCCGCGGCCGCTGCGCCTGACATCATCATCCCTGCGAACTGGCTGGCAGCGACCATGTCTGCCGGGCGGCGCTCCTGGCGCAGCGACTGCCAGTCGGCGTAGAGGGCCTGGTAGGTCTCCGAGTCCGCGCCGGGCTGGTGCTCACGGGAGATGTGCGCCAATTTTTTCGCGCCCGTTGCCAGGTCCGGGAAGAGACCGGCGCCAACCCCGGCGCAAATGGCCGCGCCCAGAGCGGAGACCTCCACCGAGGCGCTGACGCGTACCCGGCATCCCATCACCTCGCTGACGATCCCCGTCCATGCGGCGCAGCGGGTGATCCCGCCGCCCAGCCAGAGGTCCGCGAGAGTCCCGCCTGAAACCTGCAGCACCTGTTCGACATTGGCGCGCACGGCGTAGGCCATACCTTCCAGGAGCGCCCGCGCCACGTCCGCCCGGCCTGCCTGGCCGTCGCGCGCCATGATGGACGAGAAGGTGAGGGTATCCACCGGCGGTTCCAAGGCGGAGGCGTTGAAGACCGCCGCGCCGATGGTCGAGAGCATGCCGTGCGCGCCGGGGACGGAAGCTTCCGCCTCGGCGGCCAGCATGGCGGCAGGGTTGGGGGCGTCGCCGTGCATCAGGCGGGCGGTCCAGTCGAGAGTGGAGCCCATCTGCCCGGCGTTGCTTTCGAGGACGTACAGACCGGGGATGACGTGCAGACCGGTCCAGATGTGCATTTCGGGGTCAATCACCAGTTTGTCAACGACCATCTGCACCGGCGTGGTCGTCCCGGCAATCACGCCGATCTGCCCGGAGGAGACCACGTCCGAGCCGAGCAGGCCGCATTGCGTGTCCGGCCCGCCGACCGCCACCGGGATGCCGGGGATCAGCCCCAGGTTGGCAGCGGCTTCCCTGGTCAGTTTCCCCAGTTTCGAGCCAGCCGTCTTGAGCGGCGGCAAAACCTTCCCGGACAGGCCGAGCGATTTTATGACCCCGCCCGCCCACTTGCGGCTTTGCAGGTCGAAGAGCAGGCTCTCGGCGGCCTGGGCCGGTTCGAAGGCCAGTTCGCCGGTCAGCATGTAACCGACCCAGTCGCTGATGGATAGCGCGGCGTGCAGCGATTTGAAATCCTCGGGGCGGTTTTCTTTCAGCCACATCAGCCGCGCCGCCATGAAGATGGGATTGGGGGCGTGGCCGGTGATCTGGTAGATCTCCGCGCCGTGATCCATGGCCAGCCCCATGCCCTGGTCAACGGCGCGCGAGTCACGGTTGGGAGTGGCAAGCAGTACCTTGCCTTTCCTGTCAAGCGCCACCAGTCCGTGGCGCATACTGGTGGCGGCCAGCCCGGCCACCTCCTGCGGGGCAGCGCCGGCTTTTTTGAGCGCCTCCTGTGTCGTCTCGCCCAGCACGCGCCAGACCATATCCGTGTCGAGTTTGAAGGCAAAGCCCCCGGCCTGCGGGTCGGGAGGCAGCGTCCAGGCATGGAAGACGCTGACGGTTTTGCCTGTGTCGGTATTTACCAGCAAGCAGCGTCCGCCCCCGCCGCCCACGTCGAGACCGATAAGATATTTTCCAGACATACATTCTCCTTGTATTCGTTTCTGTATGGGCTGCGATCATTCCAGACGGGTTACGGGGCGTAACCGTTGGCCCGGTACCACTCGACCGCTTTGCGCAGCGCTTCACGCGCCGGGACATACATGTATCCGAGTTCGCGCATCGCTTTGGCGGAACTGAAATATTCTTTCTTGCTGGAGACCCGCACCGCGTCGGGTGTGGCCGCCGGGATGTGTTTCGGATTCAGCCGCGCCAGACCGGTATCCACGTACGCCCAGACCAGCGCCACTGCCCTCGGAATCTGCGCCCGGACCTCGGGCCTGCCCGAGATTTCGGACAGCAGGTCCAGCACCTGTTTCAAGGACAGGTTCTCGCCGCCCAAAATGTAGCGCTCGCCAACCTTGCCTTTTTCCATCGCCAGCAAATGCCCGTTGGCTACATCGTCCACATCCACGATGGTCAGGCCGGTGTCCACGTAGGCGGGCATTTTGCCATTCAGGAAGTCCACGATCAGCTTGCCGGTCTGGGTGGGCTTGTGGTCGCCCACGCCCACCGGCGCGGCCGGGTTGACGGTCACCACCGGCAGACCCTTCCCCACGAACTCGCCTACCACTTCCTCGGCCAGGAACTTCGAGCGTTTGTAATCGCTGAGCATATCCTTCAGCGTGACGGGCGTCTGCTCGGTTCCGGGTGTCCCGTCAGACGGGATGCCGAGGCTGGCGATCGAACTGGTGTGGACGATGCGCTGGGCACCGGACCTCGCCGCGGCTTCCAGCACCCGGCGCGTGCCCTCCACGTTGCTCTGGTAGAACTCGTCCCAGGAGTAGCCCCAGTAGGCGTACAACGCCGCCACGTGGAAGACCCACTCGCAGCCTTCCATGCCGTGATACAGGGTCGCCTCGTCGCCCAGATCGCCACTGACACGCTCGATGGGCAGACCGTCCAACATGCGCGTGTTCGCGCCGGTCCGCACCAAGGCGCGCACCGCGTGCCCATCCGCCAGCAATTTACGAATGACCGCACTGCCAACAAAACCAGTTCCACCGCTAACAAAGGCTTTCATCGGTCCATCTCCTTCAACAGCGCGCACAAAATATCCGCTGCACGCGACATTGTTTCTTCCGAAACGAATTCCGGCGTGTCGTCGGGCCGGTGCCAGCGCGGCAGGATGTCGGTCTGCGGATCGCGCCCGGCGATGCCGATGGCGCGGTAGCCGCGTCCGCGCAGGGTACGAACGTCATCCTCGGCCAGCATCTCGGCAGGCTGGAATCTGAACTCCGGATGTTGCGAGGCAACAGATTCAGCCACAGCCAACAGGCCGGCAGTGGGCCGGTAATGGTCGCAGAGTCCCTGCCGCGTCAGGTAGACCAGTTCGCCGCTACCCAATCCCTCCAAACCGAAAAAGGACGCCTCCCGCAATTCTGCACCGTGGCGGTGCAGCAGGTTAAGCGTCCCGGCGTGGTCGGTCTCTTCGGCGCCGTCAAAGACGAACCAGACTTCTGTGTTTTGTAACGGCGTGATTCTCAGGCGGGCAGCCACTTCCAGTGCCACGGCCACGCTGGCAGCGTTGTCGTGGGCGCCCGGGCTGTAGGGAGTGCGGTCATCGCGGATCAGCGTGATAATCGCCCCGAGTTCGTAGGCTGCCAGCGGGAGCGAAAGCCACCACCAGGTTATATTTCCCGTGATCGCCCCGGCCAGGTAGAGCACGCTCATACAGAACGGGATGGCGAGCGTCAGCCAGGTCATCGGCTCGATGCTGCGCACCGCCAGCGATTGCCAAATCAGGCGGCAACGGTTGGTATCCAGGTGAGCCAGAAGAACCGCTCTTCGGCGGTTCTCGGCCTTCGGTTGAAGCCGCGCTTCAACGTTCTGACTGGGCACCCTGGGCAACAGTGCAATGACCGGATTGAAAGCGGCGCTGCGGATGGTTTGCCATAGCGACCAGGCCGCTCCGAAACTGAGGATCGCTGCCAGCCAGCGGGCAACGGCCGCGCCCAAAGGATAAAGCGCAACCGCCAGCAATGCCAGCAAACTGATCGCGAGCGGGAAGGCATTCTGGCTGGGGACCGAGCGAAAAACGTGTTTCTCGGGCGCAAGCCCCAGGTCCGCGAGACGCTGCGCCACGTAATCGGCGGCGGCGGCCTCGGCCGGCGTCCCGGTGCCGCGCGGACCGATGGTCCCGGCCAGGTGCTGAACGTCGTCCAGTAGTTTGCTCATCCACCCAGCGCCTGTTTAATGAGTTCGCCGCTCGTGGCCCAGACACGGCCTTTCAGGTTTTTGGTCTCATCCATGATCGTGTCGAAGGCCTGGACGATGGCATCCACTTCCTCGTCGCCGATGATGAGCGGTGGCAGTAGTTTGATAATATTGACGCCCGGCCCGCCGACCTGGGTCATCATGTGATGGTCGCGCATCAGCGACATGACCACCAGCTGCGTGAAAAGACCTTTTTCGGCGGCTTCGATGGCGGTCCAGGCGGCGCGCATGGCGAGGTTCGTCGGCGGGCGGAACTCGATGCCGATGACGAGTCCCTTGCCGCGTACATCGGCGATCATCTCGTGTTTGTCTTTCAGGGCGGAGAGCCTGGCGAGCAGTTTCGCGCCGACCGTGGCGGAGCGCTCGACGATCTTCTCATCGTCCATCGCGTGCAGGGTGGCGAGACCGGCAGCCATGCCCATGTCGTTTTGGCCGAAGGTGGTCGAGTGCACCTGGGCGCGCTTGAGATGACCGAAAACCTTGTTGTTGATCTCGCGCCGCATGATGACCGCGCTGACCGGCACGTACCCGCCGCCAAGCGACTTTGCGATCGTGACCATGTCCGGCTCGAGGTTCCAGTGCTCGCAGCACAGGAATTTCCCGGCACGTCCCAGTCCCACCTGAACCTCATCGCAGATGAACTGCGTCCCATACTTGCGGCACAGGCGTTGGGCTTCAGGCAGGTAATTCTCTTCCGGGATGTAGACGCCCTTGCCCTGGATCGGTTCGACGATGAATGCAGCCACGTCACCCTTGCGCAGTTCCTTTTCCAGCGTTGCGAGGTCGTTCATTGCCACCATGACAGCACCGGGGAGCAGCGGCTCAAAACCTTTCTTGAAAGCCTCCCCGCCGTTGATCGAAAGTGTCCCGAGTGTCAGTCCGTGGAAGGAGTGATCGAGATAAATCACACGCGGCCTTTTGGTGGCATAGCGGGCAAACTTGATGGCGGTGTCCACCGCGTCCGCGCCGGAGTTGGCGAAAAAAATGGCATCCAGTCCCGCCGGCATATGCTTGACCAGTTCCTCGGCCAGCAGGCCGGCCAGCAGCGGACAGTCCATTTTTACGAGGGTTGGCCGCTCCAGGTTGAGATATTCCATCATGGCCTGCTTGATGGCCGGGTGGCCGCGCCCCAGGTTGAAGACGCTGTACCCGGCCAGCAGGTCGAGGTAGCGCACCCCGTCCGCGTCCCACAGGTAAGCGCCCTCGCCGCGCGTGTATATCCTGTCAAAGCCGATGATCTTTTGGACGCGCGCCATGTGCGGACTGATGTATTTCATGTGCAGATCGTACTGGTCGGCCTGCCGCGTCTCGATGAGTTGGGTTAAAGAGAATGTCATGGTCATACCTCCATGAGTGTCTCCCTCATCCCCGCCCCTTCTCACGAGGGGAGAAGGGAGTCCCCTCTCCCTCCGGGAGAGGGCTAGGGTGAGAGAACTGTTTCCAGCCCCAATTCCTTCACCGTCTCCGGCAGGGGCAGGCCGGTGAGGGGGTCGAGTCCGAGCGTGGCGAAATACCCGGCGGCTATGGCATCCATGTCTAGGGTGCGGTTGGCGACCGGGCCGAGGGTCTGCGGTGGGTCGCCGCGCTCGCGCCCCGGCAGCGGGAACTGCGCCGGTAATCCATGCCTAGCGTTGAAGGCGTGGCGCATCACCTGGATGCGCCTGCCAATGAGATAAAACTCCGCTTCATCCACGCCCCAGCCTGTCGCAGAGTTCAACCACGCCAGGAAGGGAGGCTGCCCCATCGCCAGGGCGAACTGGCACAGGCCAAGCGAATCAAAGGTGCGGTAGAGCGACATCGAGATGGCCTGTGTGACACCCTTCCCGGCGTAGTCGTAGCGCTTGGCAGGCTGGCGGCCGAGCAGGGCGAAGTAGGGGGCAAAGGAAGCGACTTCGGCATTGCCGGAATTGGTGGATGTGTGGCGGCCCGGCGCAGGGTCGAGGGCGTAACCGGCCGCGACGCCCGGCTCGTAGAGGCCACGGTGCATCGAGAGCTCCTGTCCCCCGGCGTGCATGGCGGCTTCCTGGGCTTCGGGGCCAAGTTGACGGACAGCCTTCGCCACGCCGTCCGCCAGCCAGTCGCCCAGGCCGGGGGTCCGTGCGGCGATGCGCTGGGTTAGTTCCAGGATGACCTCGCCGCTCCCCCATTCCAACGGCAGTTCAGCGGCCAGTTCGGGCGGCAGCCAGCCCTTTTCGGCGCATTCCAGCGCGAAGGCGACCGCCACACCCGCCGAGATCGAATCCAGCCCGGCCATGTTGCAGACGTGATTACAGCGCATGATCGTCCCCAGGTCGCTGTTCATCAACAGCGGCCCGAAGGCGGCCAGCGCCTCGTACTCGGACTTGTAGCTTGTCCCGCCATCCGGCTGGTTGACGATGCCCCCGCACGCCACCGGGCAGGCGTGGCAGGCGTAAGGCTTGACCATCGGGCGGATGACAGCCCGGTCGCTCAGGCCTTCGGAAAGCTCCAGCGGGAAGTCGCGGAACCCGATTCCGCTCCAGTTGCGCACCGGCGTGTCGCCCAACTCGACCAGTATCGCGGTCCCAGCGGATGTTCCGTACCGCTTGTACGAATCCACCACCATCTCGGCCGGGCCGCTGCTGATCTGCCCTCGCAGCCTCCGGATGATGGGCAGAAGGAAGCCCATGAAAGCCGGGACTCGGGCGGACATTGTGGAGGGTTTGCGCTGGAATAAGGGAAGATAGCCAGCCGAGGCATCCTTGAACGCCTTCGCGTCAGCCAGCGGCAATCGCGACCTGCCACGTGCCACCACTGCCTTGAGCCTTTTCGACCCCATGACCGCCCCCAGCCCGCAGCGCGCCGCCAGTCTCCCATCGTCGTTGACGATGCCGGAGATGAGCGAAAGCCTCTCACCCGCCGGGCCGATGCAGGCGACTTTGGCCTGCGGGCTGATTTCTTTGTGCAGGGCTTCTTCTGTTTGGCGCACATCCAGCCCCCACAAATGGGAGGCGTCTTTGATCTCGGTTTTCTCACCGTCCACAAACAGGTAGACCGGCGATTCCGCCTGCCCGCTGATAAACAGGCCGTCATAGCCTGCGCCGCGCAGCGCCGGACCAAAATTCCCGCCACAGTTGGCGTCCCCCCACGCGCCGGTCAGGGGCGAGCGCGCCGCCACCATGAAGCGTCCGCTGAACTGCGCTCCAGAGCCGGTCAGCAGGCCGGGGAGGAAGGCAAGAATGTTATCGGGGCCGAGCGGATCGGCGTTGGCCGGGATGCGTTGATAGAGATAATGCACGCCCAATCCGTAACCGCCAAGGTAACGGCGGTAGATTTCCTCCGGCGGCTGCTCTACTTCGATTTGACCGGTGGAAAGGTTGACTAAGATGATTTTGCCCCAGAAACCGTTTGGCATTAATCCTCTATTTCACTTTTACTTTTGCCGCTCCCGCCGCAGGCTGGCGCGGAAGCGGTCGCCGCGGTGGATGGTCTGTGTGAAGACGACCGGCGTGTCATTGGCCAGACAGCCCAGGGTGGTGACCAGCACGATTGGCGCGCCCTCGTTGACTTTAAAGTTCTCAGCTTCGTATGCCCCGGCGACTGAAATCTCGATGGTATCCACGGCATAGGCTGGCGCAATGCCGTAGCGTTGCTCGAGAAAGCGGTAGATGCTGGCGTCGGTCAAGTCGGCTTCGGCCAGGTTAGGGAAAAGTGAATACGGATAGAACGATGTTTCCAGCGACATGATCACACCGGCGGCCAAGCGCGTACGCACGATGCGAATGATTCGCTCGCCAGTGGCAAGCCTCAATTGCGCCGCGACCTCGGCAGAGGCAGGGATTACTTCTTGCGCCAGAACCCGCGCCCCTGCGCTCATGCCAGCCTGGCCCATGATCTCGGTGTAACTCATGCCCGTCACCTGCATGTTCGGCAGGATAGTTTTTGGGGCGGCGACGAACGTCCCCCGGCCGCGCTGACGGATGACCAGCCCCTCATTAGCAAGTTGCGTCAGCGCCTGGCGTGCGGTCATGCGAGAGACGCCCGTCTCGGTGCAGAGTTGCGCTTCGGAGGGCAGCGCGTCGCCAGGCTCGAGTTGGCCGCTCGTGATCTGCTGGCGTAGTTGTTCGCGGATTTGATAGTAAAAGGGGATGGGGCTGGTTGTGTCGAGGCGTAGAGGCATTGGAGTCTCCGGTAAAATGTATATACATTATACCATCTCATCGAAAAATACCAATTTTGTCTTTTTCTCTCCCCCTCATGCGTGCAACTATTCAGCCTCCCTTCGCCTGGCTGAAGAACTCCTCCCGTTCAACCCAATAGCGGCACAACTCGATGCCAAAATAGAACTGCCGGTCAATCAATGCCATCCTGCATTTTTCGAGCACGCGCCGGGAGGCGACGTTCTCTGGGTGGGTCAGGCCGATGATCTTATCGAGGCTGCAATTCGTGAAGCCGAACTGGAGCGCGGCCCGGGCTGCCTCGGTGGCGTAACCGTGCCCCCAGACCTCCCGGCTCAAGAGGTAAGCCACTTCTGTCTCGCCGGTTTCGGGCAGGAACTCCAGCCCGTTCCATCCGACCACCTGCCCGTCCGCGGGAGTGACGACCGCCCAGTGACCGCAGCCGCGTTCCTGCCAGTGGGACAGGTGATGGGCAATATAGCGGTCCACACCTTCGCTCGGCCAGGGTTCAGTGCGAGGGAAGTAGCGCAGGATGTCCGGTTCTTGCAGGATGCCAAGCAGCCGGTCGGCGTCCTCCGGTGTCCAGGGACGCAGGAGCAGGCGCGGGGTGCAGAGCGTGGGGATATCCATGCCTGTCCCTATGCCTGGCTTCCCAGCTTCTGCCCGAGCTGGAAGGCCTGTTCGAGCAGTTCGGGGCGCTTGTCC
>Ga0315275_10003330_pt1 | contig 14796 bp, 6 predicted proteins | sample YL17G03_0_MG_FD_205557 | JGI IMG/M metagenome (GOLD analysis project Ga0315275, IMG submission 205557) | Sediment microbial communities from Yellowstone Lake, YNP, Wyoming, USA - YL17G03_0 | ecosystem: Environmental > Aquatic > Freshwater > Lake > Sediment | place: USA: Wyoming | collected... | reverse complement strand
TTGTGAGACAAACAAGTTTTTCAAGAGAAGATCTTCGGAAAAAATTTGCTTTTGACAAAAAGACGATAGTCGTTTCAATAGGAGGAACAGATGCAGGATTGTTTCTCATTGAAAAAATGCTGAAATTAAAACCAAAAATGGATCTTGATTTTGTCATAGTTTCAGGTCCCGCCTTGAGTAAAAAGTTTGACGAGTCTGTTAGAAATTTGGAATTTGTAGATAATCTTCATGAGATGATTTATGCAGCTGATGTTCTTGTATCTCTTGCAGGCAAGTCAACCATAGATGAAGCAAGAGCGTACGGAACACCTGCAATTTTTATTCCAATAAAGGGTCATTTTGAACAAGAGGACAATGCCAGGGGGGAAGGATTTGTTTTTGATGATATTAATAGATTGGAAAAATTAATTCTAGAAAAATTAGATCAAAGGCGAACCCCTGTGGAAACCAAGGGGGCAATCAAAGCTAGTGAGATAATTAAAAAGTTGATTTGAAAGATCCAATCCTTAATAGATGGTCAATTAATCTTGTAAAAATGCGATGGTAAAATTAGTTGTAGCCAAGTTTGGTGGAAGTGCACTTGGAATTGATGGAGTATCCATTCCTCTGGTCATTGATAGAATTAATGATTTAAAGAAAGATTCCAAAGTTATTGCAGTTTTTTCAGCCCCCCTTACAATTCAGAATGGAAAAAAACGCTCCCTTACAGACGTAATTTTAGAGCAGGGAAGAAATGCAGAAAATGGGGAAAAGGCAAATTTGGATGAAATAAAGGCATGCTATGAAAAAATTTTGGAACTGGTAAATGCAGAGAACAAACAAGATTGCAAGAAAACCATTGATTTGTTCCTAGATAAAGCTCAAACTGCACTAGATGAGGCCCTTGAAAAAAAGGAATTTGTAGATGAGATACGTTCACGAGCACTTGCCTTTTCAGGTGAAATTTTAATGTCACATGTAATGAATTACATTCTGAAAAGCAATGGAATAAAGAGTGATGCAGTAAGTTATGACAACTGGCCAATAATTACAGATCACAACATTGAATCAACAAATTTTCTTGCATCAAAATCTAGAGAAAGATTGGATAAAACTGCCAAACTTGTTGAAGAAAATCAGGTAGTGACAATTGGTGGATTTATTGGCAAAACTCTGGAAGGCGTAACTACTACCTATGAGCGAGGAGGTTCGGATAGAACAGCAGCTGATCTTGGAATATTATTTCATGAAAAATATGAGACCAGAATAGATTTTGAAAAAGACATCTCTGTAGTATCTGCAGATCCAAAAATTGTTGAATTTGGCCTGAGTGATGTAGACCAGTTATCATACAATGAAGCAAGACTGGCAGGAATGTTTGGAATGAAGATTTTAGATCCAATTGCAATAAAGGAAATTGTTGAAAATGGCGTCGATATTCCAATAATTGTTACAAACATGCAAAAGCCATCAAAAATTACTACAATTAAGAGAATCTCTGATAATAACACTGGCCATCCAATCAAAATAGTTACTGGTAAAGAAAATTGCGCAATTTTTAAAATTGAGACAAGCTCTGGGCAACGTCTTATATCATCCCTTGATAAAGAAAAAAGATACAACGAGTATGTTATTTTATCACCATTTACCAAAGATGGAATTGAATTTTCAAGAATTTTATTTTTGGATGGGGATTATGTAAAGAAAAATGAGAAATATTTTCTTGCATTTGATTCACTTGCATCAATTACATACAACCGGGGAGTAATCACATTAATTGGCGATGAGATGTGGAGAGTGCAGCAAGTAGCATCAAGGACCAGCGCAAAGATTGGCGAAGCTGGACTAAACATTTTGAATATGGATGCACAAGAAGAGACTTCAAGAATAATTATTGTGATTGAGGATTCTGGGGATAACATCAAAAAGGCAATCAATGCAGTTCATAAAGAAAAATCAGAGATTAATTTTGATTAAGTGAAAGTGGCGTTACGGGCTTACACCTGTAGCGCCATTAAGGGTTTATTCATGGACCGTTATCATGATTTAGTCCGGCGTTACCCAAAAACACGCGTTAGTTATAGTTGATTTTTCTAGTATTTAGAGATGATCTATATAGATCAGTTAGTTACGCTCAGCTAAAAACCACAAAATCAGTCCTGCACCAATTATTGCATACCACTTGAAGTTTTTTTTGTTGATGAAAATATTTGCAGAGCCCAACTCGTCAGGATTGGCTTTGCGGATTTTTCTCATCTCAAATGCTTGAGCAATCAAGCCCCCTGTAAGAAGTACGATTGCTAAAAATCCCAAAATCCACTGCATGAATTGGGTTGGAATTTTGGATTATTTAGAGATTGTATAAATGGAATTTTGATTCATAATCTAAAAAAATATTAATAAAAAATTAACCGTTGAGTAGATTAGAAATTTCAGTATTTTTTGCAAGATTGTATCATTAAAAGAAACTAGATTTCTAATTTTCAAGTTGGCAAAAAATTTCAGCCATCAACTTTCTAGAGTATATTTTTTTGAAATAGTGTTTCAACAACTTTTGAGCATTCTGATTTTTTTGATCCACTAGAGTTACAGTTTGAGGAGAAAGTTTATACTAAATCCAAAAATCGTTAAATACTATTTATTGATTTTGAAGATGATTTGAGGGCTGAAATTATTATCCTATCTCATGATTTTGTTTTTGATTCAGAATTTTGCCTAGATTATACATATAAAAACACTTTTGATTTTAATAGTCTGTATTACTACTTTGCTGACTATGACAAAATTGTCTACAATCTTCCCTTAAATGACAAAAGATTGTTTGAGAGAGATATTGAATAATAAGAATTTTGTTAGATTTACTAGTTTAATTATAATATTTTCTCTTGCAGTTTTTTCTACAAATTTTTTATTTGGATTTACCAATTTTGCCAACCAACAACCAATGATTCCAGTAGCACATGCAGCCAACGTTAACCTGTTTGTATCAGCAGAAAACTCTCAATTTGATAACTACATATCAGGACCTCAAGTAATTGAGGTTATTGTTAGCGATGTAGACATTAACGATGTAATTACTGCTAAAGGCGAACCAGATGTCACAGTCAACGGAAAGACACTAAGAATGGTTCAAGCTGATGACGGTAATTGGTATGGTTACTTTGCAGACATACAAATGGCACAAATAGCTGATCAAACTTCATTTCTAGCTGGTATTCCGGGTATGGGTTTGGACTTTGGTACCTTTTGTGATAATAGTTCAGCTGGTCTTCGAGGGGGTGGTTCACTTGTATTTAGTGCACCAGAGTCTGTTGGTCTTGCAGTACCAGGTGATGTAACAGGTGGTGTACAAGGAACAACTACCATAAAAGGTAGTACGACTTGTTCAGGTGTTACAGCAAACACTTTAGGAACACCACACATTAACGTAGTAAGACAAGCAAAACAGATCAACCAAAAATTGGCCAACACTGGTCAGATTAATGTTGATGTTGATGCATGGCCATTTATCCAACTCTACGATCTAAACCCATCTGGTAAAGTTGTAATTCAGTACAACAAAGGTGGTGGTGCTCAAACAACAACACTTACTTTTGATAAGGTTGACCAATTTGCCAAAGCAAGTTTAGATAGATTTGCATATACAACAGGGTCTGATGTTCATGTCACGATTACTGATTCATGGTTAAATATTGATCCAACCGACGAAGATTCTTGGACATTTGGTACCGTAGGAACCCCCTCGACAAACTACCAAGTATTCGATAAGAATGGTGGGAACTTGGGCGATGTTACTTCTAACATTGGTGCAATAAGTCTAGACAATCTTTCGGACCTAATGTGTGGAAATAATTGTGTACTTAGAGTAAACCCCAATGTACAGAACAAACCTGTTGATGTCATTACCTTACAAGATAATGGAGATGACAATATCATTCATGGTGATACAAGTACTCAAAATCCATACGAATGGAAGACATTAGGTGGAAACTTGTTGGGACAATTACCAATTACATTGACAGAACAGGGTTCAAATTCTGGAATATTTGGTACATATGATGAATTAAATAGATCTGACATTAAAATTACAGCAGATGCAGCAAGGGGAACCTCTGCATCTTTGAATTATAATAATATCCCAGTTACAATTCTTGTAGGATTTAACTTTGCAACAATTGATATCAAACCAATTGATGCTGAATGGTCTTCTGGTGAAGAAATTCCAATTTCTCTAGTTGACGGCGATGCAAACAGAAACAGCAAAGTCAAAGAGCACTTGGATTTATTCAATCCTAATGTTGATTTGATTCCATCTTTAAGGACAGGTATACCAAACACACTAGTTGGCTTAACTGGGGTTACCTTAGATGGTTTTAATGTTCCTTTCACTGTACAAAAATTCAGTGATAGGGCATTACTTGTCACTGAGACTCGAGCAACTATAACCCCTGGTGATACTCTTTCTTTATCATTTGGAACTATGGCAGACGTCTTTAAATCAACACCAATCAATAAGGCCAACTTCCACGGATTCGCACTATTCAATTATGATGTACGTGCACTGAAAAATACTGGAAACCTTGAAGGTATTACCTCAGTTGACATTACGTTATCTGGAGTACCAACCTTTACAACTCAAGCCTTACAGGGCTTAATTCTACTACCTCCAACATTTGTTGCAGGATCTACAGTTCCAATTCCAGGAACATTTGGTGCAAACGCAGCTACAGTTCCACTCACTGCAACATTTACAATAAATGGTGCTGTCGGTGATTCAATACCTGCAGGTACAACATTACCAATAGTTGCTGATGTCTTTGGATTCGGTTTTACAAATGATGGTAGAGAAAACAATGAAAGAATTTCTAACCAAATAATCAGATTAGAGCTAGAAGAGACAGGTGGTAACACTAGTACCTTTAATGGTACACTAGAGTACACCATGATCAACCAGCTTAACATACTTAATCCAGTAACATACACTACCCTAGTACCAATTTCTAATGAAACAAGCTTTATCGTAATGGATGATTTAGATAACGAAGGAGATTCTCCACTAGTCACATATAATGACTTGGGAGCAGATGGTACTGTAGTTCAAGTATCTGATCAAGAAGTAGTCAAAACTCATCTAGGTATTGCAGAATTTGACAAAAAAACATACAATATCGATGACACAGTTACAATTACACTTGAAGATTTGGATCTTAACGTACACAATGATCTTGTCGATATCTATACAGTAGTCACTATACCTACTGATGCCAACTTTGATGTAGTTGGAGATAAAACCGTTACAAACGGTGGTACATCAATTGCATTAAGCACTGGTGATCAATTAGGTAGATTACTAGATGTCACATTTGATGATTTACAATGGAAGACCCCAGCAGCAACAAGTTCTTGTCTAGCCCCGCTAGTAACACTTGTTGGAACAAATACTGGATTAGGTGGAACTGGATTATTTTCCCTTGTGGAGACAACTGGATCTTCGGGTATCTTTACTGGTGACTTTAAATTTCCTAAGGCATGGTGCAGGCCTGGTGCGACCGCTCCTGAATCTGTAACCGATCTCGATATGCTAGTTAACTATGTTGACTTTAGAGATGCATCAGGGGACATCATTGATATCCCACATGGTGATGGAAAAAAATATGAATTACCTTTAGTTTCAGGATATTTTACGCCCCCAAGAGGATTTCAAATAACGAGTATTATTGGAAATAAAACTTCGACTGAAACAAAAAACTTTTTTTTCCTTCAAGCAACTCATTATTTAGATTCTGCTGAAATAAAAAATTTAGAAAATCAGGGAATAACCTTAGTTGATTTTCTTCCTGGTTTTGCATATGTTGCAAGTGCAAATAGTACTAGTTTGAATGCATTTCCATTTAATTCGCTTCCAGAATTTCGCTCAGCTTTTCCGATAGAGCCGCAGACTAAGTTGGATTCCAATGTTAAGAGCAAAGACATTCCTCCATGGGTGTTTCACTCGAGTTCTCCCGGTGTTGATGATAAGACCGTTTTTACAGTTTCTTTTTTTGGACCAATTTCTCCCAAAAAAATGGAGAAAATCATTACGGATTATGGTGGAACAGTAGGTTCAACAATTGAAGGTATTTCTGCTGTCTCTGCGCTGATGTCTTTTGATCAAGTCACTGCACTCTCAACACACTCTGGAATAAAGTTCATCACATATCAAGATCCTCCATTAGAACCAGAAATTGCAAAAGCAAAAAAAACTGCAAATATTATGTCTCCTCCAGTTGGACAAGTCGGTTTGTCTGGAGAGGGAGTTTTTGCCTTAGTTGTTGATACATGTAAAGTTGAACATAAAGATTTAGGAACTAGAGTATTTCTGGTTAACCATTATTGTCCCCCATTGGTAAACTCTCCAATTGTGGATCATGCTTTTCATGTAACAGGAATTCTGGGAGCAGATGGAGGAGTTGCCCCAAAAGTTAAGATTTTATCATTTGGACTTGAAAACCCAAGCAAAAAGGAATTTTGGTTTAATGAAAGTGGACATTTGGATACGGTTCTTGGAAAATCAAAGGAAATTCTTCCTGTTGGTGATAGAATTGATTTGATGAATCTTTCACTTGGCCAAATAGTAAATTTGAAGGGTTGGGATTGTAAAATTCTTGGAAATTATACAGCAACTTCCATTTTATTGGATCAGTTTGTGACGGGTTATCAAGATAGTGGTGGACCTTATGAAAAAATTATCATTACAGAGTCAGCCGGTAATGAGCGAGACCCATATCATTGTAACGACGATAGAAGAAGTGAAGTTCGATTTAATACCATTAGTTCCCCTGCCACGGCAAAAAATCCAATAGTTGTGGGTTCAATTGATTCTGATCTTTATCCAGCTAGTCTTGATCCTATCTCTAGTTTTTCTAGTTTTGGTCCTACTGATGATGGAAGAATAAAACCAGATCTAGTGGCACCTGGAGCCCATAATACTGCTGAGGGTATTAATTCAACAGCTTCAAATGATGGCTATCTTCAAATGTCTGGAACTAGTATGGCCGCTCCTCTTGTCGGTGGCATAGTAGCATTAATGGAGCAAGGGTGGGAACAAAAAACTCCTAACAATTCATTTGAACCTCATCTTTTTCCACATACTGCCAAAGCAATTTTAATTCATACCGCTAAAGATTTGGGAAATCCAGGTCCCGATTATAAATATGGGTGGGGTCTAGTTGATGGTAAAAAGGCCATTGATTTGATTGTAGATTCAACGTTAGTAGACGGTCCGACGGAAATAACAAGGTTTCCTATGATAATTCATGATTCTATTTCAGATTCTCGTATGTCGAAAGTGTATTCGATGAAGTTAACCGAACCTGCTGTAATAAAATTAACTTTAGTATGGGATGATCCTCCAGGATCTGAGTATGATCCTAAATTAATGAATGATTTGGATCTTTCTATAACTAATAGTACTAAAACAGTCTATCCTTTTGTATTGGATAAAACCGACCCCAGTGCTACTGCAAAACTTGGTATAGATTCGACAAATAATGTTGAAATGATTAAAACGTTACAGCGTGAAAATCTAAAAATCAGTGTAGTTGCAACAAAGTCTTGGTCAGGATCAGAGCAGGATTTTACCCTGATTGTATCAAAAGATCAGTGTAAAACTTTACAAAAAGAAATTCCGTGTTGGATTAAAAATAATGCTGGATGGTGGGCAGAAAACAAAATTGGAGATAATGATTTTGTAGGTGGAATTAAATACTTAATTGAGAACGGAATCATGAAGATTCCATCAACTTCTCAAGGTGAAGGCTCTGCAAGCAATAAGATTCCACCCTGGATTAAAAATAATGCTGGATGGTGGGCCGTTGACAGTATTACAGATAATGACTTTGTAGATGGAATTAAATATTTAATTGAGAACGGAATAATGAAGATCAATTCATAGATTTTTAAATTAACTTTAATGTTGGCGATGAAAGAAATGGAGCTCTTATGCCAAAAGTTCCAAATATGATATTGTGAACTTTGATAAGTAGTGCAACAAATAAGAAAAAATAGAGGAAATGAATGAATTTTTTGAATCAATGGAAAATGGCATAACAGTCTATGAACAAAAAGATCAAATTACAATTGACATGAAATAAATTTGGAGTTAGATTCAAGAAAGGACTTGATTTTTATCTTTTCCATCAATAGTAAGGAACAACTCGATTTGATATGTAGAAATGATAGAAACTCAAAACATGAAGCTTATTTAGGAATTATTTGATTCTAACAGTACTTTTTGATTTGACTAGATATTATATCCTAGTTTTGTGCCAGATATTGATGTTTTTTAGAGAAAAACACAATCGTTCCAAATATCGCTGCAAGCACTAGAATTGAAAAGGTTGAGAATTCTGGAAGAGTATGTGATTGTGAGAGAATAATATCCGCAGTTTGATTTAATATGTTGAGACGAGCTTCTTTATTAGAGATAATTTCATTTGTCCCATTCCCATCTAATCTACCTTGAAATGCAAGCATTTTGTTATAGGCATCTCCCATTGTATTGTCACCTCGATAATTTTTCATAATATCTATTTTTACTTCATTGAGTTCTTTATGATATAATTCCCTTACATCCGGTGCATACCATTTAAAGTCTGAATCTGGAATGTTATCCAGGGCAGTTAGAAGAGAATCAATTCTTGAAATACGCATGCCAGTAACATCTTCAGAACTTAATTCATCTGCTGCGTTACTGGTCATACTTACACCATCCAAATATGACTGTACAAGACGCTCTGCATTTGCCGTAGCATTATTTGATGTTCGATCTCCTTCTCCACCTCCAAAGGCACCAAGTGGGGTTAGATATAATTTGGTTCTATCCCAATCCCAAGATCCAGTGAGGGTTTGACCGGATGATGGTCCACATTTTCCGATTCCAGAAATATTATTGATGTCTGCAATAATACCAGTATCTGTTGTATCAGCGGGGTTGGTATCTCGGTCCCAATTAAGAGGAATCCCAGTATAATCAACTATTGGATTACCTTGACCATACACAGTCCTTACTCCAGTTACTCCAGTTACTCCAACAGGTTCGCTAAGTGATCCTTCATTTAACGAAGGTAAGGCTGATTGAGAAAAATCTAATTTTCGGTCATTAACAAAATCTGTAGATTGTCGTGTATAACTCATAACACTAAGATAGTTTGGCTTGCAACCTACAGAGTTGTTAACACCTCCGTGGTCTAGAGAGAGGTTGTGTCCTATCTCGTGAAGGAATGTACCTTGTTGCATATCTTTGGTTCCTACCATACCATCAAAGGTACCTAAGGAGACCATTAGATCATTACCTTTAATTTCAGAATTTCCTGATGAGCTAGTATCTTCACTATAGGAATGTCCGAAAACAGCATAATGAAACACTTGACCTTTTAGACTACGTTTGTTCGCGATGTTATCGTTATTAATCCAATCACTTGTAAGGCTCTCACCAGTGGGAGAAGTAATGGAGTATGTTCGTTCGGCTGCTGTTCCAAACCACCAGTATTTTAATTGATCAAATCCAGGAGTAGTAGCACTTCCAGCCCATGGAATGGAGTTAACATGTAAAGGAAGTTCTTCATCTAATTGCGCATGAAAACTTATTCCAGTTATACCATTTGCTGATACATAATTTGAAGTTGCAAATGTGTTTATAATTGCAGGTATCACACTAGCATCTGGCTTGTGCCCCCTCATCCAATCAATCTCATAATATACATCCGCTTTGTCCTTAGAGGGACAAAGGTTGTTTGGATCAGTATTGTTACAGCTTAGGTAATAAAATTTGGAAGTTGCGTCAGGAGTCCTAATACATAGTCCTTTTCCTACAGGATTACTTGCGGGGGTTAAACATTGTGGGGGAAAAGAAACGACAGAACTATCTTCCCAATCATTACAGATTGTGTCACCATCTGTATCACCGTGATATTGAAAACATACAGGGAAGCTTGATGTGAGTCCATAGCTCCATGGTTTGATTGGTTTAAAGTTTTTGCCGTACTTTGAAGGACTGTTATCTAAGGATGAATCAGTCTGATAGATCGTTGCAGTGGGTGCAGAAGTATAACCTGATGCAGTTGCTGTAATAATATTAGTGGAAATCACATCATACTCATATGTGCCACAGGTAGAACAATCTGTAAATTTAATTAAATTACTTGAATAAGTGAGGGGTGATGAATTAGGAACTTTGTAAAGAGTTATAGTTTTAGTGATTGGGGGAGGAGTCCCAACACCACCGCCCAATATGACAGTAAACGAATTACCTACATCAGTGCAGCCAATACAGGAAATTACTCCACTATGATTTATTATAATACTTGTCTGATCGAAACTAAGGGGACCAGATGCATAAGCATTATTGAAACTAAATGAGGAAATAATAACAGCAGAAATTATTAATATATGAAATTGATATTTCATTGCAACACTAACTATATACATGTTAATAAGATTTTCTTGAATTTGTTTAAAACGATAAAAAACATGAAATTTTTATGTTGATATTATTTTAATCTAAAAGAATTTTTTGAATTAAACTTCCATCTAACAACTTTCTCTAGTCATTAATTCTTCCAGGGTATATTTTTTCAAAATATTGTTTCAAGAATTCTTGAGCCTTTTGATCCTCTAGATGCATTCGGTTTATAGTTTCAGGATTATTCGTTTTTGAGTATCTAGTCGGCAAATCATATGAGAAAATGTCATTAATCTTTTCAAATGGCTCCTTTTGACATTCCGGACATAGACTAGCCATAATGGTTTGAGCCTCAATTTGCTGTTGGCTCTTGGTGTCTGCAAAACGATGATCCAGCCTATCAAAACCAAAAATTTCCTGGCCGTCAGAATATTGGAATCCAAGTGACTCTATTGCCCGTATTTTCTCTTGATTCAAAATATCATTATCCACATTTACAGGTTTGATGTAATCACGATTCCAAATTTTATCAAAGGTCCAATTATTTCCATCATCATCTACTGCAGTATTTTTGCCAGCTTCAGTTAGATGGTATGTGTAACCCTGATATATTCCAGAATACTCTTCTGGAGGATTCATGGGTTCTCCTACAATTTGTATTCCGTGATTAAAGTAATTTTGCCAGCCATTTCGCTCAGAATCCCAGATGTTTGTAGCTACCATGTTGTACTCTAATGATTCCCTAAAGATGTGATCAAATGTCACTTCAAGGCATTTTGCATTATTGTGGGTGCTACAGTTTGTGGTAGAGGCAGTTACATTGACACTTCCAAGAACATGTTTTGGGTCAAATAAAGTAACAGATTCGATGCCGTCAAAGGTTTTATCATACTCTATTGTTGCCCTTCCTTCATTGAAGATTTCACCTTTGCCTAGTCCGTATGACAACCCTACGTGAGTGATGTTGTCAGGTCCGTTGTCTTCATAGATTTTGAGTTTAATGGTATTATTTTGTCCAACTGGGGTTGTGATTAGCGGATATGCTGTATAATATTGCTGTACATCAATGGGATTATCATTAAATGAAAATCCTCCTTCCACGATTCTTTTTTGATTAATATCTAATCCTAGTGTTGGTGGTGCAGCCTGATTACTGCCTCCTCCAAGTAGAGCCGCTATGAAATTAAGTACAAGACCAGGTCTAACAGGACCTCCATTTCCAGATCCACTTCCAGGTTCATCTAAGTCTAATCCTATCGAAAGTCCATTGTATGTGGCAGTTACTTCTGCTGTGTTGACATCACCAAGAATATCAAAATGAGCTGTGATTGAACCCTTTCCAGGTACTGTGGGAACTATTTGTGCATTATATTTGACGCTAGTAGTCCTGTCCTCAAATAACAAAATATCTCCTTGGGAAACCAGTAATGTTCCAGTAATCTCATCTGTGGCATCAGTAGTTGTAAATTTTAATTGGCCCATAAACACACAAGTGTTTTTTCCAGTTTCTGTTAGAATAAGCCCAATCCCTCCAAGATCAGTATCGGAGTATACTTTGAAGCCATTATCAGGTCCTCCGCTTCTACTGTCCAGCTGAGTTATTGTGTTATCTGTACCGCAGGAAGATATTGTAGAAGGAATAGTATAAACCAAATTTACAGTATCCGTAGTTTGAAATTTATAATTTTCATCAAGAAAGACAAAATTTGTTCCTGTAAAAATTCCGTCATTAGGTCCTGTCTCAATTAAAGTGTATTTTGTTCCAACTGGATCATCAACCGAAGTAACGACTACATCTATTGTGTCGATAATTCCATTTGTCGTAAAATTAGCTTCATCTGTTGCATCAACCAAAACAGTAAAAGGATTATGTTCTAAAATATTTCCAACAGTTGAAATCACTGAAATAAAAGGTGGAAATGCTGAACCACCCACACCCCCGTTCAAAGTCCAATTGATTGAATTGACCGCATATACATTGTGAGAAGATACTGCAAGAAAAAGTGTAATTGCAAATAATGAAACATATTTTAAATTCAAATTATTTCTCCCCCAAAATCATGAAGAAAGTTACAAAACAATTCACTGATATCTATTTGGTGTAACATATTTAAGAACATATTAGATCTCATTTGTCCGCTACAAGATAAACAGGATAAGACAACTTGAAGCCCAAAGAAAAGTCGTTTATTTCTTTAAATTGATAAACTTTGAAATGCTTGACCATCTGGAAAAGATCGCCGCCAATAACCAGTTGGTTATTTTCTGCTAAGCGATTGATTTTTGCACACATGTTAACTGGTGTACCTATCATATCAAATCCTTCAGAAAGTTTAGTCTTCACTAATGATACAGGACCATAATCCGCACTGACTCTAAAATCAATTATAGGTAGTCCTTCACTGACTAGTTGTTGAGATATGTATTTTTGAGATCGAATCATTTCTAAACTACATTCAATGCAGCTAACAAGGCCTGTTTTGCCTGGATCAGAGTCAGTAAAGTGGAATAATAGAGAATCCCCCCCAATTTTAAACACAGTTCCGCCATACCTTGAAAGAATTTTAGACATGGAGTTTAGAAAGACTTGAAAATATCTCGCTGTTTTTATTGGTCCAATCTGGGCAGTTATTTTAGTCGAGTTGACCATATCAATCATCCCAATAGCATAGTTAGTCGATTGTGGAAAAATATCTACAATGTATTCTAGATATCGTCTGGAATCAGAGACAGGGATGTCATTTTGTTGATTCATGTGCTGCTTTGAGGTAGGATATTTGAAAAAATCTTCAGATGAAAAAGTAAGGTTTCTTTCCTGTGTCATGCAAGTATTATAGAAAAAAATCTCTTAAACTCTACTTAGCTGTTTTGATAATTCTTTAGCTGTAGAGTAAATCAATGCTTTTGAGAGAAAAATACCAATGAAACTCATGGAAAGAATATCTGATGAAAATTCAGAAGAGGAGAGGTGAAATCATGGGAAAAGGAAGCGGTACAGTGATTTCTGGATAATAGATTTAAAAAAACCATATTAGAAATGTCACTAAAAATAAGTTAATTAATTTACTTTATTAACTCTAGTTGTTGTCCAAATCAAATGGTTCTAATAAACGCGATATCATGAAAAAAATTGCGCAGATTCTTGGGATTTTAGAAGAAAAAAATTTAAGCAAGGATTGGCTACTAGGTGAATTAAAGAGACATAAAATAAAAACAGACATATCTGTATCTTCAAATAGTTATGAAATCCTAAAAAAATGTAGTCCTGAATTAATTCAAAAAATTCTTGATATTCTAAAAGAAGATGTGGTAATAAAAGATGTTAAAACTCTTACAAGAGCACTACATTGGTTTTTTGTTGACATTGTATCAAGTTCTGATCCGAATTTATCAGTCAAAAGTCAGGCAAGAAAGATTTATGCATTAAATGAACTTATTCGAAGGACAGATACTTTTAAAAAAGAGAAATTAGAATATTTGGATATTTTAACTACTGGAGATGGAATGGCAATTGGATTTTCAGATAGTCCGGAAAAACCGCTTCATCTTGCAATAGAGTTGCATAAAGCATTAAGAAAATTTAACAGTGCTGTAAAAGAAAAAGACAAAATCAACATTAGAATTGGAATTGAGTCAGGTCCAGTTTATTTTATGAAAGGAATAAAGGGAGAAATTTTTTGGGGTCCTGGATTAATCGTCGCAAAAAGAGTTATGGACTTGTGTGGGCCTAACAACATTTTTGCAGCTGAGGGAATTGCAAGGGGTTTGAGAGGTTTATCAGAAGAAAACAAAGTTATCATGCATCAAATTGGAGAACATGAAATAAAATTTGGTGCATTGGTGATTTATAATATTTATAGCAAGGAATTTGGAAATAAGACGATCCCAGATATACTAAAAATATCGAAATCAGAAGAACCTAATCCCAAACTGCCAGATTTTGAATTTAATAGTGTAGAAATTGGTTTAGAAATAACTGATTCTAAATCAATGATGACTCATCATACTTGGATTTGGAATGTGAAAAATATCTCCAAAGATCCTCTAAAGGCAATTTATTACGGGATAGGCGGAGATTTACCCAGAGATTTTGGAGACCTTAATGTCAAAATTACAGATGAAAATAACAAAAAACTTGAGATTCTTACATTGGATGTGAATAAGCCCCTTCAAAAAGCATTTCATGTTAAACTAACAAAGCCAATTAGAAGAAATCAAAGTGGTAGAATAATAAAATTAGAATATGATTGGGAGGAACCTGATAGAAATTTTGAATATACATTTTCTTCTAAATCTAAAAAATTCAAATACTTTTTTACCGCTCCAAAAGATCTTCCGATAAAACATAGAATGCTAGAAGTAATAAAGAATCTTGG
>Ga0315275_10003329_pt1 | contig 14801 bp, 16 predicted proteins | sample YL17G03_0_MG_FD_205557 | JGI IMG/M metagenome (GOLD analysis project Ga0315275, IMG submission 205557) | Sediment microbial communities from Yellowstone Lake, YNP, Wyoming, USA - YL17G03_0 | ecosystem: Environmental > Aquatic > Freshwater > Lake > Sediment | place: USA: Wyoming | collected... | reverse complement strand
GCGGTGCAAATACTTGATAGATGGTTCACTATTACATTAAAAAAATAAAACGCCTTTCTGACATGCCAGTAAACTGTATGAATTGCGGTAACGTTGATCTCGCAATAGATGTAGTATTAGCTTCAACTGGTCCAACTCAGGAAAACACCGACTACAGACCGTCGGTTCTATGTCTTGCATGTGAAACGCTGATGATAATTACAAGTGAATCAGGAGTAGGACTTGGATTGCAGGCTTCTATAGGCAATGAAATAACAGTCAGAAATTAAAAATTGTAAAACAATCAAAAAACTGAATCGTAGAACATAAATGAATTAGATTTATTCTGATTTTGTTAAAAATGCTCTATTAAGTCTAATAAATTTAAAAGTGTCATTACTAGTAAGAATCCAACAATTGAACAAATTATTTTTCTTGTTGATTCCATTATTCATTTCGGGGTTCATTCACCTTTGGAATCCTGTTGGGTATCCTGACATATTCTTTGATGAAGGAATTTACATGAGACGTGCCATCAATTTTCTTGATACAGGAAATCCTCAAGAAGATTATCTTTATGACCACCCATATTTTGGTCAAATTGCAATCGCATCAATTCTTGCGATAACAAACTATTCAGATTTTCATCCATCTTCAGAACCAGAGTCGTTACAATCATTGTACATGACTCCCAGAATATTTATGGGATTGCTAGCAATACTAGATACATTCCTAATCTATAAAATCGTTGAAATAAAATATGGAAAAAATTCTGCATTTCTGTCAGCAACTCTTTTCGCAGTATTGCCATTTACATGGATTTTAAAAAGAATACTGTTAGACTCTGTTTTACTACCTCTCGTGCTAGGATCTATTTTCCTTGCACTCTATTCTAGCAAAGCAAGACAAAATGCTCCATGGATTATTTCTTCAGGCATTTTATTAGGTTTAGCAGTGTTTACAAAGATACCTGCTTTTACAATGATCTTTGTAGTGGCATGGATTGTATATACAAACAGAAAAAAACTTTCTGACGTATTATTACTGTTAATCCCGTTTGTATTGATTCCGTTAATCTGGCCTGCCAATGCGATTATGCTTGATCAGTTTGATCTTTGGCAAAAAGATGTATTGTGGCAATCACAAAGATCAAATAGTATTTTTGGTGTACTGGAATCTTTTTTTGTTGTAGACCCTTTGATGTTTATAATTGGTTTCTCTGGAATATGCCTGGCAGCAATACGTAGGGATAAATTTCTCTTGTTGTGGTTTATACCATTTGTAATATTTCTGAGTTCATTTGGATACAAGCAATATTTTCACTGGATTATGATAATTCCAGTAATGTGTATTGCTGCAGGTATATTACTAGAGTCAATCTGTAATTTTAAATTCATGAAAAAAAAATCACTTTATTTAGTAATCATATCTGGAGTTTTGATTTTTGGTTTTATCAGCACATCTCTTTTGATTATTAATGACATATCCCTAAATCAATTTAATGCGCTATCATATGTTTTGAAAAACTATGATGATGATGTCACCATTCTTGCAAGTCCGGTTTACTCTTGGATATTATATGATGTATTTGAACGAGAAAACGTACCCAAGGATTATTCATCTATTTTGTTTTATCCCATAACAACCGAAAAAACAGTAATAATTGAAGATGCCCATTATAGGATAGATCTTAAACGAGGCTCACAGTTACAAGACGCCTTAACCAAGTCTGAGATAAAACAAATTTTTGAGGGAACAGTGGTTAATTTTGATTCTAATATGTATCCCTACACCAGCATACAAAATAATTTTGAAGCCTCAGAGATCAAGATCCGTGAGAGAATAGGCATGCACTAGTCAAATTTTACAATTTAAAAATTTATTATGACATTAATCTGGTTAGTCCATGTTGTCTAGTATAAGTAATGCCGAAGTGTCGATTGTAATTCCTACTTATAACGAATCAGAAAACATCAAGGGAATCCTACATTTAATCAAAGAACACCTCCCAAAAAATACAAATGTTGAAGCAATAGTAGTAGATGACAACTCACCTGATGGAACGGGTAAAATTGCAGAAGCGTATTTTGAATCATTAAAGGAAAAAACTAGATATACTATCAATGTCATAAATCGAAAAACCAAAGAGGGCCTTAGTGCTGCAATATTAAATGGAATACAACAAGCGAAAGGCAAAATAATTGTTGTGATGGATAGTGATTTTTCTCACCCTCCACAACTCATACCGAAACTTGTTGATGCATTGAGACAATCAAAAACAGACATCGTTGTTGCATCGAGATATCTTAACGGTGGCTCAATACAGGGATGGTCATTAAAACGAAAAATAATCAGCAGGATTGCAACCATCATTGCCAAAAAAGGCCTTGGAGTAAAAGAATCTGATCCAATGTCTGGATTTTTTGCATTTAACAAAGACATAATCAAAGGAATTAACTTTGATGCAATAGGTTACAAATTCCTTTTGGAAATGATTGTAAAGGTAAAGGGTGCATCTATCAAAGAGATTCCATATACATTTTCAGATAGACAAAATGGGAAGAGTAAGCTTGGAACAAAAACTATTTTAGAATACATTCATGCAGTTTGGAATCTTTACAGATATGGGAAAAAGAATCAACGAAATGAAAAAAGAACATCAGTTAGATTTGTGTCAAAGGCAGCTAGATTCTTTTCAGTTGGAGCATCAGGATTAGGAGTGAATTATCTTACATCCGTTTTACTTACTACTAATTTGGATATGTGGTACCTTCATGCAACTATACTTGGAATTGCATTTTCAATTACTAGTAATTTCTTTTTAAATAAATATTGGACATTTGAAGATAGAGATTTTGCTACAAAACGTACAATTATTCAATTCGGTAAGTTCTCAGCATTTAGCTCCATTGGTGCATTGGTTCAACTTGGGATCGTCTATTACTTGGTAGATGAAATAGGTTTATCGTATCCAAGTTCACTACTGTTAGCAGTTACCACTGCCGCATTTAGTAACTTTGTTTTAAATAAGAAATGGACATTTAAGGAAAAACTTTGGAGTTAGTTTTAGTTAAAAACCTCTTTAACTATTGTAATGAATAATGAGCGTCACAAAATAATACTATCCCGTGTGATAATGTCTTTGCTGTTATGCTTATTCCATCTTGTAATCCTTTACCACAAACATAACATTCTACTTCAGTCACACTAGATTTTATTTCAGGTATTTTTATAAAAGTTAGATCTTGCATCAATGTCGATTTATTCCCGCGCATGATTGCATTGTAATAGACGTGTTATTATATAAAGGTACCGTACCATACCGTAATAAACTTGCTTGTGTTGAACCGATTCAAATCAAAGAAAAACAGTAAAAAACATCATCTAATCAATTTAAATAATAACCCTGTAGAAATTTGTCTATGGGTGGATACCTTTGGAAAATCTCAACCAAAAATAATACCTCTAGCGTTAACTGAAAACCAATTTCAGATTTATAATAAAATTTCCAGAAACTATTCGCATACGTTTCTCTTTGAGTCATTAACTGGTCCTGAAGTACTATCTGAAACTTCTGTTATGGGATTTGACCCCAAAGTAATTCTCAAAGGATATTCGGATAGAGTTGAAATCATCACAGAGGGGAAAATGGAAACTGTTCAAACAGTTGATCCATTTGAAGAACTAAAAAAAATAATAGGAAAATCAGAAGATCAGAGTTATAGATATTTGGGCGGGGCAGTAGGAGTTGTAAATTACGATGCAATTAGACTGGTAGAAAATATTCCTGATACCCATAATTCGCCGCAACCGCTAATGGAATTTGGAATATATGATGATGGAATACTATATGATAACCTACATAAGAAATTATTCTATTTTTACAACCGAGAAAATAGATTTGATAAATTTAAAATAAGTGTGGATTTATTCGGAGATTTCAAAGCAAGTGGAGTCACACCAAACATGAACCAAGAAAATTTCTCTAAGATTGTAAACAAAGCGAAAAAGTATATTCATGATGGGGATATCTTTCAAGTTGTATTATCTAGAAAGTTTACATTTGATGTGGAAGGCGACAATTTGACTTTATATAAAACACTCCGAAATCTAAATCCTTCACCATACATGTATCATCTAAAGCAAGACAATAAAACAATCATCGGTGCATCACCTGAAATGCTAGTAAGAATCACAAACGACAAAGTAGAAACATTCCCAATTGCTGGAACTAGGGAGATTACTGATAATGAGAGAGAAAATAAACAAATGGCAAATGAATTACTTCATGATGAAAAGGAATTGGCAGAACATACGATGTTAGTTGATTTAGGAAGAAATGATATTGGGAGAGTATGTAAATACGGAACTGTGCGACCTGAAGAATTAATGCAGATCAAGCGATTCAGTCATGTTCAACACATAGTGACTCATCTTGCAGGTAGGCTGGCCCCCGAATATGACATGTTTGATGCATTCAAAGCAGTATTTCCAGCAGGAACTGTGTCCGGAGCACCAAAAGTCAGAGCCATGGAAATCATTGATGAATTGGAATCTGAATCCAGAGGGCCATACGCAGGTGCAATCGGATATTTTTCATTTAACGGATGCTGTGATTTTGCAATAGCAATTAGAAGCATATTCATTAATGGAAATAAGGGATTTGTGCAATCAGGCGCAGGAATTGTTTCAGACTCTGTCGCTGAAAAAGAATTCAGAGAAACGGAGTATAAAGCTGGCGCAATGTTGCAAGCTCTAAGGGATGCAACAAAATGAAGTTTCTAATTCTTGACAATTATGATTCATTTGTTTACAATATCGCACAGTACTTGGGAGAACTGGGAGTAGAGTGTGATGTGATTAGAAACAACAAGATAACATTAGAACAAATAAAAAAAAATAAGTATGATGCAATAATTATATCGCCTGGTCCTGGAACTCCTGAGGAGAAAAAATATTTTGGAGTATGCAGTGATGTAATAAAAGACATGGGGCCTACTACTCCTATACTTGGAGTGTGTTTGGGACATCAAGGAATAATTCAAGCATTTGGTGGCAAAGTTACAAATGCTGGATGTGTGAGACATGGTAAAACCAGTCCTGTCAAACATACAAATTCAGAATTATTCAAAAATGTCAAAAATCCATTTCAAGCAACAAGATATCATTCGTTAGTTGGTGATAAAACAATAATTCCAGATATTCTAGAGGTGACCGCCATCGCAGCAGATGATGGAGAAATCATGGCAATAAGTCACAAGGAATATCTTATACAAGGAGTTCAATTTCACCCAGAATCAATTATGACCGACGAAGGGAAAAAAATTCTTGCAAATTTTATTAACCAGGTAAAAAATAAAAAATGATTTCAGATTTAATTGTAAAACTGCAAAAAAAAATGGATCTCACATATGAGCAGATGAATCACATTATGACTGAAATTTTATCTGGAAGAACAGATGAAAGGGAGAATGCAGATTTTTTATCCAGTCTAACAGAAAAAGGTGAAACTGATGATGAATTACTCGGCATGCTTGATAAAATGCAAGAGTTTTCCATCAAAGTTATGCCAAAAAATCGAGGAAAGATTATCGATATGTGTGGAACTGGTGGAGATAACCTTCAAACCTTCAACATATCCACCACCGCCTCTTTTGTTGTTGCAGCTGCGGGTGGAGTCGTAGCAAAACATGGTAATCGTTCTAGTTCTGGCATTTCTGGAAGTGCAGATATTTTTGAATATTTTGGATATGATCTAAATTCAGAACCATCAAAAATCGCATCAATACTATTAAAGCATAATATCTGCTTTATGTTTGCCCAAAAATTTCACCCAGCAATGAAATATGTGTCAAATACAAGAAAACAACTACGAAAAAGAACGGCATTCAATCTTTTGGGCCCACTATCAAATCCAGCTGGAGTGAAAAACCAACTCGTGGGAGTTCACTCTATTGAATTTTTAGACAGGTTACCATTAATTCTAAAAAGAAGAGGAGCAGAAAACATCATGACAGTTCGTTCAGAGAATGGCATGGATGAGTTTTCTACCAGTGCTACAAATAGAGTATGTATTTTAAGAAATGATAAAGTGACGATGAATGCAATTGATCCTGAAGTATTAGGATTACATAAATCAGTACTCAAAGACATTCAGATTCAAACCAAAGATGATGCCATAAAATCATTTGTAGGAGTGTTGAACAACACTGCAAGTCAAGCCATGATGGAGACAACAGCTCTTAATGCAGCTGGGGGATTAATTGTTGCAAACATTGCACATAACTTTGAAGAGGGGATTGAAATAGCACTTAACACAATCCACGATGGAAAAGCATTTAAATTATTAGAAAAATTTGTAGTCGATACTGGAGACATTTCGAAATTAAAGGAGATATTATGATTGAAAATATTCTCAAGAAATTGGTAAATAATTCACAGTCGGCGATTGATAACGGAGTGTATGAAGTGAACGTAAATGTAAATGCAAATAAATCCACCATGGATTTTTTACAAATGATAAAATCAAACATTCATGCAACATTACTTACAGAGATAAAATTTTCATCTCCCTCTATGGGGAAAATTAGAACAATATCAGATCCAGTTAGTATTGCAAGGCAAATGATTGCAGGAGGCTCTAAAGCATTATCCGTCCTAACACAGCCATATCTGTTTAATGGTTCACCAGAATATTTTCTCCAGGTAAGGCAGGCCGTAGATGTTCCTTTATTGATGAAAGATGTGATGATCGACAAAGTTCAGATTAATACAGCGCAGAAAATCGGGGCTGATTATATTCTAATTATTCAGTCACTATTTGATCAGGGATTTCTTAAAGATGTTGATGAATTCATCGAGTATGGTCACAAAAAAGGCCTAAAAATTTTATTAGAGGTTCATACAAAACAAGAATTTCAAAATGCTCTAAAAACTGGGGCAGATCTTATCGGAATTAACAATAGAAATTTAGACACTATGGAAATTGATCTAAAAACCACCGAAATAATCCTCAGGGAATACAAAAAAACAAGGCCGATATTATCTGAAAGTGGAATTGAGACACCTGAGGATATTCAATATCTAAAAAGATGTGGCGCAGATGCATTCCTAATAGGCTCAAGCATAATGAGAAGTGATAATATCGAAGAACATGTCAGAAAATTGGTGAATGCATATTGAAATATCCTAAAGATGGTAGATTTGGAGAGTTTGGTGGTAAATATATTCCAGAGACACTAGTACCTGCAATTGAGGAGTTAGAAGAGAATTATCTTAAATTTAAAGACAATAAAGAGTTCAAAAAAGAGCTGGATTACTATCTTAAACAATATGCAGGAAGGCCAACTCCGTTATATTATGCAAAGAATTTATCAGAAAAATGTGGCGGCGCTAAAATTTATCTTAAGAGAGAAGATCTCTTACATGGTGGAGCTCATAAAATAAACAACACGCTTGGTCAGGCACTGCTTGCAAAAAAAATGCATAAAAAAAGAATTATTGCAGAAACAGGTGCAGGACAACATGGGGTAGCAACCGCCATGGCCTGCGCTGTTTTGGGAATGAAATCAGAGGTGTATATGGGCTACAAAGATACAATACGACAAAAACTAAATGTATCCAGAATGAATATGCTTGGCTCCAAAGTTCATCCAGTGATGTCAGGATCTAAAACTCTTAAAGATGCAATTAATGAGGCAATACGAGATTGGATTACAAATGTAGAGACCACGTACTATTTGTTAGGTTCTGCAGTAGGACCACATCCATATCCCGTGATGGTAAGAGACTTTCAAAGTGTAATTGGAAATGAAATCAAAGTACAAATGAAAAAAATATCCAATAAAACACCAGACATTATTATTGCATGTGTTGGTGGAGGATCAAATGCGATTGGAACGTTTTACCCATTGATGGATACAAATGCAGAGATTATCGGAGTAGAGGCTGCAGGTAAAGGATTAAAATCTAAATTCCATTCTGCAACATTGTCATCTGGTAGTAAAGGCGTACTTCATGGAATGATGACATACCTTTTACAAGACAAAGAGGGCCAAATATCAGAAACACACAGCATCTCGGCGGGATTAGATTATCCTGGCGTTGGTCCTGAACACGCCTATCTTAAAGATACCAAACGAGTAAAGTATCACTCAGCTACTGATGCTGAAGTAATAGATGCATTTTTAACATTAACAAGAACTGAGGGAATAATTCCTGCATTGGAGTCAGCTCATGCCATTGCTGAAGCAATAAAGGTTGCAAAAATAAGCAAAAAATCAGAATCGATCGTAGTTACGCTTTCAGGAAGAGGAGATAAAGACGTAGAAGAAGTGCAAAATTATTTGAATACACATGACAAGAATTAAAGAGAAATTTACAGAATTGGATGCCAAGAAAGAAAAGGCATTGATTGCATACATTATGGTGGGTTATCCAAATGAAAATGTAACACTTGCAGCAGTCAAAGGTTTGATCAAAGGAGGAGCAGACATTATTGAATTGGGATTCCCTTTCTCAGATCCGCTAGCCGATGGTCCTATGATTCAAAATGCAAGCACCATATCTTTGGAGGCTGGAACAAAAATCAACAAATTTTTCAACATTGTAAAAAAGATTAGAAAAGAGACGGACATTCCACTTGTGTTGATGACATATACCAATATCTTGTATCATATGGGATATCCAAAGTTTATCGCGAAATCCAAAAAGGCTGGAATTGACGGAATTATTTTGCCAGACATGTCAGTTGAGGAATCAAAAGAATATATCGCATCTGCCAAGAATAAAATAGACACCATATTTTTGATATCCCCAAACACAACAAAATCAAGAATAGAAAAAATTTCCAAATCATCCTCGGGGTTTTTATATTTAGTTGCTGTGTATGGTACAACAGGAGTTAAGACAGGAATTCAAAGTTATACTTTAAAAGCAATCAAAGATGTCAAAAAAATTACAAAGGGAAAGATTCCCATCGGTGTAGGATTTGGTGTTTCAACTCCTGATGATGTACGAAAATACATCAAAGTAGGTGCGGATGCAGTAATTGTGGGCAGCGCATTTTTAAAAATAATTAAAAACACCACACAGAGTAAGATAGAATCCAGAATAGAGTCATTTACAAAGAGTCTCAAAAGTCAAACAAAATTAAGATAGAACAATTTCAGTATTAGAGAAAGCTAAAGTCCAGATTAACAAGATAATCAATGAAGACAAAAAACGTAAATAATCATTTTGCTTTCTAAATCCCTAGGTTGATACAAAATTCAGTAAGTTATTGACATTTTGTTCTAAATGTGGCTTTGAATTACAAAATGATTCAGAATATTGCTCAAAATGCATCAATCAGATAATTAAACAAAAAATAAAATCCAATAGACAAATTTACTTCTTGCCAATTTGTATCGAAATATTTGGAGGAATTCTTGGGTGACATGTAATGAGAAAGAAGATAGCACGATGTCATTGAGATGTCTAATTATTGGAATAATAATTTCCACAGTTATTTTTATAGGGATTCTGAGTGTGGGTGATAAACCTGATCATAGATTCTAAACTCTTTTTTTGCCTACAAAATTTTTCATATAAAGGAAATCATGACGGAAAAATATCTCACTATTTTAATTTAATGTAATCAAATCAAAACATCTGATTGTCTTTTTTGAATGATCTCATGTTTTAGACTGTCTGGAATGTCTGGTATTGATGATTTTGTTTGTCCTGCAATAATTGAGTGTGCTTCTTCAAGAATCGCCAATGTGTCTGAATTGTTTACGGTTCCAGCACTCAATAAATCACTACCCTCAATTGAAGATCCCATCATTACATCGCCTAATATTTGCGATAAATCTTGCATTGAAGATGTTGCCTCGGGCATTATCCCACTTAACGATGGACTTAATCCCTTTATTATCGACATGCATGGACTTAAGGTTACTACAATATCTCCAAGTTCTGATACTGTGTTAAGTCTTAGCTGAATTTGTTCCATTGAAAGTTTAGCACCGCTTACCATGTTTTTCATCTTTCTTATCTGAACAAGTTCATTTGCATACGCTTGAGCATATGCATTGTTGTGTGATTTTTGAGCATTAACAACTTTTTCAAAAATTCCATCATGTTTTTTTTGTAATTTTTCTGTGATCACCTCTAATTTACTAATTTGAAACTGTAATTTTTTTTGGGCTAACTCAATTTTTGATCTTAGTGGTACGTCGGGTTTTACTCTACCCATTACTTTTTGAGAAATGCTTTCCCCCTCAGGCTTATTCCACGAATTACTTATCAAATCTCCATTTCCTCATTAATGCTGTGAAATTTTGTTTTAAATCGGGTTGTTCTCGTCATATATGTTACCACAGTAACAGCATACCGTGGTTACACATTTGCCTCAGATAGATTTGAATTTCTGAAATATCTAATCACTTAACTTGTCACTTGTTTTGATATGATAACAAATTCAAAAATCATAATCAAAAACAGACATGTCAGAGAAAAATACCCGTAAACAACAACCAGAGAAATACAAAAAGATATCAAAAATGAGTTTTTTCAAAATAATCTCTAGTTTATCAAACATTACGAATTGTTTTTCAATTTATTTTTTCCTATAATGTCTCTCTCAAAATTATATTAATCACAAAATCATTTCGTTTTTATCTGAGAATGAATTGTTTTTAATTATGAACAAGCGTTTTTTAATTGTAGGTATTGTCTTAGGTGTTATTATCGGTCTTGCTGTTTTAATTGGCTCTCCTTACTTTTTTGGATTTGATATGAATAGATGAATATCTAATTAAATTGTTTTAGTATATTTTAGATCTTTGATCAAATAATTTTTTAATGTCATATTTTAAACCACTGCCAACATCATATTTTTGGATAAATTCATTTGAATTTAAAATATATTGATTTTTTAATTTGTAGAACTGTCTTTTCAAGTATGAAATTATTTCTAATCAAATTTTACAGATGGATTAAATTGTAGAACTCTGAATAATACCCTCATATTTTCTTTACATTGAATTTATACTTTATTAGAAAGTAGTGTTGGGAGAATTCATGTTAAACAATCTAAGGAATATGCTCCAACCTATACTTGAAAAGGTTGGTAATACATTTGCATCTGCCGGTCTATCTCCAAACTTTTGGACTGGACTTGGTCTTCTATTCGCCATTTTATCTGCAATAGTTTATGGACTGAATATTGAATTTGGAGTAATACTTGGAGGTATATTATTACTCCTCTCTGGATTTTTTGATGTGGTGGATGGACAAGTTGCAAGGATAACTGGGAAAACTTCCAAAAAGGGGTCTTATCTTGATTCAATGTTTGACAAGATTGCTGAAGTTTCAATATTTTTAGGAATTCTAATTGGAGGATATGCCGAACCCTACATTGTAATGCTTGCAATTACTTTGTCGTTATTGGTCAGTTATGCCCGAGCAAAATCTGATGCGTTAAACATAAAGTTGCAGGGAGTTGGTATTGGGGAGAGAGCCGAACGTCTACTCGTAGTTGCAATTATTGGAATAATTGGATTCATGCAATATGCTGTTATTATAGTAGTAATAATTTCAGGAATCACGCTAATTCAAAGAATGATTGTAACTTCTAAAAACATTAAAGAAAAAACTGACTAATCCTACATGTTAACACGATTTCTCAAAAATGTTTTAGTATGTTTTACAATATAATCTGAATTCACTAACATTTTTTTATATTGAACGTATTACTAAATTGCCTAGTAATGAGGAATAATAGAGCAATGATTGATGTCAAAAATGATTCACTGTTTCACGATCTGAGCTAGGCAAAAATTACACTCTCAAATAATTTTATCAATACAAAACTTAAAGTATCTAACGAAGTTTTCCACGCTGTCTTCTACTATCTTCTGATCTGATTTTTAAAATCTTAAAGTGAATTGCACATGAAATACAATACCATTTCAATACCATGGGTGATGCGATATATGCTCCCTGGGCACGCAATTCCTTTGCCAAAGTATGCTCGACTAGATTTAGTCTGGAAGTAACTTTTTTTGCTTTATCTTTTGGTACAGTACAACCACAGTTTGTACACTGAATTGTACCTGATGAACCTTTACCACCTTTTGTACGTCCTCTACTTGCACGTTTAAGTGGCATGTATACAATTGAATTTGCCTCCTTATATTCTTGCGGATAATTGATAACAAATTACGTATGTGATCCTTTCTAGACTCAAATTTTAATCAAGTTTTAATTGTAGATCGAATACTGTATTATTTAATAATGCGTGGGTTATGTCATGTTTGTTTTAGATCTAATGTTGATTTGATAATCTTAAAGGGCAACATACTTTGCCAAGAATGTTTTGAAAAGAATGCAAAAAACTAAATCTCTATGATTTAAAATTTTAATTAATGAAATTAGCATTATTTTCACATTGTGCAATAGACACAATTACTCTTAATGGATTAACCTATGAACAAATCGGAGGTGCCGCTTGTTATGGTGGACTAACAGCAAGACAACTCAATTTTGATGTTGATCTTTACACAAAATTTGGAAAAGACTTTCCAGTACAGTATTTGACTCAAAACAAAATACATCTTGAAAATGCACTGTCGGATAAACTTACTACCCGATTTGCAATAGATATTACAGGTTCAGATAGAATACTAAGGCTACTAAATGAATGTGAGCCAATCGAATATGTTACAATAAATGCCGACTGTTCTTTGATTACACCAATCTTTCATGAAATTTCTCAAGAAACATTTGAAAAAATAAAAAAGGATTCCATCTTTACACTAGTTGATCCTCAAGGGTTCTTGAGATATGTCGATTCAGAAAATAACATATTCTTAAAAAATACTGATCTTGATTTGTCAAATGTAAACGCAATCAAAGTAAATCCAGAAGAGTCTCAACAAATTGTTAGCGGATCCAATGATGAAATGATGATAGCACTACAGAAAAAAGGGGTAGAGCATGTAATTTTTACCAACAAAACTGAAGTCTCACTACTTGTTAAAGATAAAATTTATTCCATACACCTACCAAATAAAGAAGTCTACGACTCTACTGGAATAGGTGATATTTTCTGTTCAACATTTTGTTGTACTATGTTAAAAGAAAAAGATTTTCTTTGGGCTTTATGTTTTGCAGGCGGTTCTGCCCAGGCTGCGCTTGACTCAAAACAGATAGGTTTACTAAAAATACCACAAAAAAGTGCAATTGAGAGTAATGCTTCTTACTTTTACAATCTTGTAAAGTTTAGGACGATTTAGCACTTTATCCTTTTATTATGCAGAAAGTTTCATCTCTTTGTGCGGATAGGAATTTATGGTTCTGGGACAACGGATAATGCTGCAAAGACAATAAAAAAAATTCTAGATTATGCCGAAATAGAATCATTTCTAATTAATGCAAAATCAAAAATAAAACATGCTGATTGTATCATAGTGCTTGGTGGAGACAAAGGAGTTAGAAACTATTTTCATAGTTCTTTTGAATCAATATTCCCTGTTTTAGGAATAAGTGAGGGTGAGGCGAGTGGATTTTTAGCACAAGTAGATCTTAAGGAGTTTTCATCTTATGTTAGAATTCTTAAAAAACAAAATTATACTATAGAGGAAGTTCCAAGAATTGCTGTTAAAATTGATGGGAAAAATGCATATCCTGTATTGAATGACGTTGCAGTTTTTTCATCCAAGAGTGCAATGCTTATGGAGCACTCATTACGCGTAAATGATGAAGAAGTGTGGCATGATAACAGTGATGGAATTATCGTATCAACTCCAATTGGTTCTTCTGCATATTCAATGTCTGCAGGAGGACCGATGTTATTTCAAAATTCAGGGGTATTTGAAATAATTTCTGTAAACTCTTTAGATATTACAAGGAGGCCAATAATTGTATCAAACACAAGTTCTATTCAAATTAGTGACATATCAGCTAGATTACACTGTGAAGTTGTACTTGATGGACTTGACAGATACAAAGTAAATAACATGGTTGAGTGTACTCAGTTTTTTCCGCCTGCAAAAATCATTAGACTCAAAAAAGATTCTACCGCGATATCTGCACTTGCAAAGAAGGTTCATCTTGCAGAGGAATTACTCAGTATGCCACCTAGTTCCAAACTATTGCTCAAAACGCTAGAATATGAGGGTGCATTGACACAAAAAGATCTTGCGAATAAAACTCTTCTTCCAGATAGGACGGTGAGACTTGCACTTAGTAATTTACTTAAAAAAGGTTATGTCAAAAAGAAAGTTTCAATTCGTGATGCGCGACAGAAAATCTACGAGATAACCAAAATAGAATAATTGAATTTTTCAGTTGTAAGAATTTCACGACATTTTTTTGGTATGTGTTGTATCCTCGTCACATGCACGTTTTACTCTTTTTTGAAGATCCAACTCGTAGCAATTATTAGAGCAACCTCCTTTTACTGTTCTTTGATATTCCTTTCCACATTCAAAACAAAATGCCAATGTTTTTTTCATTTTTTTTATCTTAAAAATATGATCATCTGTAACATTATTTTGTTACACCTTTGAAATAACCAATTTATTTTTTGAAAAAGTTTTTTTACTTCTGAGATGTGGCGATCACAAATGCATAAAATACCTGTTCAGGATACCCCGGTCTACTATTAAATTCTGGATGAAATTGAACTCCAAGATAGAATTTATGTGCAGGTATCTCTAATACCTCCATACGTTTTCCATTGTCGCTTTCAGCTGAAAATATCATCCCATGTTTTTCAAATTCAGGAATGAATTGCTTGTTGATCTCATATCTGTGTCTATGTCTTTTACTTATTT
>Ga0315275_10003328_pt1 | contig 14803 bp, 20 predicted proteins | sample YL17G03_0_MG_FD_205557 | JGI IMG/M metagenome (GOLD analysis project Ga0315275, IMG submission 205557) | Sediment microbial communities from Yellowstone Lake, YNP, Wyoming, USA - YL17G03_0 | ecosystem: Environmental > Aquatic > Freshwater > Lake > Sediment | place: USA: Wyoming | collected... | reverse complement strand
CCGTCCAGATCACCTCGTTCTGCTCGTCCCCGACCTGGACCCCCACGCGCTCGCCGTACCGGGTGCAGCCCTTCCAGAAGCAGAGGCCCTGGATTCCCTGGGGCACCTTGCGGCCCCGGACGACCTTCACCCACCGACCAGCCTTGGGCTCGCGGGCTTCCCGCTCGGCCCTCTCCTGAGCCGCCGCCCGGCGCTGCTCGCGCTCGGCATCCTCGCGGGCCTTCGTCCAGGCCGCGTAGGCCGCCAGGGTCTCGGGGGTCGCATCGACCTCCGCGTCGCCGTAGTAGTGCCCGTTCCACTCCAGGTCGGCCAGCCCGAACTCGCCGCCCCGGTGGTAGTTGATCGAGAACTCGCGGGGCTTCGCCCCGTCCCAGACCAGGACCGTCGGGTGGTCTTCCCAGATGTCCGACATGACCTGATAGGTCTTCCAGTACGCCTTGATGACCATCCCCTGGTGGGTCTCGCCCGCCGGGGTCTCCACGGCCTTCTCCCCGCTCCCGAACCCGTTCATGACCTTCATCCAGCGGATCATCGCGGCCTCCTCTTCTCTTGACTACTATATTATATATTATCCTTTCGTGTAGTCAAGGGGCAATCCGGGGAAATCAGCGCGATGATCGTTTTTTTCTTCGCTGGTCCTGGGGTATCCACCTCCCGCGCCGGGTGGGTACGATAATGGAAATCCTTCGTAAGACGCCTACAGGGCTCTCTCACCCACCCCGGTGGGCGCTTCATCCCCAGGAACCCACACCCAGGGAAGCGTCGGGGCGGGCAGGAGAGTCCTACGCCTCCAGCACCAGTACGAGATACCGCCTCTGCACCGAGTCCAGGCGGAAGCCGAAGCCGGGCACGTGGGCCGACTCGGGCTCCTCGTCGATTGCCTTGATGAGGTTCAGGTCGCGGACAACGTGGGGCTCCACCACCTCCGACTTCATCATGAAGCCGTCGTAGAGGGTCTTCGTGATCTGCTCCCGCGCCTTGGGGTCCAGCTTCTCCGCCAGGCAGGACGCCAGGTAGCCCAGGTACTTCAGCCTCAGCGTCCGCTTCCCCTCGCTCGACTTCTTCATCTCATCCTCCTTCTTCTCCAGGCTCTTTCGCCCGCCCGGCTTGCGGTAGGACTTATACCCCTGGGGGTTGCCTATCTGTCCGGACGGGCGGGAGAGCCCGGCTTCACTTCGTCGTGTAGGTCGCCCCGGTCAGGACGTTCACGATCTCCTTGCCAGGCCCGAAGGCCGCGTCCATTTCCGCCATCTCCTGGGCGGAGTGCTTGTGATTCTGGTACTGCTTCCTGTACGCCCGGACGCCCTCTTCCACGTACTTCTCCCGCTCGGCGGCCTGCCTCTCCGGGGGGAGGAGGCCCGCTTCCTTGAAGGTCTCAGGCATGATGACCGCCTGGTTGATCTTCCAGCGGAGCGCCCCGTCCCGCTCGAAGGTCTCGTACGCGAGCTGCTTGCAGAGCCGTGCCCGCTCGTCAACCGCGAAGGGGACCCCTGGGACCACTGCCTTCGGGTCGCGTTTCAGTTCCATCATCATCGTGTCCCCCTCACTTCCAACATCTATATTATAATAGGTTTCACCTTTTCGTCAAGGGGAAATCCGAGCGTACATGCGGATTTATTTGCGTAGCACTCACGATAATGGAAATCCTTCGCTCACCCTGCCCCACTACTTGCCTGCCTTCGGGACGATGCGGAGGAAGTTCAAGGTGCCGGGCACCTGGCCGATCATCGGGCTTCCCTTATCCACCGTGGTCCAATCCCCAGGCTTCCACTCCACGTAGTCGCCTTCTCGGACAACGCCTTTGGCGCTGACCTTCATCAGCCTGCCGTCCGGGTACGCCTTGAACTCGACCTGAAGCTTGGTCATGCCTGCCTCACTTCTCGAAGAACTGGCCGGGGTTGTAGCTCGGCTGTTGGAAGGAGTAGAGGGCCTCACGGAAGCCCTTCTCGACCGCCCGCCGCAGGAGCCGCTCGATCTCCTTGAGGGTCCGCTCGTCCTTCGGGAGAGCGTACTCTGCCGCCGCCTTGAACTCCGCCATGGTCTCGGCCTGGGCCTTGCTCGCCGCTTCCTGGAGGGCTTCCCGCGTCGCGTCGTCCCGCTTGCTTCTGGCGTCCATCTCCGGCCCCTCCGATTTTGCAAACCGTTTGCGGATTACTCCGCCGCGATCCGCTCCAGCTGCGCCAGGGTCTCCAGGTAGAAGGAAACGATCGTGTTCTTGTCGCTCTCGGTCAGCTTCTCCCTGGCCTGGAGCTTCCTGAACGCCTCCTTGGAGTTGCGGGCGTGGTTCGTGAGGAGCATGACCGCATTCGTCGTGTTCTCTTTCACAGAATCCTCCTTCACCTTCTCGGGCCTTCCCAGATCAGGTTCTACCCGACCTGGAGGATCAGTTTCGTCTCCGGGTCGAACCACCCGTGCCGCCGGTCGATCTTGCCGCCGCTCCCCAGGGTCGTGAAGTCGAAGTACTGCGCCCCGTCCATGCTTTCCTTGGAGGACATCCTGGGGAGGACCATCTCGTAGGACTGCCCCAGGTAGCAGGTTCCGTGGAGCCCGCCGCACTCGGCGCACACGTAGACCTGGGCGTACTTGGTCTCGTACCCCTTGGTGCAGGAGCAGCAGGGGCACTCGGGCGTCCGAACCGTTTTGCCCTTCGTGGTCGTGGCCGTCGTCATCTCTTCCTCCCTTACACCAGGTAAGCCCGCTCGGCCATGTCCGCCGCGAGCTCCTTGACCATCTTCAGGGCCTTCTCCAGGTCTTCCGGCTTCGGCTCGACCGTGTACTGCCCGCCCAGGAAGGTTCCAACCCTTGTGGCCGTCAGCCGCCGAACCCCCATGAGAACTCTGCGGCCCTTTTCCTTCATCCCCCTCGGGAGGTCGCCCTGGCCGACCAGGAACGCGACCTTCTTCAGGGCCGCTTCGATCTCAACCATCGTCGTCATCTTCTCTTCCTCACTTCCTACATTACTATTATAATAGGTTTTGTCTTTTCGTCAAGGGGAAATCCGGGAAGGAATGCGGATTTATTTTGCGGCAGACTTGTTAATGGAAATCCTTCGGTGACCCGGATCAAGGTGACCGGTCCTGCCGGGGTCTCACTACCCCTGCTCCTTCTCCAGCCACTCCCGGCGAGCCGCCAGGTGCAGTTCGCTCACCGTCCTGACTGTTCTCGCGTAGAACCCGTGCCGTCTCGCGTACCGGGCTATCGCCTGCGTCAGTTCCTTCTTGCCCAGGCGTCTCCAGGTCATGGCCGACCTCCATCTCTCCCCGCTGCTACTTGAAGTAGGCCGGGGCTTCCAGTTGGGCTTCCCTCTCCGGCATGGCCGGGGGCAGGCCCGACTCGGAACGGTACTGCTCCAGGACCTTGGCGTCGAACCGCTCCTGGTCCTCCTTGCTCTCGAACCGGACGATGTTGTAGTACTCCTTCTTGCCGCACTTGATGATCTCCCGGCTCGGCGGGGAGACCCAAGGCTTTTCGTTGCCCCGGTCGATGACCTTGAAGCCCCGGATCTCCATGCCCCCGATCACGACGGAGACCAGGGCCTTCAGCGATCCAAAGTCCACCAATTTGATTTTGCAGGTGAAGTCCATGTTCTCTCTTCCTTTCAGGCCAGGGCCTTGAAGCCTGCGCTCGCCACCAGGTGCCGCTTGCCTTCCGGGTCCACCATCACGTCGCCCACGGAGGTCGAGCGCGTCTTGGTCACCAGGGCCTCGACGCCCTCGTTCTCCCACCAGTACTTGTTGATCGTGTTCGTCTTCTCGAAGGCGACGTCCAGGTCGTCCGTCTGGACCTTCGCCACCAGCACGAAATCCTGGGGAAACTCGCCCAGGTCGTCCTCGTCGAAGGCCATCTTCTTCTTCTGCCAGACCTCGACCACCAGCTTCGCCATCGCTCTTTCCTCCCTCTCGGGGCCGCCCTGGGGCTCCCCGTTACATGCACCAGAAGGTCTCGCTGCTCGGGTCGCAGCACAGGGGCGTCCCCACCGGGATCAGGACTTCCTTCCCCGACAGGAGGTTCCGGACGACCTTCATCGGCTCCTGGGGGGTCATGTCCGTCTCTCCGTCCCAGGCCGCGTACTCCTTGCCGCTCTTGACCCCGCAGCACACCGGGCATCCCTCGACCTTGGGGCCGCGTTCGTGCCCCTCGTCGGAGTGCTCGTTCTCCCGCCCCGCGAACTCGAAGCAGTCCGCGCACAGGCGGCTGTCCGCCCCGTCCCGTTTCGTGGCGCGGGTGAGCTTCCCGCAGTCCCCGCAGGTGAAGCACCCCGAACCCCCCTTGAACCCATCGTGCTTACTCATCGTGTCTTCCTCACTTCCTACATTACTATTATAATAGGTTTTGTCTTTTCGTCAAGGGGAAATCCGGGAGGAATGCGGATTTATTTTGCGTTGAAGGCTTGGGAATGGAAATCGGTAATACCCCTGGAGATCGGCTTGTAACTTGCGATCTCCAGGGGTCAACAAGGGCTCCGTGGGTTTGGCATGTGGTCTCCACGGATTCGGGTCCGTTAGGCGGGGTTGCCTGCTTTCCTCCCGCCCTCCATAGTACTTGCATAAGAGCCGCGAGTCCTTACCTCGCCACGCCCGGTCTCCCGGACGCCCCCATGCCTTTGGGGAAGCTCCGTTTAGCGTTCCCACCACCGTCGGATCCGGGGACACGCCCCTGGGGATTTAACCCCCTTGCACCAGAAGCCGCAGCAGCGCGGACTCCCGACGGGGTCTGACCCTACCCCCTTCCTTTGCTTCTCCTACTTTCTTCCCTTCGGGGCCGGGACGCCATGGCGAGCCTCGGTAGCCCCAACCCTGCTTCCGGTACGCCCGGACGACTCCGGACGCCCTGGGCTGAGATTAGGCCCCCGGGAAGAATTCGTTGAGATCCCTGGCTCATGACTTATCTCAACACCCTTATTATACTATAGATAAGTTTTTCGTCAAGGGGAAATCCGAGGGAAATCGCGTGTGCAGTGCGAATTATTTCGCCCATCGCGTGGTCATCGTGACCATGGGCTTGCCATCAAAAAATCAGGGTGTGCATCGGGTGTTCATCGCGACCATCAGGTCTTCATCGTGAATTATCGCGGGCATCGGGGGTACATCGTGATTATCGGCTTGCCATCGGGTCTTCATCGTGGCCATCGGGTCTTCATCGTGGGCATGGGCCTGCCACTGGGAAATTACTGATGACCACCCTGTACACGCCGTCTCCATTCCGCCCAGGTCTCCTTCTTCTCCGGCTCCTGCGCTGTCGCGCCCCTCATGCGCTGCATCGCCCTCCACCCCGCCTTGGGGTTCCCCCTCCTCTTGTTCCTCCAGTTGCCCGAGTCCTTCACCACTTCCCTGACCACTGCCCCGAGCAGGGTATCCCAGATGCCTCGGGTGCCCTTGTGCCTCTCGTACCACGCCCTCACTTCCTCTGCCAACTCGCGTTCTACCCTCATAAAGCACCTCCAGTAATGGAAATCCGGCGTATGCGCCAGCCTAATGCAGGATTTTACTCCTCACTTTGGGGCCTGTCAACCCTCTTGAGGGGGTGGTGAAGATGTGGAGATGCCCTCGGGCCGGGGCGTAACGGGGGGTGTTTTCCTGTGTCATAGAAAGCCGAGATGTAGGCGATCAAATGGAAATCCTTCGCACCACGCCTCCCCGCGCCCCCGCGCTCCCCCTCTTCCCCCTCTCACCCCCTCGTCGTAACCCCTTTGGGCGCTTCACTCTCCCTCTTCTGCTCTCCCTACGACGCCCCACTCTCCCGCCGATAATGGAAATCCCTTTACTGCCCCCGGCATGCCAGGCTCGCAGGGCCTTGGAGCCTGAAAAGGGTGGTAGGAGGGTGGTAGGAGGGTGGGTGGAACAGAGGGGCAGGGATCAGGGGGGTGGGGTCTTGTCAAAGCAAAGGCGGACGGTGGTATTAGGGAAGGAGAAGAACACGGCCCGCGCCCGAAATTGGAAGATGGGGTGCCGCCTTGGGTTAGGTGATATTGGAAGGGGGGCTTAAGAGGGGAGGCCCGCCGCCCCGGCTCGGAGGGGAGATTGATTGGTAAATAGGACGTTTCGGGGGGGTGGAGCCGCCGCCGGAAGGCGGAATGAGGACTAAAGGCTCCAAGTGAGGGCCGGGAAGGGCCGTTTGCTTGACGCTTTATGGGTGGTTCAGGGTCTCGCGCCTGTCTCGCGCACCCACTTGTACTTCACCTTTGGAAGTCCGACGAGCCGCCCGCAAACCGGACAGCAAATGAACTCGGCCCCCCAGCCCCTGATGCTCACCTTGCGGGGCTCCCCATCAGACCCTGGTTGAAGACACCTCACTCCTACCCACCCGTCCCCGGGAAGGTAGACCCGGTGCCCGCCCCGGATCGCCCGGCACCACCGCTGGACTCGTCGGAGCAAGCCCACGGCTTTTACTCCTCCTGGGATCGTACCCTGAGCACTTGCATTCGGGGTAGTGGCAACCGAATAGGTCGTGGTAGGAGGGAGGGTGCCCGCATGAACAGACGGGGTTCGTCAGCACTGGTTCTCCACTTGCAAACGGTTTGCGGGCTACCCTGCCCGCATTTCCACCTTCACTATCAGGGGTCCGGGCTTCCCGTAGTCCAGGGTCGGAAGCTTCACCCTGACCACCCTGTCGGGATCTATCCCCGGCCCGGAGATGTTGAAGAGGTGCCCTTGAGCCTCCTGCCCGCGCCTCAGCGGCCTTCCGTTGGGGGCCAAGAACCTGATTTGCACGTCTCCGAGATTCAGGCTCACCGTTTCGGTCTTCATGCCTTGCCTCTGAGTTCCGCCCGCTCGGCCACCGCCGCCCGCTCCGTGGCCCCCCGCGCCAGGGTCAGGAGGAGGTCGAACTGCTTGTCCCAGGGAATCTCGGACTCCTCCCGGGAGGCCCTCTCGGCGTCCTTCTCGGCGTACCGGAGGAGGTTGCCCACCAGGTCCGAGTCCTCCTTGGTCTTGGGCTTGATCGTCTTCAGGGTCTCGATGGACTGCTTGAGGAGCCTGTACCCCTCTTGCCTGCGCTCCGTTTGCCGCCGGGCCATGCCCACGTAGTCCGTGGGGACACCCCTACGATTGTTCTGCCCCTCCCGGTTGATCTCGTCCCTCTCGTCGTTGACGATGGCTTCGAGCTTGGAGTCGAGGTTCCCAAGGTGTACCACACCCTCCTCCAGGGCCTTCACCCTCACCTCGGGGTCCGCGCCTTTCCCCCCGGTGCGCCTTGTCTGCCACCCCAGGATCGCGCCCTCCGAGGTGCCTGCCTTGAAAAGGGCATCCTCCTGCGTCAATGGGAATGCGCCCACTACCCGGTTCTTTCCGAACAGAACGCCGGATAGGGGGTTCCCTTCCTTCTCCTCATCACCACCCTTGATCGGCTTCTCGGGGACGAGGATCAGCATGCCCTTCGACTCCCCCACTACCTTGTATCCCTTCGGGATCTTCGGAGTCGGCCCGGCAGGAATCAAGATGGGGGTCATGCAATGAGCTCCGACATGATGTCCAGAAGTTCGCGGTCCCTTCCGGCGTACTTCGAGGGATCGTACTGCGAATCCGAAACCGTTGAGAAAGCCTCTGCGAACCCCTCCTGCTCCTTCTCATAGGCGTAGTAGGAGATGTCCTTGGCCATGACTTTCTCCCGCGCCTCGAAGCCGCCTATTCCACTCTCCGCCTCATCCAACTCGCGGTCCCTTTCCGCCTTCGCCCGATTCCACGCATCCCTGAAACGAACCTCTTTCTCGGCAGGCATGAGCCTGTAGATGTGATGCCCGTACTCATGCCGTAGCACCGACGCCCAACCGCCCCTGGCCGACGTGACCGACTGCCCCGGCTCTGGAGGAGAGGATGTCTCGGAAGGGGGGCTCCAAACGGTCTGGTAGACGGCGATGACCCCATTCGCCATGTATTCCGCCTGGGGAGGCTCGGATCCGTCACGAAACCGCTTCGTACCCATGAGAACGAGGGGCTTCCCGAACTTCTCCATCATCCGCCGCATGACCGGGTTTTCGTCAATGGCCCCGACCGTCCTCTCCACCTGGCGACGCACATCGAAGGGTACTGCCTCCGGATCCATAACCTTCGTAGACTTCTCGATTCGCTTCTTGAAGCTCTTGATCTCCTGCTTATCCTCAAAGGCCAGTCTCGGGTCGGCCTCCATACCCATACGATGCCGCCACATCGCCACGCCCAATGTTCCCGCGTTGACCAGGGCGTCCATCGGAAGATCTTTTATCCTGTCGTACTCTGCCTTCTTCAACCCAATAAAATGATCCACGTAGGCATCTGCCATGTCTTTCGCCGTGTAGGGTACTCTTCCTATTTTTCCCTTCGGAGATGCCGCCTCTCCCGTTGTGGCGAACCTCCCTGCCGGGTCGCGAAGATGAGCATCCTCCTCGAACTCGGCCTTGAAAAGATCGAAAGTGCCTGCCTTGGTAAGGGATTGCTCCTGGGTCATCGGGTAGGCTCCCATGACCCGGTTGCCCCCGAACAAGGCCCAGGTGAGCGACTTCCCCAACTCCTTCTGTCTCAGGCCCATTTTCTCGGAGAAGTCGTTCGTGTATTTGAGGAGATCGAGGATCGGCATGTCCACCCGGTACACCGGGATCTTGATCTCCTTGCCTTCCTTGTACTCCATCGCGACGGTCGCCGCCCACCCGTGGTGTCCGTCAACGACGTAGTTCTCTTTCGAGATGAAAAGAGGAGCCGGGATCAGTGTCCCCTTCTCCAAGGACTTCAGCATCTCCCCCACCTTGCCGCCGTCCATCTGGTTCTGCGACGCCCTCATCCGGCCTGCCGACTCCTCCGTCTTCTCGACCTTGACTCCCTTCGCTGTGAGGGAATCCAGGAGTGCGTCCCTGACGTTGACGTGCCCAGCTTTGTTCCTCGGGAGCTTGTCCGAAGGAGTCCCCTCCTTCGGCGTCCCGCTGAGTTGCGGCATCTGGTCGCGGGGGATCTTCATGTTCTGATGGCAGAACAGGCTCGCCCCCTTGACCATCACCTTGCAGAGGTCAAAGACCGGGGCCTTCTCCCCCTTGTCCTTGGCTTCCTTGACTGCCTCGGCCATCTTGTCCAGGAGGACAACCGCGTGGTCGGGGCGGTCGAACATCACGCCCTTGCCCTCCCTGAGCATCTTGATGGCGTCGTCGAGGTTGGTGATCGGCTCCTTGAGGCTGTCGAGAATCGCTTTCCCCTCAGAAGGCCCGGCGCTCTCCGGCTTGCCCTCCCCCTCTCCTGATGCGAACCGCCCAGAGGCATCCCTGGGATGGGACAACTCCTCGAAGGCTTTCGACACTTCCTTTTCGCCTCGGGCGATCACTTCCCTTTTTCCTGGTAGAAGGACAACCTCACTCTCAGCCAACGTCCCAAAACCCGTTGCGGGCGTACTGAACACCTGCGAGGCTGGCACCCGTACTTTCACGTAATCCCCTCCGCCCTCCTGGCGGACACCTCCCCAGCTCGTTGACCAGCTCGAAAACAGACGATCCTCCGCGAGCCCACCTTTCCGGTACAGATCAACGGATTTAGTCCCCCGTTCCTTCAACCACTTCTGCGTCGAGGAGTACATGGCCTCGCCCAGGCTGGCCGTCGCCCTGTCCAACGCGGGATTGGCCTTGATGAACTTGTTCGTCGTCTTCCCACTTTCGTCAAGGCGGTACTCCAGTCCCAAGCGATCCGCCACCGCCGTCGTCATCGCTGTAGGGACCGGCCCCCCTGAGCTCCCTCCCCAAATCCGTAACAGGCCCTCCACCAGGGACTCCTTGAGCTTTTCGGGGGGCATCCCTGCTACCGACGCATCATCCCGCCCTTCCTCTTTTGCGAGACGCTTCAGATCCTCTTGGGTAACATCCCATTGAGATGCCAGCTTTCCCGCAACCACTTCCATGAGCCCGCTGGTAGAAATGGAAGCATCATCGCCCTTGAAATCCTCCTGGCTGAGACCCCCATCTCCATTTTCATCCTTCTTGGCCCCCCCTCCCCTTCGGGTCTCCCATCCCAGCTTCGCCCCTTCCGAAGTGCCTGCCTTCTCCAAGGTCTTGTCGGCCTTTTCGGGTTTCGGGGCATCCCCTACGAAAATGTAGTGATGCTCATCCTGGCGGACGGCCTTCCCCGCGCTCGTCAGTTTCTCCCAGTAGGCTTTGTTCTCCTGGCTGATGATCTGCCCCGAACCCAAGGATGTCCCCTGGGATTGGGCGAACGCGGCAGCCTCGTTGGTGATGGCGTTCCACAGCCCCTTCTTTCGTTCCGACTTCGCCGTCGCTCCGGAACCGACCGTCCAATTAGGGTCTTGTTTGGTAGGGGGCAACAAGGTCAGGTAGCTGGCGGAAGATCCGTCCTTCTTCCTGACGATAATAACCTTTGCCCCTTCTGTAGTGGTGAGCCCAGGATCGTCAACGACTCCATCGGTGACGTATCCCCGGCGTACTACGTCTTCAAGTTGCGGTGACATCAACTTTGAGGGCTTGTCTTCGGGGGAATCACCCCCGCCTCTCCGCGTCTCCCAACCTTTCTTCGCGCCTTCGGATGTTCCTCCCTTGGCGAGGGCTTCTGCCTCCTTCCGCATCTTCTGATCGACCAGTTGGAAGACCTCTTGAGCATCGTGGCCGGAGAGCCCCTGGTCAGCCGCCGCGTCGTAGGCCGCCTGATTCATTTCGTTGGGGTTGTCGAGGATGCGCCTGTGGGCCTCCCGCACCGCCGCGTCGATCTTCCTGCGCTTCACTTCGGGGTCTCCCGCTTCGCCGTGGGAGAACCGCCCCTGGAGGTCGCGGGCAGGCCAGTACCGGACCTCGCCCTTGCCAAGGACGCGCCCGATCATCTCCCCGAACATCTTGCTGAAGTTGGTCTTCATGGTTTTTTTGCAAACGGTTTGCGAACTACCCCTTCTTCGGGGGCTTCGCTTTCGCCTTCGCCAGGGCATCCAAGAGCTTGTCCTGGGTCCGGTCTTCCCCGTCGTTCACCGCGACCCACTTCGCGGCCTTCTCGCCCTTCTTTTCCTTTTCCACGCCTGCCTCCAGGGACTTCTGGCCCTTCTTGCCACTGCCCACGTGCCTTGCGAGCTGCCCCATCGGTACGTCCGTGTCGTAGTGATGCCACTCGTCCACTATACCCTTCAGGGCTCCGAACGTCTGGATGTTCTTGTGATCGTGGCTGGCGATGTAGGCCGGGTCCACGAACCGCCCGCCTCGGGCGAATCGTTCCACGGCCCTGACCATCGCCTTCCTCATGGGCAAGTCGGCGTAGGCCGCTGCCGTCTTGTAGCCGATCCGCTCCAGATCCTTTGCCATCCGAACCGCCTTGTCCTGCCCCTTCAGTGTCCCGTCGATGACGATGTTCTTCTTCTCTTCCAGCGCCCGGCTGAAGACCTTCTGTAGTACGTCCCCGGACTCTTCGTGGTAGCTCTCGGACAGGGCTCCCAACTTCTGGACCCCATCCGCCTTGGCGAGCTTCGCCTTGATCTCGTCGCTGTCCAATAGAACCGCGCCCTCCATCAGGGGGCGCATGGCGTCCGACTTCAGCATCGAACTCTTCCCGGACCCTGGGAATCCTCCGGTCATCAGAGCCCTCGGGCGCTCCCCTGGGGGTGCTACGGTCCCCGTCGCCAGCATCTCGTCCAGGATCTTCTGATGCAGTTCCTTGCGAGCCGCCGTGTAGTCGCCGGTCTTGGGATCCCGGTGAACTTCCTTCGTGGGGGGCGTTGTAGCCACAGTCTCCTTCGCTTTGGCGATCTCCTGGTAGATGGTATCCCTGGTCTTCCCCACCAAATCGAGCATCGCCACCGCGACCGTTTCCTCCAGCGTCATGGCCCGGTAGTAGTCGTCTACGTCCTGGGAAGGTACATCGTAGCGGGTGAATGCTGCTTCGTTGAAAACGGACTTCCTACCGAACTCCTTGCGGGCCTGCTCTATGGAATCGGAGGGGGCCGCATGTCCCATCTCCTGGTGAATATCCTTGTGCTGGGGGAATTCCGCAATGGCCGATCCCCCTGCGGACTCGGAGAAGCGACCCGCCGGGTCTCTCTGGTGAACATCCTCATCCCAGCCGCCCTTGGAGAGGACGCGACCGATGGCCTTCCCGAAACTGACGCTTTCCTTGCTCCTCATGCCACTACCCCTTCTTCGATTTCGGGTTGGTCGCCTGCTTCTGCGTGAGCCAGTGCTTCTTGCCGCTTGTGATCTTCGGGTCGTTCAGGTCAATCACAAACCCCTTGGCCTTCGCCTTGCCCTGAGCGAGGAGCCCCGGAGCTTCCTTTTCGATGGGAACCTTATCAAACTCCGGAGCGGCATACTGCCATGCGTCCCACGCTTTCCACGGCGTACCAGCCACCACTACCTCCTGCTCCTCCTCCACGTTCTGGCCGTGGACGGGTAGAGAGAATACCGCCGTGGAAGGAATCCTGGCGCGGAGGATCACCCTGGAATACCCCCTCGGGATGTCCCCCACTCCCCTCCAGGCGTTCGCAACCTCGGAAACGCATGTCCAAGAGGACACCCCGTTCTGTTGAAGCCGAAGATCGGGAAGAGGTTTCCTTGTTTGGGGCTCCAACGGCACCTTTTTGCTCTCGGGATCTATATCTAAGATCGTCCGAATCGAACTTTTCTTTTCCGGCGCTATGACTTCGTTCGGGAGGAAAACTGCCCGGAATACTGGGATCTCATCCTTTCCGGCCTTGGTCATGAGAAATTGGCTGACTTCCCATTGCGCCCTGGCATACGCCTTGAGTTGCGCCATCTCCTCATCAGCGAACGTGGATGTTTCTTCCTTGGGGAGCCTGGAATTTGCACCCAATTCTTCGGATGCCGCATGTTGGAGCCTCATGCCCCAGGGGGAAGTGGAAGAGTCTTTCCAGTCTGTCCAAACCGATGGAATGAGGCTCGCCTTGGGCTCCTCCAGACCGCGCTCTTTCGCAATATCCTTGAACCGCTCCGCCGCGAGGAGGTTTCCCAACTGCCCGGTCTTCTTGTAGTCGTCTCCATCCTCCGTGACCTTGTATTCCTTCGGCTCCGTCAGCGTGACTTGTGATTCCGTGAAGCCGAAATTGGTCGCAACTCTGAGCTTGCTCTCGTTCGGACTATCATTCCAGCTCTGGTATCCCTCCATCTCCAACCGTTTTCCCCATGCCTTTCCACTCTCGGAGTTGATCCTCCGGTTGACCTCCTCCTCCGTCTTGAACTTGATCTTGCCGAAAAAATCCTCGGCGTATTTCTTCGCTTCTTCGTATTTCATCCCCGTTCTGGTGTAGATCTTGTCGGCCAGCAGTTTTTCGCGTCCCAAAAACCTATGATAAGACTCTTCGATGTCCCTGTCGTAGATCAAGACGATCTTGTCCTTGGGAAATCCAATTTCCTCAAGGACTTGCCTTCCTATTGCGGCGATTTCTTCCTGATTTACCTGATTCTCTATGTGCCTCTTCAGGTTGGTTTCGCTGTACTCCTTTATGTACCGGTTCCGGATCAACATCCGCTTGCCTTCTGTAAACTGACTCCAATCCGCTACCCGTGCCGTGACGGTCTTGCCGATCAATGCCCCAACCTTCTCCAGAGCCACTTTCTTGTCGGAGTCCAGACGATTCTGACGTTCAATGTCCCGATCAGCACGGCCTGACATCCAATCAGCAACGCCACCACCCTCCTTCGGGGCGAACCGGCCCCTGGGGTCTCGGTGGTATACGTCCTCCTCGAACTCGACCTTCGAGAGGAGCCGCCCCATGGCGTCGCTGAAATGCTTGCTTAGGTACGTTCGCATGACTGCCTTTTGCAAACGGTTTGCGGATCACCCCTCGATGGGCTCCATGTGCCCGTACCCCGATGTTCTTGCGAATTTGATGAGGAGCCCCAGGAGGAATTCCCGCCCGTCCGCCTTGGTCAGCGTTCGGCTCCCTCCCATGGGAATGGGCTTCCACTCCATCCCGTGCCGCTTGGCGATCTCTGGCCCCATGACGTTGCTCCACGCCCCCAGGAACGCATCGTCGTTCTTCCGTTCCTTACCGGCTGTCTGCACGACGGTCCCGAAGGAATCCAAGCGGTACTCGTACACCACCGTGGCCTGCTCGCCGGTACTCGATACTCTTCGGACTCCGGTCAGCATTCGATTCCTCGATCACTCGGTGGAGCCGTCGTCCTTGAGACGCGGGGGCTTCTTCGTCGATGTCTTGACCCTGGAAGAGGGCTTCACACTCCTCTGCCTGGCGAACTTCTTGTCCTCGTACCCGTCGGGATCAGCGATGTTGGAGGTCAGGTTCTTCAGCATCGTCTCCCTGATCTTGTCGGCAAAGCTACTTCCAGATCCTCCTCCCGACGGACCCTCCCCTTTTGACGGCGGGGTTGAGCGACGCGGACCTCTCGGAGAGGACTTTTGAGGCTCTGGCATAGATATCCTCCGATCTTGCTTCCAACCCGGCTGCAGGAACCTTGTTCACCACCCGTGGGGGCTCCCCCGATTCGAGGAAGATGAAGTCCGCCTTGTCCTTATTGTTCCGGTGGAAGTTGTCGAAATTGCGGGCTCCCAGCGCGTAGCTGTCCGCGAAGAGCTGCGCGTCAACCATGCGCCCCTTCTTCTGCGCCCGCTCCACCACCCCGCGCTTCGGGTTCTCCCACGTTTCCTTCGGATCCGCATGGACGTAGGCGAAAACAGCCTTGATGCCTCGCTTGTTGCATTCATCCAGAACCCACGGCATCTCCGTGGAGTTTTGCTCTCCTGCGCTGTCCCAAATGGCCCCAACCCTCTTGCTCAGTTCCTTCGTCTGGTCCACGTTTCCGAGCGCGTACCCCTTCCCTGCCGCGACTCCCCCTGCCGTCACCAGGACGGTCTTGCCTTCCGGAGATCCGCCCTCGATCTCGTCC
>Ga0315275_10003325_pt1 | contig 14808 bp, 18 predicted proteins | sample YL17G03_0_MG_FD_205557 | JGI IMG/M metagenome (GOLD analysis project Ga0315275, IMG submission 205557) | Sediment microbial communities from Yellowstone Lake, YNP, Wyoming, USA - YL17G03_0 | ecosystem: Environmental > Aquatic > Freshwater > Lake > Sediment | place: USA: Wyoming | collected... | reverse complement strand
TGCTGCATGACAGCATGATGCAGAATATTGCTAAGAATATTGAATTTTTTGGCAATCCTACTCTGATCAGTTCGCGCCCACGCAGCGATCTTGTCGAAGCTTCGGATTCTGACCGGACTTTCCGTCCCACAATTAGTAGTCAGAGCGGATTTAGTGGGCGAGATACTCCGTCTACCCGTGTTTCTGAACCTTTTGGTTCAAGCTCATTAATGGGCGGGCTACGTGTGCCTCGCGTTATTGCCAACGTTGAGCCTTCAGACCGCGTGGGCTATATGACGCCCGACCCGGTTAACGGGGATATGAACCGTTATTCGCTCTTACTAAGAGAAGAAATCCGTACCGCGTTAGGTGGTGTAGATGAGATCTCAATTTCAGCAGGTGCAACTGCAACTGAGATTAAAGGTCTAATGGGTCGGGCTCAAGCTACGGCCCTTCGTAAAAATAAAAGTTTTCTTTCGTATGGTTTTTGTCGCTTGTTGGAGATGATTATTTTTCATCAGGAACAAATTTTCCGCGAAAGTTTTATCCAGGTAATGGGGTTCGAAGCTCCCAAACCACCTAAGGAAAATACCCCAGAAGCGCAGGAAAAGTATCAGAAAAAACTAAGCAAGTACGAAGCCGAGATTGACGCGGCAATGATATCCGCGCTGCAGCAAAACAAAGTCCCACACGGGGTTTTTGGCTTACCTTCTGATGGAGATCGCGAGGTTTCCTACCGGTTCCAAGGGGATGTTTATGAGGACACGGCGTACGACATTAACCAAAAATCTATTGTCGTTCGAAACCTCCAAGAACTTGGTGTGGATAGCATCGAAGCTCTTAAATATCTGTTCCCCGATAAAACGGATACAGAGCGTGCTGAGATGCTGAAAGGATTTCCTTTCAGAATGATTCAGCAAACACAGGGCGCAATGCAACAATTTCTATTATTATTAAATCAGATGTTGCAAGCGCCACATCCACTTTCGCCGAATCAACCGCTTGCGGCTGACCCTCGGCTAAACATAACGCCCTTGCTTTATAGGACGTTTGACCACCTTGCGCAAGAACTGACTTACTCGGGCAGCTATGAGCCAGCAGATCCCAGCTTCGATCCCGAGCCCGGCATCCCCGGCGGTAGCGGCCCCTTCGGCGGCGCCTTCGGCAGACCAGGGCTCAACAGCCTACCCCCAGTGGGTAGCCAATACCCAGGTGGCACCTTCGGCAACTATGCTGCAAGCGCCGTCGCCGGCAACACAGGTTACGGTCCCTTCTACCAACAACCAGTCCAACCAGTATCCGTCAACGTCCTTCCCGTCCAACCCATGGGAAGCGGCGATGGGCAGTCTGGAACGGGTGGTTTCACGGATCTCCCCGTCCCCCAGCCAGGCAGCACAGTATCCGCAGTATCAAACGGCACCGCAGGATACTCAACTTTACAGTCAGAGTTTACAGGCCCAGCCTTATCTGTACCAGGCTCCTACGGCTCAGCCGACCTCGTACAACAACGAGTCTACAACCCAGACTTCTTATCCGACTTCTACGGAGCAGCAGTCAAAGGCCCAGTTAAGTCCAGAAACCGTCGCCGTAGTTAATCACTTCGGTATTGACGCTCCTGGAATCCTTAACCAGTATTCCGTTGTTCTCGAAGATGCACTGATTGCTCAGCATGAAGTGCTCGACGCAGCCGTTTCTCGTGGCGCTGCCATGGAGCAGATCCTGACAAACCCTGATCAACTTGCTGATTACACCAATCGGTTCTTTACCGAAGTGTATCCTGTTGATGCTGATGTCAGCGAACAGCAGTCTTACCAGCCCCGTTACGATCAGCTTCCCGCTGTTCCCGCTTCGGCTATGGCTGGCGCTCCTGCTGCAAACAGCGAGACTCAGTGGAACGGTTTCACGGACACCATGAACCGTAACCCTGAGCAAGCTTGGCGCGTTCTGTCTCAAATGAGTCCTGATGCGTTCCGCAGCAAGCTCTTGTTCATGGACGCTAGCTGATTACTTTCCCTAATTAGTGCTTAAAACCACGGAACCTCGTTCATAATTGAACGGGGTTTTTTATTTAAGCTTGTGCGTCACGTTATTCCGTCTATTTTTTGTTCACTAGATGATGATCTATCTACTCAACAATTTAAAGACTATGAATTAATTGCAGAAGCTATTAAATTTGCTGCTTTAAACCCTATTTTTCCTGATTTTGAATACGCAAATATTTTTCCGGGTGAGCACTACCGCATTCTTGCCGGCCTTGTAAAAGTTCTAAAACCTTCTACGTTGATTGATATCGGTACCTATAGAGGTTGTTCCTCTAGGGTAATGCTTGACTACAGTGAGCCTGAAGCTACTATAAGTACTTTTGATTTATATGATTATCAAAGTTTTGATTGGACGGTTTTAACAGAACAAGATTTTCAGCGTGGGCGACTTACGCAACATCTTTCAGATCTTAAAAATGTTTCTGAGTTTGAGAAACACAGAGATTTACTTGAGTCTGCAGATTTCATCATGCTTGACGGACCTAAAGATGATGAATTTGAGCGAACTTTTTTACATCTTTGTTGCCGATTAAAACCTTTTAACCGTCCTCGTTGGCTTTTAATTGATGACATTAGATTCGAGAATATGGTTCACCTGTGGCGCTCTATAAAATCACCCAAGTTAGACATCAGTTCTTTCGGGCATTTTTCGGGAACAGGTTTAGTTAACATAGAAAAAGGTCTTTTTATTGAGTGATGTCTTTTGCGAACAAGCAAGTACACTGAGAAAAAGAACGGTTTCTAAAAATGTCTAATTCTTTGGGTCGCCGCCGTCGCAACAATTCAACTTCCACCGCTGTTGATGTTGAAAAAATTCAACAACTAGAAGCTGAGCTTGCGCTCCTTAAACAAAATTACGCTCAGGATATGAATAATATCGGAGCGGATATGAATGAACTTAGTCAAAAAATTGATGAGCTTAAACCGATTGAGTCTTAGTTAAAAACTTATACTGGGTATAAGCCTGCGGCACAATCGTGGTTTATACCCCATTAAGTAACTACAAGTACGATAGTGGTCCTCACCGCATTCAAAGTGGACCTAACCATGAAGGTTATATCGTTTCAAGTTCTGGTATTCAAGATACCGGAGCTGATCTTGGCGTAATTACAGCAGGTCCGCCAAATAGCGGATCATGGTATACAACCACAGCGTGGCGCACAGTCCCCCAAGCTGTATCTGGTTATTGGACGGACTATGAAAATACTGATTATCTTCCTACTCAATCTTTAAGTTCCTACACAGGGTATAGGGGTTTATTTACTACCACGATTGCTGGTGCAAAGGTTGTAACTAGTGAAGGAGCTAATTACGGACTAAGAGATACAGGAAAATATACGTATTACAACGGTAAAGCTCCCGATAACCAAGCTTACAGTCCATATAATACGCCAGATGGTAATACAGCTGCTGAGGGAACAACCGGAGGCGGTGTCACACACCGTAATTATGAAGGAGGTCTTTTAACAAATATATTGGGATCTCAGGGAACTCAAAATCGTGCTGAGTGGGTTTATAACGCACCCGTATACTGTCAAACTTTTACTGAGACAGTTCGTTCTCAAGCTCCTGGTTTAATGTCTACGGCTCTCCGGTTTGTTTATCGAGGGAAGTCTTCGCGCTACGCATATAACTACGGTTCTGCGTATTTACAAGGGTCTGAATCTGTCCGTAATCTTGTACGTCCGTTCAGTTCCAGTGTTAACAGCAGTAATCAAAAATCTATTTAATTGTGTATCCAAGTTCTATAGTTAACTATATTATTTATAGTTTGTCTTGTTACATTTAAATCTTTAGAAATATTTTCTGCGGTTATTTTTGACTTAGTTGTTTTAAATTGCCACAGTGAACGGAGACACGCAATTTGTTCAGTTGTTAACTTACTGTGTTTATTTTTTTCTCCTCTAAAAACTTGGCTTGATTGTTCGCTTTTAGATTCCCATTTGCAATTATTTGGTTCGTAATTACCAATATCATTTTTTCTACTTAGTGTGTATCCTTTTGGTTTTTTACCCATATCTTCTAAAAAATTGTCAAATGAATAAAACCATCTATCGCATATAGTTACACCTTTGGCTCCATAATATTTATAATTGTGTGCATTTTGATTGCAGCATCTAGTCTTCATATCAATCCAGACTCTGTATTCAGGAGTAGAGCTTTTTGCCATTTTTTTAAAAAATTTTTTAAGGTTTTAGTATACCGCTATAAATGCGACAATAAGACTATCTTTATGTTCATTTTCCTTTTAAACTACTTTTGTAGTTTCTGGAGATATCGACAGTGTTTGTCGATAATGACTTTCCGAAACTTCTCGGCGCCGAACTCTACCGTCCGCATCCTGCGTACATTGTAGAAATGGCAGCGGAACCTGTGGTCGTTCACGACTTCAGTAAGCAGCCAGGCCAGACTGTGCAGTTAGACCGCTACAGGTTCTGGGGCAATCCGGGAAGTAAAGAATCACGTGAACGTACTGCTGAGCAGACCATTGGTACTGCCAACAGTCGGAACATTGTCAAGGACAAGGTGCTGGTGACTCTTCGTGAGTACACCGGCCCTGCAGATCCCAGTGATCCGACCCAACCCAGCACATTTAAGATTGCTCGCGAGACTCTGATCACCGCGCAGCGTCTCCTGCTGGATACAGGCAACCTGACTGCTTTCCACCAATCGATCGGCTCCCTGACGCTGCTCGACGACTATCGTCGTTGGCGCGATCGGGTGTTCATTAATGAACTCCTGAAAGCTGTTTCGAAAGGTCAGTCTTCTGATTCCCAAGGTGGCTACTACTACCCCGGCAACCTTGCCGTTGGTGGTCTTACCTACACCAACGCCGAACAGGCTAAGTTCGACGTTAAGGATGACTTGCTGCGCGTGGTGAAGAGCCTGCGCAAGCGCAACACTCCTACTTATCAGGACGGTTTCTACCGCGCCGTGGTGGATCCCACCTTCCTGATGCACCTGCGCCAGAACAGCGACTTCCGCGAAGTTGCTCGTTACCCCGGCAACGGTCAAATCAACCCCCTCATGTCCGCAATGCAGCCCAACGCTGCGCTGTACATGGGTCAGGGCTTCGGTCAAGCCACCTTTGTGGCTGGCGAACCGATTATGCCCACTGGTTTCGTGTTTGAAGGTGTGCGATTCTTCGAATCCACTAACATGCCTACTCAAACCGCTTCCGCAACGATTGGTGGTTCCTCTGGCACTTATGACACTGCCATTGGTATGTTCTTCGGTCCTCAAGCTGTTGGCGTCGGTATCGGCGGTAACAATGCTCAAGTTCTGTTGAACAATAACGACGACTTCAGCCGTTTCATCATGATGATTTGGAGCCTGTACGCAGGTTTCGAACTTCTGAACGCTGACTTCGCCACCATCGCTTACTCCTTTAACGTTTAATAAGGAGATAACTAACGATGGCTACTAACCCTCAGCAAATCGCAGTTGCCAAGATTTATCCTGGTAACTATGTCAATGTTCTTCGCTACTGGCACAGCGAAAGCAGCTTCTCGTTTCAGAACGAGAACGGCACCAACGAAACCTACAGCAATCAGCCTGTTGGCGGTCCCGTTGGCGTTGTTTACCGTCCCGGCTGGGTCGCCCAGCAAGCCGTAGGCTACGTTGACCTGTCTTATCAGGCCAGCTCTAGCACAAACCAGCTGGAGTACTACACTCAACCTTACGGTTCAGGTCAGAACTCCACTAACCAACCGTTCCGGGCTGCCGACATCATTATTCCGTCTCCTGACGCTTATAAGGATGTTCGCCCTGACATCACCGACGGTATCGTCGTTCCCTCTGGTGCCTATGTGTACCGTGTGAGCGTTCGCCTCGACGGCGGCGACGTGATCTCCAGTGGTATCGCTGGTGCTCAAGCTGCTCCTGCTCTCGGCGTGGGTCCTGCCCTGTCTTCAGGTCTGACCACGGCTCCCAGCCCCAGCGGTTTCTTTGCCAACCTCGTGGGCGCTAGCAGCCGCATCGAGAACGGATCCTGGAATTCCAGCGATGCCTGGAACACCGCCAACATGCAAGCTGTTAAAGCCGATACTAAGTATCGTCTCTACAGCACCGCTACCGTTCCCGGTTCCGGTATTGGCCTTGGTTCGGGTGTCTATGACCCCCGCGCTGGTGCTAACAAGCTCGCCGGTCGTAACAAGGCTCTCGGTATTGCCGAAGTCTGCTGGTTGCTTCCTGACCAAGCACCTCTGCGTGATGACCTGGCTCTGCAGCCTGGTGGACTTATTGAGTCCAACGCTTACACCTCGACTGTTCCTTCCTGATAAACTTCAGGTGAAAAGTTCAAGCCCCCTCTCCGGAGGGGGTTTTTTCTTTTGATCTGTGCTATAAATAAGCTCAGAGCACTGTCTACATGATGACTGCTGTTACCGTTAAAGAGTTTACTTACACCCCTAACGGTGTAAAAGTCGAAGTGTTGAGTGAACACGACGAAGGCGAGTATAAGATGGTGAAATCCCTGACTACGGGAAAAGTCTTCTTTGCGCATCGCAATCAAATTGACGAGATTGTTAAAGAAGCCGAGCTTGAGGCAAAAGACGTTAAACAACGCCGTGGCAGGCAGATTGTTAAGCCCGAAATTCAAGCTTTTAATCGGACTAACATCAATAGCGCCACTCCTCAGTTGTTGACGCAAGTTCTTAAAGGAGTTGGTCTGAAAACGGCTACTGAAATTAAAGAATTGCAGCAGTCTATGCCTGGCGAGCGGTTTACAAAACTAGAGCAGCTTAAATCTATTACCCGTGTTGATTGGGATTCTGTTCTAGAAGGTGATCATGTTTATGTTGAGTGATCGTTTAACCAAGCCCACGACTCATTTTTTTTAATTGAATATATGTTTTTACGGTCTACTTTATATTTTTTAGCTAAAAAAGTTATTAGACCTCTTCTTGGATTTTTTAACTCTTGTTTTATTTCTAATACTTCTTTTTCTGTTAATTTATTCTGGTGATGATTTTCTCCTCTTAATTTAATAATTTGATATTTTCTTCTATTTAAAGCTTGTTCTTTTTTAGTCGCCCATTTACAATTTTTAGGTTCATAATTTCCGTTAGTATTGATTCTCTCTAATGTATAATTTTCTGATGGTCTTGGTCCCATATCGCGAATAAAATTCTGAAAACCTTCAGAAGTTTTACCTCCGTTTCTTCTGTTTAATCGCCACTGATCACATACTTTTATTCCTCTTCCTCCGTAATTATAAAAATGTGTATTTACTGTGCAGTAACATCTATTAATCATAGATCTGTAAGTGTTCTGTAGTGGGTGATCTGCCCATAAACGTTTTTGAGTCATTTCTCGTTTAAAACAGGTTAGACTATACCATAGGCGGACCTAAATTATGGCCCAATTAACGACTCAAGAACTGGAGCAAATCCAGTCTTATTTAGCTGGGCAGGGTGTTGTATTTAATCCTGATGTTACAGACGCTACCAAGAGAGAAATAATTTATGCCACAGTTAATCAACTAACACGTAATCCCGCTCAGGTTTTTGGATACCGTTTAGATGACTTTAACTTTAGTCGTGTTGCATATCATCTTGGGTACAATATCGCCACCGTTCCAGCAGGAGACTATGCCCGTTTGATGGAGGCTAGTAACGCTATCCCGAGCGAATTTTATTACGACAAAATTGTTCAACAAATTGAACGTTGCGAAGAAGCTGAACGTTTAACTGAACTTGCAACTGGACGAGCTACAAGTCGTCAGGAGACAATCTTGGGTGACGTTAGTCGTTCAATCAACATTCAAGATAAAAGAGAAACCGCTCGAATTTGGCGGGAAAATTATCTTTACGAATGCGATCGTATGGCACATATGCTTTATATTCCTAACTACAGGGACCCCGTGGCAGCCCGGTATCGGTTTGAACGGAGCGGAGGTGAATTTATTCAAGCTATTCCTGGACCTCCCGATGTTTCGCGGGCAGATAGATTGTATTTCTACGCAAACTGGCGATAAAAGCTATAGTTATATAAGGACTGAGGATTAGTTTCGTGCCAGGCTTAAATCTGATGCAACCGGACGTATTACAACTACTTAAAGTTTTTGGTACAGGGTTGTATAAGAGTGGGATTTTAAAGCCCGCACAAGGGATGGCCCGCGGAGGACTTGACGCTGGTGGCGCCCTTGCTCGACGGGCTCAACCCGGTGCTCTTATGCGAGCTGCAGAAAGTGAAGTTCCCATGATGCGTGGCGCTACTGCACCTCGCCCTCAGACTGATCAATACCTCGGGTCACCTCAACGAGCACAGCAACCTGCCGCATCCCAACCAGGGTTAGAGTTGCGCAGCGATCAGGGTCGTTTTTGGGGTCCTGGTCAAGCACCGCAACCCACCCGTGGGACCGGTACTTCGTACACAGGTCGAGTTATTGAGGGTGCACTACCTGGCCCTTCGGCGCGTAATATTTTAGAAACTCCTTCTATTCCTGGCCGGGACGCTCCACAACGTTCATTATTTACTGAACCTGATCCCTTTACGGGTGAGCGCGGAATTGCTTTCGGAGTAAAGCCTCAACGTTTTGCTGGCGGAGGCATGGATCAGCCTCCTGTCCCACCTGGATACGGTCGGGGCGATCTTTATGTTAGAGGCGGTGATTTAGTGCCCTCCCCCGGCGGTTCTTTAGGCCGGGAATCTATGCTCCCCGTCGATGTTCGCGATCTAGGAACCGCAGGACAAAATTTCAATCCGACTGATTTAGGTGCTGTATCTAGTCAAATAAATAATGCAGCAGGCGGTTTAAGGCAAGTAAATCTAAGTTTGGTTAAAAAGTATGGACCTACTGTTTTGGCCGGTCTTGGTGTTGGTGTTGGCGGCGGTTTACTTGCTGCCAGTATGCTGCCTGGCGGCAATCAAGAGCAACCCGTAACCACTCCCATGGGTGATTTTACTGCAACTCCTGAAAGAGGTACGCCTACTGATCCTGGAGTTCAGAGTCAACAACAACAACAAGTTGCAGCACAACAAGCTGCAGCTGCTGCAGCCGCCTCTATGCAAGCGGGTAGCGGAGTTAACATTGCTGCTCCCGAATATCGCGGTGTTGATGGCCGTCAAACTCCCACGGTTACACGAGGAGATAACGAAGAGTTACGTTCCATGAAGCAACAGTACGCTTCTGGTTCGAAAACAGCAGCAAGTCCCATGCAGCGTTATTTTGCGGAACGTGAGGCTTATGCTAACGCTAATAAAACTCAAATTATTGATCAACTTATTGGTGTGGGAGCCATTAACAATAATGATCTGATGCGTTGGGCCGAATCTAATCCTGCTCTTGCGTATGAATTACTGGAGAAACAGTTAGGCAATCGTAAGTTGCCTAATCAACAGACTGTTCAAAATACACAGGCTGTAATTGGCACTTCCTTGGGTAGTAACAATCAGAATAACGCTATTGGCAGTGCTGAAAGCGCAGGTCAATCAGCTTATAACCCCACTCAAGGTGCTGCTGATATGCGTGATGCCCTCACACCTCAGTTACTTGAACTTATTAATCACTATTCAACTCCAGAAGCTAACAACCGAGCATTCAATTACCGCTAAAACCTCCTACAATAACCACAGGTGAGTATTAATCATGGCTGGGACTGATTATTCTTCGGCGTTTAAGAGCACCGGTACTGATTATTCGTCGGCTTATACAAAACCTGTTGACCTTGGGGTTTCGTATGGCGCACCTACAGCTCCAAAACCCTTTGATTGGAAGGGTGCCGGAGATGCTCTTGGCGGCCTTATGGGTGGTGTAGGAAATCTTATTCGCGGTATTCGCGGCGAAGCTCCTATTCCCATCATGGCCGGTCAAGGACTAGGAAATTATTTACAAAATAACGATCAAGATCAATTTTTAACTAATTTAATTTCGTCTATTATTTCTAAAACTCAAGCTGAAAGTGATCCTGTACTAAGTCCAGGAAAAATTCCTGCAAGCCCTAAGGGTATTATTCAATTTTAATCACTGATAATTTTCCATGGCCCGTTGTTTAAGTTTTAAACGAGTTGAAGCTGGCCAATTAGGCGTAAATCTCTTGTTACACTGATGACAAACAAAAACAGTTTGCATTAGACTGATACGAGAGTTGGAGCGCCCTTATCCTAATAAGAGGGGGTGTTTAATGTCACGGCTAGTACTTCAACAAACAAGCAGCCCTGCTTAATCGACCGCCCTTTCCTGCGTGGGGCGCGAATCACAGCCAGTACGGGTCGTTGTGATCCTACCAATCCAAATTTAACGGACTTAATTCAATTAGTTCGCGTTGGCGATCTTCCTTCAGAAGATGCTGCTCTGGTTGAGGATATAACCATTGTCAGCAACGAAAATTATCCAAATCGATCCGGGGTTCGAAGCGCTGATATTGCGCTGTATGTTTATGCCCCGAATCAATCAGCGCCTTCAACGTCAGCTGCCTTGATGGTTGGTCGTTTTGAAGTTGGTTTGAGTGGTGCTACTTTTGGGTACCCGTTAGCCACGCAGCTTTTTGCTATTAATGCTCCTGTACCTCAAGTTGGAGACACAAATATCGTGGCTCCCATCCAGATCGGTAAGGGCGAAGGGCTTTATTTAGAAAAAGGTTACATTTTATGCGCTGGATATATTGGTAACGGCCCTGCATCTGTCTCAGGTGGTTTGAGTTCTTCAGGAATTACAATCTGGGCTCAAGGCGGTTTCTATTAATCGTGGCGCGGAAAAAGGGATCTGATAATTTCGGATTCAATAACTACAAGGCTAATAAGTCCGTAGAATCGCCGCGCACAGTTAGGGGTTCGGATAGTCAACGTGAACTTATAACTCCACTTCCTTTTAAAAGAAGGTTTAGACCGGCTACAGGTACAAAAGATTTTAGTCTTTTAAGTGAATACGACTATGCGTCACTTTGGGCTCGTTGGCGCCGTGGATATGAACTCAGTATGTATTCGCAGCAGGCTTATGACGGCCTCATGTACTCGTTTAAATATTTTCCGACAGGAACTATCGGTGCTGGTGCCTATGTGCCTGGTGCCTGCTTTATGTACCCGTCCACCCGCACTGATATGCGTATGTGGATGGTTGGAGTACGCCCGCGAGATTCTTTTAACTTTTTGAACTTTGGTTACGCAATTTCGGCTGTAACTCAATACAACGAATCCACTTATGCGGTTCAATTAAATACTCGTTTTGGTGCACCTATTTCTTTTTTTACTGGGGAAGTTGTATCTAATAGATTTAATGCGGATGGTACCGAAAAACAATATGGATATAACAATTACACCATCACTGCCGTAGGTGTTAATAACGTACCTCGAACGCCTAGTTACGCTCCTGTTTTTAATACTCTGTTTATTTCCGTTACAGCGGATAACAGTTGGAGCGTGGTTGACGCCACCACCCTGGCAGTTCCGGCTACAGGACCGCCGTTAGTAGGAGAGTATTTTACGACTGAAATGCGTGCGCAGTGCACATGCCCTGATTTTTTAAACAGGGAAAATTTTAACTTATATGCACTTTCTTTGCGGCAACGTTATCCGTTTACTCGCGTACAGAATTTAGATCCGGGATTTTTTGATGCCGGTCCCGATCAAACTAACCGTTTAGTTGATGCACAAGATAACCCTGGATATGCTCGCACATTTGGTTTTATTTATTTGCGTCAAATTTACAATATTCCTTCTATTAGTGAGCAAAGTTATTCAGATCCAAATCTTTATTACTACCAACCCAAGTGGTGTAAACACATTTATGCGGCTATGTGGGATATGCAAATTAGGTATAACCAAGGAGACGCAACTAAACCCTGGCTACATCAACCTAACGATGAGCCTATGAACGAATATTATCGTGAAAAATTTGACATAGATTTAAAAAAACAATTTGAATTTTTAAAACGGGAAAAAGACCTTGTGTGGTGGCAGCGGTATAGCCCCACGATAAATGACATGCCTGCTCGGGTAACGTACCCGGATATGTATAACATGATGACCAAAACATTAAATGTTGGCGGATTAGAAGCTGTAAGTCAAATGTATCCTCAAAATTTTGAAATGTTTACAATTCCTGAATATGATCCGTTTGGTCCTATTAACTTTCAAAATCTTGCTGTTTACGATGGCGGTACTTATTTAAATGCAAATCCCGTACTTGAGCCTGTTAATATACTGGACGGGTCTACTTATAAAAACGGCACTCAGATTCCGCCAGCAGCGTATTCCCTTAACGGAGGTATTTATTAATGACATCAACACCTGTTATCCTGCTTTCAAAGCGTTCTGGTTTATCTTCAGATAGACCCAGCGGAACTATTTTACAGGGCGGAGAATTAGCACTTTGCTTTGGTGCAACAGATCCCGGCCTTTACTTTGAAGATTCTGCTGGTGCTGTCCGAAAAATCGGCCCCAGTAGCTATGCAGCAACAGCACCTAACTCAACACCCGCTGGTTTGTCAGGTAACTCCACAGGTGAACTGTGGACGGATAGTTCGACACCAGATTATTATCTAAAAGTTTGGACAGGATCAACGTGGTCAAAGATCAGCGCAGGTTTTGCTGATACCGCTGCTGCAGCTACGGCTACGTTTGCAATTCAAGCCGGATCAGCATTTATCGCATCCGGGACCATCGTGGCATCCGGAGCTTTAACTGCAACTATTTCGTCCGGTACTATTTTGGCTTCGGGTGCCATTACTGCTCGTAGTGCAACTCTTGCATCGGGAGCAATTTTGGCCTCTGGAGTTATTCAGGGATCTACTGTTGTTCTTAGCGGCCTTCCATCACCGACAACTCAACCTTCAGGTTCTCTGTACTACCAAGTACAACCTTCGGGTGCTTTTGCCGCCGGGATGTATGTCAGAGCAACTAACACGTGGTTGTTGGTCTAACTCCGAAGTGTTGCTTTAAGGAACCATGAGGCTTTAAACATGGCTTTAACAAGGTCAGCCATGTAATTTTCTACATCGGGTGCTCCGACTTCTTTGGCAAGACAACCAACATCTTTGGCAGTCATACCGCCAAGTTCAAGATTTTTTAAATATACCGTAAGCATCTCACGAGTTTCGTAAGATTTTACGTTGTTAAAATTTTTGTATGCGTCAGCTAACCCGCAAGCACACATAGGCATTAAATAATCCATCGAACGAACAAATTCGCCGATAGTATCAAACTGCTCAATGTGATCGTTATATTGATCGTTTAAAAAATTATGAATAGATAGGAATAGAGGCCCTTCAACATTTAAATGAATTAAATGCGATTGTAGATACAGTTGATTTACGTAGGAACCCAGGGATACCAGTTCGTGGATCAAGTCCTCGACGGATGCCCTGGGTGCCGCTTCCCGCTCCTCTAGAGCCGGCATTTCCTGCATATCAGCAGGCTGCGGTGTGGATTCAAAGGAGCCGGAATACGTCATTGTTTAGAAAGAACAAACTGCCAGCGTGGGCGCAGACTCGTCTGTATCTACTTTAGCGTTAGAGGTGCTCTGAAGATATTCTTCAAGAGCGTTTTTGTTTACCCGATAAAGGGATTTTGCACCGTTGGGCTGCAAGTTAACGTAAACAGTCTTAGGCCAACCACCAAGTTGATTGGATTCCGACAGAGCAATACGTTTCCGCACAAAACCAGAACTGCAATTAAGAAGTTCAGCAGTTTCGGCGATGGTAAGAAGGGCTTTACCGTCCGACATTGTGTACGCGGAAGAAAATGTAACGGATGTATATTAGCTCTATTTGCTGTATGAGCAACGAAATACCGTAGCTCAAATATGGTCTTAAGATTTCGATCAGCTAGTATCTAGATGTACGGGTTGAACTTATGACGATTCGATTAGCTGGTGAGATTTTTAAAGGGTATAACAAGCCCAAGCGGGACGTCCAAAGTGGTAAAGAATTTTCCGTGGCAGCGAAAGAAGGTGATACTGTGCGTTTAGTGCGCTTTGGTGATCCTAATATGGAGAACAGAAGTGATGAGCCTGATCGCAAGCGTGCTTTTCGTTCTCGTCACAGCTGCGATGAACCCAAAAGCAAGTTAACGCCAGGTTTCTGGTCCTGCAAGGCTTGGTAGTAAATAAATATTAAAAAAATTAAGGGACCTAGCTTTTTCTCCAAGCAATCCGCTAGAGCTAGACTTTAGATAGCTAGCTCAAGCAAATGGCTTCTCACATGTCTGATGAGTCTACTAGTGTCTCCTGCGGCTTGACGTTAGAAGATGAGTTTGTACTGACACGCATTCGTACAAAAGCTTACACATTAGTCAATAAAGAGCGTGATCAATTTTTATGGACGACAGTTTTTCGACTAATTTGTCGCGAACGAGCTTATAAAACAGTTATGCAGGAAGTAGGTGTAACTGTAGATACTAATATGAATCTATTTGACGATGAAGAATTTAAAGCTAATGAAGAATAATGTTTAAAGAAGCTCTAAACTGGTTTATACGTGTGTAGATGTAGCGCAAAAAATGCCCGCTGATTATCGCGCTATTGCTAAACAAAAAGCTGAAAAATATGGCTTATTGCCTGATGTTTTTCTGCGTCAAATTCAGCAAGAATCTGGTTTTAATCCAGGGGCAGTAAGTGAAGCTGGTGCTTTAGGTATCGCTCAAATAATGCCTTCCACCGCTCGTGGTTGGGGCGTTAATCCTCGTGATCCGGTAGCTTCTTTAGATGCTGCTGCTCGAAATATGGCAGCTTACATCAAAACTTATGGCGGAAAATCCAGTAACGATCCTGTAAAAGTACGATCAGCTTATGAAAAAGCACTACAGGCATATAATGCTGGTCCTGGTAGTGTCGGTCGTTATTTGCCAG
>Ga0315275_10003324_pt1 | contig 14810 bp, 4 predicted proteins | sample YL17G03_0_MG_FD_205557 | JGI IMG/M metagenome (GOLD analysis project Ga0315275, IMG submission 205557) | Sediment microbial communities from Yellowstone Lake, YNP, Wyoming, USA - YL17G03_0 | ecosystem: Environmental > Aquatic > Freshwater > Lake > Sediment | place: USA: Wyoming | collected... | reverse complement strand
GGACCTCCAGAAGGATCTCTCGCGTTCCCAGACGACCTTCTTGGACCATCAGAGGCCCGAATGGGGGTCCGGACGACCTGAACCACCCGCCAGACGACTCTCTGATACCTCCAGAGGATCGTTCGGTATCTCCAGAGGACCGTCGGCAACCTCCAGAAGACCGTCAGGGCCTTCCGGACAACCTTCTGGCGGTAGCGGAGGGGCGTCGGAGGGGGGTCGAGGCCCTCTGGCACCTCCAGAGGATTGTCTGGGAATCGCTTCGGACCGTCTGATGGTTCCGGAGGACTTTCTGGCACTGCCGGAAGACTGTCTGGAGGTTCCCGATGATTGTCTGTGACTCCGATTGGATCCGCTGGATAAGGGATTGGATCGGCTCAGAATGTGTTCGGGTCTTCTCGCGGTCCGCCAGGACTTTCTTGATATTGGATTGGATCGGCTGGAGGTGCGTTTGGGTGTTCTCAAGGTCCGCGAGGGTCGTCCGGGATTGGACGCGGATCGTCGAGAGGCGGAATCCGATCGGCTGACGGACGCTCCTCCGAGTCTGCCGTGGTCTTGGAGATAGACCGGTTCTATCAACGGCGGGAAAGAGTCAATGGAGGGCTGCCTCGAATGAAAATGAAAAGAAAAAGATGCCCCCCTTTGGCAGGGGGGCTTGGGATACTCGGTTTCGCAACCGCCAATGGGGGCTACTTCGTCGCTTCCTGGACCGGGACCGGCAGCGGCTCCGCCGCCGTCTGATCCCCCGGCTGCCTGATCTTGCTCCGGAGGCGCTGGAAGACCTTCGCCGACTCGCTGTTCTTCTCCACCGCCGCCATCATCATGTCGACCGTGCCCGACATGACGACGTACGCCCGGTGCATCTTGGCCTCGACCAGCTTCGTGATATCCGCCAGCTGATGTTTGAGAGACTCCTGGGTCGCATTCGCGACCGCAGCGTCCTCCACGGCGAAGTCCAGATTGGCCTTGGTCGTCACTACGTTCATCCCGCCTTTCTCGAGGGCGGGCTTCTCCAGTTCCAGCTGCCTAGACACAGTCCTTCCGGCTCCTATGGTTTCCGTTTGCGTTGTTGACATACTTTTTTTTCCTGCTCCCGTGGTTGACGCGCACCGCGCGCCCCCTTTCGGGAACGATGAGGTAGTCGGCGCTTGGGACAATCCATCTTCCTGTTGCATGCATATTGCATGCAACAGGAAGTTTCAATATGAAGTTCGGAACGCGACCCTCGGGCTCACGCCTTCACTCCATGAGAGTAATGGGAAATAGCTCGTTTCTGGGATGGAATGAGCCGTCAGTCAGAAGAATCACTCAAGAGATGCTGCTAAGGTCTAACAGATGACGTTTAGTCAGGTGTGGCGGGGATTCGATGCTCGACTTGCCCGATCCCGATGATGCCACCGGGCCGCTTCGGCCATCTAGCTCCAATCAACTCCTTGGTCCGCCTCGCGAGGGAATGTCCCGCGGGTGCCGGGGTAGAAGACCTATCTCTTCATCCTTAGCCATTTGGGGCATGCCATCGGAGTACCGCCAAAGCCCGGGCTCAAGGATAGAGAAAATAAAAGGAAAGGTGGAGAAGGCTTGCGGCCCTCTCCTTCAGTCGCTCTCCGTACCTAGATGTCTATCTGCACAATCTCGACGTCCATTCCTGGCCACAGGTATGGTGACGAATACGGGTTGCCGTTGTCGTCGTCCACAACTATGAGCGTCACGTACAGGAAGTAGGGCATCTGAGACGCAGAGAACAGGTGGGTAGCTTTGTCCTGGGCTCTGATCGGGTCGTAGGACGGGGATCTCACACTGTTGTCAGCGAAGATGAACGTCGGCTCCTCGAACGGGAGCTTGTTCAGCTTGTCGCTTGACGCGCTGGTGTAGAAGATACCCGGGTGCGCGTAGATGTGGATGTCGTAGGGAGTCGAGTCGCTCCAGACCCAGGCGAATGCGAGGTCGTCGCTGCCGGGGTCCGATGCCATTGCCTCGAAGGTCAGCGGGCTGCCGATCGCCAAGGCCTTGAACTCCTTGTTGCCGATTGTCCACACCGATGGGCCGTCGTTGCTGTTGAAGGTGTGCCTGAGCTCCTTGATCTTCCCGTCGGGGAACGTCCCGTCGAAGATCCACTCGGGGTTGGCTCCGCTGTCACCGGTCGGGTCGTACGCGATGGTGAAGGTGTACTGGGTGCTCGGCGTCATGTCCACCTTTATCGTCGGTAGACATCCGATGTTCGGCGCTCCAGGTACCCTGTGCGTAGTCACCGTGTAGTAGCTGCCGTCCGATCCCATGACCGTCAACGTGGCGTCGTTGCCCTTGTTGCCGGACAAGCGGATGCAGAGGTTCACCATGGTGTATGCGGCTGTGCTGTGTATGGTCGGGTCGACGTTGTACACTTCGAGGGGTACGGTGTAGAACGACAGGGACTGCGGGTAGATCGGGGAAGCAACTGGCTTGTTGTTTACCGCGTCCCACGTCCAGCCCATGTCGTCGTCGATGAGCGTCACGCCCACGTTGTACTTGCCGTTGTCGCCCCAGATGTGCGTTACCGGCGGGATGTCAGCTGTCGGTATGCCGCCGATGACCCAGCCGATGCAGTTGCGCAGCAGCTTGGATGCGTCGTTTCCGCCGTAGTAGCTCGAGCCACCGTACGCGCCTATCGCGCAGGTCCTGCGTCCGTCGTTGTTGAAGTCCTTGACTCCCACTGCAGCGCCGCCGTTGTTCCAGCTGGCAAGCCTGATACCACCGGGTGTGGTCTTCTTGTCGCCGGTAACGACGCCGCTCGCGGTCACGTCCTTGACTCCCTTCATGACGGGGTGGTTCGGGAAGTGTATCGTCCCGAGGGCTCCGCTCGCGAAGCCGTAGGTTTCCTTCTCGAACGCATCGTACTTCTGGTCGATGTACCTGCCCAGCAGGCTGAATATGTCACCGTAGTACGGTGACAGGTCTGTCGTGAACATCATGTTCACGATCCCGCCCGCGTGGTCGTCGAGGTACGTTGCCATGTTGTTTCCGATGACTACCCTGGCCGCGTCGTACGGCGGATAGCTGAGGTACGCCCAGTTGGTCACGAACATGATGACGTCGAACTGCTCCATGTAGGATAGAGTCGGTGACGCCAGGTTGTCAAAGAAGTTATAGGGCGTCACTGAGCCAGTCAGGTCCATGGCGTTGAGCCTGGCCGCGAGGCTCGTGTAATCCGAACAAGCGTTGCCCGGATAGCACATGCTGTGGATGACCAGTATGTCCTGCTTTGGCGGTGCTAGCGTGCCCTTGTAGACCCAGTTCGAAGGCGAGCCGTCGTCGAGGTTCATCTTGTAGGCGAACCACTCAGTCGGCGCCATGAGCGCCGGGTCGGATATCTGCATGCCTTCGATAGTGAAGGGCACTGACTCGTTGAAGCTGGCACCCAGCGGACCACCGACGATTGTCGGCGGGACGTTGGCAATCGCTGTCTGGCCCCACACTTCTCCCAGGCCTTGCACTATCCTGCCGGTTACACCGTAGACCGTTATGTCGTCCACTGCCCATTCGTAGTAGCCGAAGTTCTCCAGCCGGAAGCGGACCCTCATTTGGTCGCTCACGGCGGGGATGTCGAATGAGTAGATCTTCTTCTCTTGGACTGACCCATCGGCACTGTGGAATGCTTTGAGCAGTGTCGGATATGTCAATCCGCCGTCGTAGCTCACCTCGACATAGCCATCGAACGGATAGTAGTAGTACGCATACCAGTAGTTCATCCATTGCAGTTTAACTGCGGTGAACATGGTCAGGTCCATGGCCGGGCTCTCGAGGATGTTTTCGCTGTTGTAGTTGTAGTAATACCACATGTCCGCAGCGTTGCTGCCTATCCCGCCGGTGTATTCGCATACCCATCCGTAGTCGGGTGTGTTCACCCATCCGTTCGGGAAGCTGTAGTAGTTGCAGTCGGTCTCGAAGTTCTCCACGCCGACAAGCGTTGAGATGCCCTCGACCTTCAGGTGGTCGTCGTCCTTGACTTCCACCTTGAGCATGATGTCGTCCTGCGGTGAGGTCGTCACTGGGTCGTCGTCCATGTAGATGTGGCTTGCCCATGGCAGCTGGATCGGCATCGCAAGCGGTACCGGGTCAGGCTGTCGGGACGCGTACCTTATGGCGTTGACGGTGATCTTGACACAGTCACCGTTGCAGTTGTACCACGCAGAGAATGGCAACGCGACAGACATTGCGCCGTTGCTGACGATCGGGTTGGGCTTGGTTGCCACGGCTATGTAGCCGGTGGTCCAGTCCGCGACCCTCGTCGCGCCGGTCGTAATGCTCGCTGCGTTGATGTGCATGTACGACGTCAGGGTCGTCACGCCGTCCAGTACCGGGTGGCCCGGAACGTATATCGTGCCGAGGTTCCAGTTGCCGAACCCGTAGCCGGTCTTCACGATCGGGCTGTATAGGTCGCTGAAGTACCTTCCACGGATGTCCCACGGGCTGTTCGAGATGAACGCGCCCATGTTCATGACTATGCCGCCGGCTCCGCTGTCGCCCTTCTGGTCCATGTAGTCAGCCAGCTGGTTGCCGCCCTCATCAGGTGTTGGGATGTAGCCCCAGTTGGTGTCCACCCAGATGACGTCGTACTGCAATAGCTGGTCCAGAGTCATCCACTTGTTCTGACCGAGTGGACCGAAGTCGTAGGCGTCGATTGAACTGCAGAACGCGCCGCACGCGTCTCTGACCTTCGGCAGGAACGTGTCTATGTCACCCGTAATCGAGTGGTACATCAGCACGCTCGCTCCGCCGGAGAACTTCTTGACGTTCGCCCACGCGCTCCATGTCCCGTCACCGAAGTACCAGCGGTACTGCCAGGTGTCATCCATGCCCGGGTCGTTGAACCACGCGGACATCTTGACAGGTTTGCCCTCGAGCGCTGGGCTCGGGTCGGTCACTATGCCGAATGGCTGCGGTGCGACGTTGATCACGTCCAGGAACGCGGTGTCCTGCTTCGTCAACGGAACTATCAGGACCTGGCGCCACTGGAAGTCGACCATCGGAACGTAGGTAGTTCCGCCGCCCCAGTCGTACTGAGGCATCGAGCCTGGGTTCCAGTCGTAAAACATGTTCTGGTACTCTACCTTGTCCCACGGCACGCTCGGGTTGTTGAACAACAGCCACGACGAGACGCCGTCGGTGTTGTCCGCCTCGATGATGTACTCATGGGCCAGGACGAGGTGGATCGGTGCACCGAGTGTGCACGATGTCCAGGAATAGGTCTGCTGGGTCGCCGGATGGCAACTGCCAATCTGCGCGTTCGCCGGGTAGTCCCAGATCCTTATCAGGAGGCTCGGCATGGTCTGGTAGTAGTTGAAGAAGTACAGCGCGGTCGCGTCCATCGTGACCTTCGCCCTGAACTTCCACCCGACTACGCTTGGTCCGCCCAATCCCCAGTAGTAGTTCTGCGCCGGGTACAGGTTGTAGCCCGTTAGAATAAAGGTCTGCGTGGAGATACCGTCCCAACCTTCGGCCTTGACGTAGCCATAGTAGTTGTCGTTCATGACCATGTCGTAGAACATGTCCGTCAGCCACGGGGTGTCCCAGACGCCATCGTTGTTGAAGTCCCACCTGAAGAATATCAGGGTCGGGTCGTCGGTGGTTATCTGGAAGTGGATCGTGCAGCTGCCTTCGAAGCAGTTCGGTCCACCGTATGGACCGCCGGCGTCGAGGGTACCAGCGCGCGTCCCGTCCGAGTCGACGATTGTCGCGGTTATGGTCGAGTCGCTCTGCTTCACGTTGGCCGCATTTTCGTTTGGACCAAGTGCCGTTACCGTCGGCTTGTTGTCGACTGTAGGTGTAGTCTGCGTTGGCAGGTTGTCTGCCTGCACTTCATTCGTTGTCAGGCCAGCCAGGGACACAGGCGTGGGTGCTCCTTCTGATCGTGTTCCCACGGTCCCTGCCGGGCCGCTCACTGCTGGTGCAGTTCCCCTCGATAGCACTATGGAACTGACGCCCAGCCCCGAGCTGATCATCGCGATGACGATCAGCACGGAAAACGCTAGTCGTGTTCTCGCCGTTCTCATTTCAATTCCCCTCCTCGAATCCATCGGTCGAGAGGACCGGAGAAGTCACGATAACAGGAGCGAGTGCCCTCCCCTCTGTAGGCGTAGAGCCTGAACCCCTGCACTTTCATTTCCCCATTCCTCTCCCCCTAGGTTCGGAGGATTGTGAGGAAAAACCGCTGCAAAGGAAAACCTTAATGAATGTCCGAGTTCATCGAACCTTCACTAAAGAACTCTCCCCGAGCGACTTAACCCCATCCTATATGGACGGAGTCCGTATTTAAGTGTAGCGCCGCGGCCAGAATGCCGGTAGCGCTGGCATCGGAACGTTTCCTGACCCATATCTGACGATGATTCGCGCGTTCAATATCATTACTGAAAATGATATCGTGCGACATTTTCGAAATCTCGCTGCCTCGCCAGCGGAATGGATCGAAGCATCTCCGCGGGTTTCATGTCGAGGCGGAAGCGTGCTTCCTCTTACTACACTAGCTATATATAACAGGCCGCACGGTTAGGAGTCGGGAGTTGGGCTGGCTTTCTGGCCTCGACAAAGGCCGATGTTGCACTCCTCGTTCGCTCCCTGGAAATCGGCGAGGGGGTAGGTCATGTGGGCACGCAAGCGTTCCGAAAGGAGTCGTCATCTCATTGCGCTAGTGCTGGCGGCGATCATGGCCAGTTCCATACTGGTTATCTTTCCTCGCTTGATGGAACGCGGTGCTGCAATCACGCCGGCATTCTCGCGTCCGAACGTAAGGGTCGACTCGAACGTCGGGTGGGTCTACCCGGCATCTCCGGGAGGCCCCGCGATCGCAATCGACACGAGTGGCAAGCTCCACGCGGTATGGAGCGACAACAGCAGCGGCGCCGACCGCGGCATCTACTACTCGAATTCGACCGATGGCGGTCGGACATGGTCTTCCCCGCAGAGGAGGATCGACGGGTTCGTCGGTTCGAACAACTATGTACCATCGATCGCCGTCGATACATCCGGAGGACCATACAACGGCCGCATCTATGTGGCATGGCAGGTGATGCTCGCTGCCCAGTACGACATCTACGTCATCAGCTCGAACGATGGCGGGAACACATGGAGCCCGCTCGACAAGCACCAACTGGACACGGGCGGCGCGACGGCCACGATCCCCCGCATCGCCGTCGATGACAAAGACGGGCGGATCTACGCTTCCTTCCAGGACACGAGGAACGGGAACCTCGATATCTTCGTGGCCAGGTCCAACAACGGCGGCGGAAATTGGGTGGCAGAGACCCAGATTTCGACCAGCATGAATGGAGACGCATACTCGAGCCTTTCCGCGCGCGGCGGCACTATCTGCGTGGCGTGGCAGGAGGCTGGCCCGGCCGCGACGACGCTCTGGCTCGCGTGCTCGATGAACCAGGGCAACGGCTGGCAGGCCAATTCGATCATCATGCTCCCCGCGGGCACGGGAGATGCAAGGTTCGCATCGGTCGCGGTTGGCGGCGCCTCGACAGCGCACGTGGTTTTCACGAAAGAGGACGCCATGGGCGAGAATTGGATTGCATATACCCAGACGGTGAACCTCGGCGTCTCATGGACCGGCCTCGTGCAGGTCGACGATGTCCCCGCGACCGTGGCATATATGCCAAGTGGCGTTAGCATCATGCAATCATCCGGTGTCCTCTACGTCGTCTGGTCCGACAACAGGAATGGCGACAACGACATCTTCGCCTCTTGGTCAGAGGACAACGGCGCGACCTGGGGCGACGGAGCCCTCAACAACAACGATGTAAGGGTCGACGACACTGACGAGAACGCTCCGGGCGATGACAGCACCGACCAATTGGCGCCTACAGCGATAGCAGGACCCGTTGGCATCTACGCGATATGGAGCGACAGGAGGAGTCCGCCGGCCTACCACGCGTACTTCGCGAGTTTCGAGATAAGCGAGTTGATGATCACCGAGGTTCGCGACAGCCCCAACGGCTTGGAGCAAGTCGAGCTTTTCAACCATGGCGGGCGGACCATTGATATGACAGGCTGGCGACTGATCGTCGACGGCGTGACCGTTATCTTGACTCCGCTGGCCTCGTTTCCGGCTGGCGCGTACCGGACGGTCGGCGACCCGCCGACCTCCAGCCTGGTGATCGACATCACTCTCGGTGACGAGGGAGGCTATGTACAACTTCAGAACCCGAGCGCGGCCATCAAGGATTCAGTCTACTACGGTCAGCTCGGACCAGCGCCGGATCCCTTGGACGCGGAGTCGGTCGCACGCGTGCCATCCGGCGGCGGCTACACTTCGAACTGGGCGCGGGCCGCCATCCCGACGTTCGGGGCGCCGAATGGCGGCATCGAACCGATTGTCAATCCCCCTCTCGTGCTCAACGAAGTTTTGTTCAACGCGGCGAACCCCAACAACCGCTTCATCGAGCTCTATTTCAAGTCCCTCGGGTCCCTCAACATAGGAGGTTACACTCTGGTCGGTGACGCTGCGTTCACCCTGCCTCCCGTGATCCTCTCGGCGGCGAACCCGTTCTACGTGATCCGGCCTTCGCAGGCGCCTGCGCTGTTCAGCCAGATGACCGCCACCGGGGACAACCTCTACCTCTACGAGCCGGGAGGCGCGCTTGTGGACATGGTCGGCTGGTCCTCCGCGCACAATCAGGACTTCAGCATGGTTCGCGTTCCGGATGGATTCGGCACGGCGAACGGCTACGACGACCCGACTTCGATTGCGGCGGGCTGGCGGTTCAACATGGCCCCATCGCTCCCGCTCGTCCTCATCGGCCCCAGGCAGACAAAGGGAGGGGACTTGGGCGCGCGCGTGTTCTTTGTCCTCACCATCACGAACAAGGAACCTGTCGATTCCTATGCGAACGTGCAGGTCCAACTCGGTCCGCAATTGTGGACCACCACCCTGTTCATGGCAAACGGCATCACGCCTCTTGCCGACTCGCCCGGTGATCCCGATTCGATTCCGGACACAGGACTTCTGGCTCCAGAGGCACAGATGAACATCCAGGTGGCTGTCGATGTGCCCCCGGTCCCGCAGGTCCAGGACTGGGAATCCTGCAACATCGTCGCGACGATCGCCGGGGATCCGATGGCGAGCGCGAGCGTCCAGATCACCACGAACATCTATCCCTATGAGTCACCGGGCGCATCGGTGAATCCCACGACGATATGGCTTGAGACTGCGCCGCCAGCCTACCTCCCTAAGGAAACAACGGTGACCCTGACCATAACGGGTCGCGGCACAGCGATGTTCAGGCAGAGGCCGCAGGACACTGTCTTGATGATGGACAGCTCGGGGAGCATGGCGACCAACGATCCGACCAGCCGTAGGCAAGCAGCCGCCAAGCATTACGTCGACCTGCTCGCGGTGCCTGACAGGGCGGCAGTCGTCGATTTCGACGAAGACGCCATCCTTGTCGGGAACCATCATCTGAGCTCGAATTACCCGCAGATCAAGACTGACATCGACACGATAGACAGCTTCGGATCCACGAATCTCTACGATCCGATCAGGATAACCGTGGACGAGCTCGTCGCGTACGGCAACCAGTCCCACATATGGGTCGGGATAATGATGACCGACGGCGACGAGCAGCAGGGCCACACCGACGCGCAGATACTCGGGCAGGCCCAGAGGGCCGCCGACAACGGCATCGTCATCTTCACGGTCGGGCTCGTCGACTCCGGCGGCGGGATGAACGAAGCCCTGCTCCAGCAGATCGCCCAATTGACCGGCGGCGTCTACATGAGGGCCCAGACCGCAAGTGACCTTGACGCAATCTTCGCACTTATAGGCCAGATAGTGAAGAACATGGCCGGCTACGACAATGACGTCACCGACAACATCCCGATGATAAGCGTCCTTCTCCCCAGCTACATCCACTATGTCGGGGCCACCGCGAATCCCGCGCCGAGCTACGCGGGCCCGATTGGCGGGCAGATGAACCTGCAGTGGAACTTGTCAAAGCTGACGATCAACGAGACATGGACCGCCACGTTCAGGGTCACGTCGGGGATGAGCGGTGCGGGCCTCGCTGGCGAGATGCTCCCTGACAGCAGGGTCACCTACATGCGGTACGACGACACGCGCATAAGCATACCGTTCCCGCAGGTCTACATCAATGTCCTCGAGCCGCCCCCGCCGCCGCCAACACCGGTGAACTACACGATCTCCCGCAATCCTCTCATGGGAAATGTCACTGTGGACGGATTCAACTACACCGCCGGCGCGATGTTCTCGTGGCTGTCCGGCGAGATCCACAACATCATGGTCTGGGATCCGGACCTAGTCGGAGGCGGCTCGCGATGGGTCTTCGATGAATGGGACGACGGCGGGGCCATCGCCCATGACATAACCGTTGGCACATCCGACCGCACAATCACCGCCAACTACTCGCAGCAGCACCAGCCAGTCGTGAACCTGCTCGGCCTCGACAGCTTGCACGGAGTCGCCGCGCATTTCACCTCGAGAGGACTTCCTGTCGACGAGCCGGGATTGTCGGGCACGTGGTCCGACTGGGTGGACAACGGCACCGCCTTATCATTCGACACCACCGGAGCGAACAGCAACGCCACCGAGCGATGGATCACTCAAAGAACGTTCAACATCGCCCCCTGGGACCCGGTGACCACGGCGTTCACGGGCAATGTCCCCTACTGGCACCAGGTCACACCCACCGTCATCATCCAGGGACTCCCGTTATTCTTGTACGTCCCCATCTCGTTCACGGTCTTCGACTCCGTGCGGACATCCAGCACCGCGACAGCGTGGACTGACTGGGTCGACTACGGCACGGCGATCAGCGTGGGCGGCAGGGTGGATGTCCCGCCATCAACGAGGTACATCAACCTGATCTCAACGGGGGCGACGAGCCTTCAGTTCGCGATAACCAGTGCGCGGACTATCGTCGTGCCGTTCGTGGCTCAATTCAGGCCGACGGTGTGCCTCATAGGGACTAACCCGGAGCACACCGTCGACGTCCGCTTCAACGACAGCACGGCAAGCCCTGTCCGCAGGGTCGCCATCAACGTAAGCGGCATGTGGACCGACTGGGCCGACCAAGGTTCCTTCACCGTGTTCTCGAGCAACACAAGCGGTTACCCGCCCCGCCGCGCGATCAACGCCACGCAGCTCCTCGTCGATTCCGCGTTCTATGCCTGCATCATCTACGAGCCGCCACCACCGGTCAGCTTGGAACCGAACTACAAACCGCTCATATCGCTGGCGTTCGTGGCTCTGCTGCTGATCCTGGGCCTCTTGTGGGGCAACAGGAAACCGTGGGACCGGCACATCCCAGACCCGCTTAAGCCGATGAAACCCGAGGAGCTGGCCAAGCGTGAGGCGGATCTAAGGAAGATGCCCATCGCCGATAAATTCAAAGTGCTCAGTCTGGCGGAACTGGAGGAGAAGTTCGCGAAGGACAGGCACTGGACCATGACGACGCTCGCGATGCCGTTCGCTGTGGTCGAGGGCATCATCGGTGTCGCGTCGCTGGCGACCGGCATCCTCAAGGTCCCCGATTCCGGCAACTGGCTTTCCGCGGGGCTTATCGTGAACTCGCTCCTGCTCCTGGCGGGAATAATCTACGACGCGTTCATGCAGAGCCGCGGCTACAGAGTTCCGGGCGAGGCAGAGCTTGCCTCGCTCAAGCAGGAGGACGCGCCGAAAGAGGTTGGACTGACTGCAACTGAAAAGAAGCAACATGGAGGCGGCGTGGCGGCTGAGAAGATTCTTGGAACCGCGCTGGGGCTCCAGACTCTGATCGGCGATTTCATTGTCCCTAGAGAGTACGATCTCGTCTTCACAGATGAAAGGCTCATCTTCGCGAAACGCACGGGCCACACTCGGAAGCTTGGAGACACGAAGGAAGTGACGGCCGGACAGGACGAAACCGCCCCGCCAAAGTACGCTGCGAAGGACCTGGACCGAATCCTGGACAAGAAGAAAGCCAATTTCGCTCTGCAGTACAAAGACGTCACACACGCAGCTGTCGGAGGGTTGTTCGGGAAGAAGCTCAGGATCGCGACGTCTGATCTGAGGCTGAGCACGCGCGTGCCGAAGACCGACTTGCCGAAGCTGCGCGAGGCGCTGCACGCGACGCTCCCGCAATTCGGCTTCTGATTTCGTAGATAGTCTCAGTAACCTGAAGTCGCCGCCAATCTCATGCTAGGCGCGCCTTTTCCGCCCGAGCCGTCTCCTTCCAAGCGCGAGCGTGACCAGGAGAGAAGCGATCATCGGCAAGAGGAAATCGGAGAACTCCGGGATTGGCGTGAGGATGTACACCCTGCCGTCTTTCGTGCTCCCGTCCCAATACGGGCAGCCCATCGCTGTCTCTACGTAGTAGAGCGAGACCAGGTCTCCCGCCGCGATGGACCAGCCGCGCCTTTCGTTCAATTCTCCGTCCGAGCTGAACCTCCAGCGGATGCTCGACGTGGGCCCATAGTACCAGTAGACCGCGCCCATGTTGCTGTTGTTGGTGGGGGCACCGACCATGAGATCGTCGTAGGCGTCGCCGTTGACGTTCCCGGTGGCGAGGGACCAACCGAACTTGCCGTTAGTCGTGAACGGGCCATAGAGCTTCTTGGTCGGCGTGCTGATCGTGCCGCCGTAGGCGGTCGCGCGGATGGTCGATCCCGAGTAGATGTAGGCTGCACCCGTGTCGTTCGTGTCACTGTAGAAGGGCGCGCCGACTACCGCATCGTCTAGGTATGGCGAGTCCCCGTCGAGGTCGCCGGTCTCGACCGCATGTCCGAACCGTTCGGTGTTCACCTGGCCAGCGAGGGTGACGTTGGCGGGCTGCTGACCTCTCAAGGCCACATAAACCCAATCATAATCCCAGTCGACCGCTTGGGAGGCTCCGCCGTCGTTATTCGTAAATCTCGTTTGGACAGAGCCCACTTTTGCCCTTGTATTGACTCCATAGGCATTGAATAACTCATACCAGCCGTATTTGCCGAGATCCCCGTTGGCTGGGGTGATATTTGTATTTGCCCATCCGGCTCCGCTGTACATCCACTCTAAGCTGTTGGTCCCGCCGTACCCAGCGACCACGGAGTATTGGACGCGAAGCCATGCCCCAACGACTGCCCCGTAGGAAGGCATCCCTGCGATGTATGTCTGGTCGAACCACATCACCTTCCCCTTGTCGACCTGATAGGAACCGTCCTGGGCGATACCGCCGTTCGGAGGGATAGCATCATTCGCGTTGTCGGTCTGCGCATCGACGAGGTAATCGCCGGTCGTGTCGCCGGGATTGTTCTTCTGACTCACGTAGGCGGTATAATAGAAGCTCGTGTCCGGATCCCTGAAGCAGTTGCCCCAGTTGCTGCACCCGTAGTAGATGTACGCCGCCCCCTTGCTCGACGAGTTCGTCGGTGCACCTACGAAGATGTCATCATAAGCATCCTGGTTGAAATTGCCAATGGCAAGGGACGAACCGAACGCCTCCGTGTCCCCGCGATAGAGCTTGACGTTTGGGGTGGAAATCAGCGAGGCGAGCGATGTTGAACCGAAGTAGATGTAAGCGCGTCCTTTCCCGGTGCCATTCTGTGGTGCCCCGACGACGATGTCTTTGAGCGGTCTTCCCCCCGACTGATCACCGTTTACATTGCCGGACGCGACATCCCAACCGAACAGCTCCCCCGCGGACTGGCCCGCGATGTCCACATCCACGACCGTGTTCATCGTGCTGCCGCCGTAGAAGACGTACGCCCTGCCTATGTCTGCACCGCCCTCGTCGTTGTAAGGCGCGCCGATGATCGCGTCGTCAATGCCGTCGGCGTTGACGTCGCCTGCGGAAACATTCCATCCGAACATCTCTCCTCCGTATTGACCGGGCAGCATCAGATCGGGGCCGTAGTAGCCATCGACGAATGGCTTCCCGAAGTAGATGAACGCCGCGCCCGTGTTCGCCGTGCCGCCGTAGGCGTTGCCCGGCGCCCCCGCGAGCACATCCATCCTCCCGTCCCCGTTGAAGTCGCCGGTCGTGACGGAATAGCCGAGCATCTCCGCGGCCCTGCTGCCGGGGTCTTTGCTGAGAATCTGCACGTCCGGGTTCGTGTCGAATGTCCCAGGATTCTCGCCGTTGAAGATGTAGACCTTCCCGCTGTTCGTGCTGTCCACGACGTCGAAGTCGATGGCGCCCACGATCAGTTCCCCGAAGGTACTGTTGCTATTCACGTCTCCAATCGCGAGCGCATATCCGAAATGATCGTAGTCGTTGTCTCCGACCCTGGAGACGAATGAACCTGAAGTCCCATTCCAGAAGAGGTCGAACCTGCCGCGCTCAAGCGGAGCGATGCCCTGTTTGTATAGCTGTGCGCCGACGGCCACCTCCGGCAGTCCGGCCGAGCCGATTTTGCCCCTGGCCAGGGACTGGCCGAAGTAGGCGAGATTTGACGGGGAGGCGAAGGAGGCGTCCATGACCCCGTTCATTGGCGAGCCGCCGTAGTAGATGTCTACCCTCCCGTTATTGTTCGGGTTTCCGAAGTAGGGTGCGCCTGCGTAGAGGTCGTCATATCCGTCCGCGTTGTATTTCCCCGATGTGACCGACGTCCCGATCTCCTCGTTGCCGTCGCCGTTGTTGCAGTTCACATCCTGCGTCGTGTCCATGTCTGCCCCGCCAAAGAAGATGCCCACCCTCCCGTCTGCGGGGTGAGCCGGGCCGCCTGCCAGATACTCCGGCGCTCCGACCGCCGCATCGTCATAACCGTCGCCATTGAAATCCCCGACGCCAACCGCCCACCCGAACGTTTCACCGCCATTCGCCCCGTGAAGTGCCTTGTCGGAATCTGTGTCGAAGGATGCC
>Ga0315275_10003322_pt1 | contig 14812 bp, 10 predicted proteins | sample YL17G03_0_MG_FD_205557 | JGI IMG/M metagenome (GOLD analysis project Ga0315275, IMG submission 205557) | Sediment microbial communities from Yellowstone Lake, YNP, Wyoming, USA - YL17G03_0 | ecosystem: Environmental > Aquatic > Freshwater > Lake > Sediment | place: USA: Wyoming | collected... | reverse complement strand
TCATGAGTACCATACCTTCAAGCGCTTGTCAACGCTTGAAGGCTGCGCCGTGTGTGCTATGCGGCCTCAAGATTCGGGGAGAGCCGAGTGACAGTCTGGTCCCGTTTCAGGGGGTCAGGTCAATGGTTCGAGGTTGAAGCGGCACAAGTCCGATGATATAATGAGATTCTGATCAAGGCTCGATTGCTAACACGAATCCGCAGCACGAAGCCGGCGCTTGGAATCTGGCTCCTGCCGGGCGGCGAAAAAGGTCGTGCTGCTGAAGTAACGGGGCTGCAATTGCGAGGCGAGAACGGCAGATTGGAATCCCTCGTGTGCAAGTCCGGATTCTTTGACGACGTACACGACCGTGTGGCAAGGCGAAGGCCTCAGATCGGGTGCGGGACGATGAGAAGAAACGGCGGGGGACATCCGAACGAAGCGCTGTAGAGGAGAGGACATGTACTCCATCATTGTGGGAACGGGGAGTTACATCCCGACTCGAAGAGTTTCTAACAACGACTTTCTCGAGAATACTTTCTATGATTCCGATGGAAACAAGTTCGACAGGACAAACGAGGAAACCATACGTAATCTCCAGGAAATAACGGGGATCATGGAAAGAAGGTACGTCACGGACGACCTTGTCGCCTCCGACATCGCCTTCTTTGCAGCACAGGATGCCTTGGAGTCATCAGGGACGGACAGAGAGAGCCTTGATTACATAATCCTTGCTCACAACTTCGGAGACGTGAGAGCAGACAACAGGAGACTCGATTTTGTTCCGACTATCGCCGCACGAGTCAAGCACAGGTTGGGTATCCAGAATCCCCGGACAATACCCTATGACCTTCCCTTTGGTTGTCCTGGCTGGTTGCAGGGAATGATCCAGGCCGACTACTATCTCAGGTCAGGCGACGCAAGAAGAGCCCTTGTCATTGGGGCTGAGACTCTCTCCAGGGTTTCAGATCCCCATGACGGGGACAGCATGATATACGCTGATGGAGCGGGAGCTACGATAGTCGAGGCCATAGAAAGCCGGGAGCCGGTTGGGGTACTCTCTCATAGTGTGCGATCGGACACGCTTGAGCAGGCCTATATGCTCTGGATGGGCAAGTCAAACAACCCCGATCACAAAGGCGACGAAATATACCTTAAGATGAAGGGCCATAGGCTTTATGAATACGCCCTGAGAACGGTTCCGCAGATCGTAAAGGAAAGCATTGACAAAGCAGGGTTGTCTCTGGACGACATACACAAGATCCTCATACACCAGGCAAATGCGAAGATGGATGAAGCAATATTGAAGCGCCTTTACGCGCTATATGGGCAAAAGGAAGTACGGCCGGGTGTGATGCCCATGATCATCTCCTGGCTCGGTAACAGTTCCGTGGCAAGTGTGCCAACGCTGCTAGACCTGCTTCTCAAGGGAAGAATCAGTGACCACAGCCTTGAGCGGGGTGATGTTCTCGCGTTTGCCTCGGTAGGGGCGGGCATGAACATCAACTCAATGGTCTATAGAATGCCCTAACTCCGCACTTATGATTTGAAAACCCCAGGCGGCCTATCTTATAATCGCCAGACAGGAATCACGCCTGGCTGTCGTGATTGCTTGGTTGCGGGTTGCGCATGAGGAGAGCCACCTGGGTCTTATCGTGAAGCCACCGCCCGACCTTCTGATGATAGCAGGACCGGTGGCCGGAACTCAACCCGGATATTGTGGGCGCATCGGCCCAATTCCCCCGGCACTAGACGATTGACGGCCCTTTGCGCTCGTGTTACCTTCGAGTCAAAGCAAGCAACCGACTCAACTACAGGCACGAGGAGCGCACGATGGAAACACGGTATGACCCCCATCAGGCGGAAAACATCTGGTATGACTTCTGGTCGACCAAGGGCCTTTTCAAGCCGCAGCCTAGGCCGGGCAAGCCCTTTGTCATAGTCATGCCGCCGCCTAACATCACGGGCCCGCTCACCATGGGCCACGCCCTCAACATGTCGCTCCAGGATGTCCTGACCCGGTGGCACATGGTCAATGGCCGCGAGTCGCTCTGGCTGCCTGGCAAGGATCACGCGGGGATTGCCACCCAGGTGGCGGTCGAGAAGCAGATCGCCCAGGACGGTCTCACCCGCGAAGGTCTTGGCCGGGACAAGTTCATCGAGCGCGTGTTGCAGTGGAAAGAGGAGATGAGTTCCAAGATAAGCGAGCAGATCAGGCATCTGGGTTGCGCCTGCGACTGGTCGCGCGAGCGCTTCACCTTGGACCAGGGCCTCTCGCTGGCGGTGCGCACGGCCTTCGTAACGCTCTTCAAGCAAGGGCTGATCTATCGCGGCGAATACGTGATCAACTGGTGCCCCCGGTGTCTGACTTCGCTCTCCGATGAGGAAGTGGAGCGCGAGGACCTTGCGGGGAAACTCTGGTACATCCGCTATCCCTTCAAGGAAGGCGGCCATCTGACGGTTGCGACCACCCGGCCGGAGACCATGCTGGGCGACGTGGCCGTGGCGGTCAATCCCGACGACAAGCGCTACGACGCGGCCTCGGCCAAGACGCTGGTGCTGCCGCTCGTGGGGCGTGTGCTGCCCGTCATAAGAGATGCCATCGTTGATCCCGAATTCGGCACGGGCGCGGTCAAGGTCACGCCCGCCCACGACGCCGACGATTTCGCCATCGGTGCGCGGCACGGCCTCAAGCCGATTGTGGTGATGGACGAGAGCGGCAGGATGAACGCCAACGCCGGCACCTACGCCGGGCTCGACCGGTTCGAGGCGCGCAAGCGCATCGTCGAGGACCTCGAGAAGCAAGGCCTGATGGAGAAGATCACCGACTATGCTCTCTCGGTGGGCCAGTGCTATCGGTGCAATACCCACATCGAGCCGTATCTGTCGCGGCAGTACTTCCTCAAGATGGAGCCTCTGGCCGGACCGGCCATCGAGGCCGTCAGGGAGGGGCGCGTCAAGTTCCATCCCGACCGCTGGACCAAGGTCTACTTCAACTGGATGGAAGGCATCCGGGACTGGTGCATATCGCGGCAGCTGTGGTGGGGCCACCGGATACCGGTGTGGCACTGTCAGAATTGCGGCCAGATGGTGAGCGAACTCACCGATCCCACGGCGTGCCCCGGCTGCGGCGGGCCGCTCCTTCAAGAAGAAGACGTACTGGATACCTGGTTCTCATCCTGGCTTTGGCCTTTCTCGACCCTGGGCTGGCCTTCCCAGACTGCGGACCTCAAGCGCTTCTACCCGACTTCGGTGCTGGTCACAGGCCCGGACATCATCTTCTTCTGGGTGGCTCGCATGATCATGGCCGGTCTCTACTTCATGAAGGAGATTCCCTTCGAGGATGTCTATCTTCACGGCCTGATCAGAGACGAGTTCGGCAAGAAGATGTCCAAGTCACTGGGCAACTCGCCTGACCCGTCGGAGCTTATCGACAAGTACGGCGCCGACGCCCTGAGGTTTACCATGGTGTCGCTGACGCCGCGGGGCTCGGACGTGCTCTTTGCCGAGCGCAACATCGAGACGGGCCGCAACTTCGCCAACAAGGTGTGGAACGCAGCGAGGCTTGTGAAGTCGGTCTGCGGGGATGATGGCGGGAGCAGCCAAGACCACGTGCCGGCAGCCAACCTCGACGTCTGTGACAGGTGGATCCTGGGCCGTACCGCGGAGGTTTCGGCTGACGTCAAAAGGCACATCGAGGATTTCGCTCTTAACGAAGCCGCCAAGGCGGTCTATGACTTCGTGTGGCACGAGTTCTGCGACTGGTACCTGGAATTGGCCAAGGAGAGATTCTACTCCGACGATCCGCAGGTCAAGGCCGGCGCTACGGCTGTTGCCCGCAAGGTGCTTGGAAGGTCCCTGGAGCTGCTGCACCCCTTCATGCCTTTTCTCACGGAGGAGGTCTGGCACGGACTCGAGCTCGACTCCAAGAGCCTGCTCGAGCAGACCTGGAGCGGTGAGGCCTTCCAGGCGGACCCCGACGCTGAGGCCGCTATGGCGGCCGTGATTAGCATCGTGGAGGCCGTCCGCAACATAAGGGGCGAGATGGGCGTGCACCCCTCGGTCAACCTGCCCGTGCACCTGGTGTTCGCTGACCCGGAGGCAGCCGCTGGCGTGATCAAGGCGGCCTCCTACATCAAGAAGCTGGGCAAAGTCTCGGAAATCCAGACAACGCGGCCGGCCGCTAAGGGTCCGGTGGCCACGAGCATCATAAGCGGCCTGGAGATCATCGTACCGCTGGCCGGCGTGATTGATATCGACGTTGAGAAGACCCGGCTCACCAAGGAAATCGATCGCGTGACCGGACTTCTGGAGCGGGCCACGGCCAAAGTTGCCAACCCTGAATTTGCCGGGAAGGCTCCTGCCGAAGTGGTGGCAAAGGAGAGAGGCAAGATAGAGACGCTCACGCAAACCAAGGCCAAGCTGGAGAGGACCCTGGCGACCCTGCTTGGCTGACAGGGGGTGTTGGTATGAGGCTCAGTCAAGGTAAGGTTCTGCTAGGCGCGTTCTTGGCCCTGCTCGTGCTCGCGATCGCGACGGCCTCGGATGCGCGCGACCTAAGGGTGACGGTTTACAACAGCAACCTGGGTGTCGTTCGCGACGTGCGTTCGACCAAGCTGGAACGTGGCGTCAACGAGCTCTCGATGAGCGAGATAGCTGCCCAGATCGATCCGACCTCGGTCAAGCTGACCATCGACGGCGAAGGGGATATCTCCATCCTCGAGCAAAACTTCGAGTACGACCTGGTCAACCCCGATAAGCTGCTCCAGAAGTACCTGGACGAGCGGCTCAGCATCACCACCGAGGACAGCAAGATCTACGAGGGCAAGCTGATCGGCTTCGACGGCGGCAACCTGGTGCTCGACATGGACGCCGGCGGTGTGGCCCTGGTCTCGCGGAGCAAGGTCAGGGACATCGTGCTGCCCCCGGGCAAGAAGGGCCTCGTGGTCAAGCCGACCCTCTTCTGGAGTGTGGAAGCTTCCCGGGCAACCTCCGCTGAGATGGAGGTGGCTTACCTGACTGACGGCATCAACTGGCACGCTGAATATGTGGCCGCGGCGGCCGAGGATGAGAAGAGCCTTGGGCTGTCGGCCTGGGTATCGATCGACAACCAGTCGGGCGCAACTTATCCGGATGCCAAGCTCAAGCTGATAGCCGGCGAGGTCCACCGCGCCCAGCCGCAGGTGATGATGGCCAAGTACGATATGATGCGCGCCGAGGCCGCCCCCCGCCTCGAGGAGAAAGCCTTCTTCGAATATCACATGTATACGCTTGAGGGGACCAGCACCATAAAGGAGAAGGAAGTCAAGCAGATCCAGCTCTTCCCCGAGACCACGGTGCCTGCGGCCAAGCTCTATAACTTCGATGCTTACAAAGGCAGCGGCGTCAGGGTGGTGGTGAAGTTCGAGAACACCAAGAAGGGCGGGCTGGGAATACCCTTGCCGGCGGGCAAGGTCAGGGTGTTCAAGGCCGACACTGACGGGAGCCTCGAGTTTCTAGGCGAAGATGAGATCGACCACACGCCGCGGGATGAGGACGTGAAGCTCTATGTCGGCGACGCCTTCGACGTGGTCGCTACCCGGGAGCAGAAGAACCTCAACAAGCTGAGCGACCGGGTCCTTGAGGAGACTTATGAGATCTCGATAGCCAATCACAAGGACACCGACATCACGGTCACGGTGGACGAGCACTTCTATGGCGAGTGGAAGCTAAGGAGCCCGTCGCATCCCTATAAGAAGATCAAGTCGGACACGGCCGAGTTCGAGGTGCCGGTCGGCGCCAACTCCAAGGTCGTTCTGTCTTACACGGTGAGACGGGAGATCTGATGGAGGTGATCGGCGAAAGGCTGAAGCACCGGCGGGAAGAGCTTGGGCTCACTCTGGAGCAGGCTGCGGAGGCTACCAAGTTCCCCTCTGAAATCATTGTGGCCGTTGAGGAGGGTCGGGTCGGCATCTTCTCCGCCAAGGTCTATCACATTGCCTTCATCCGGGCTTATGCCCGGCTCCTCAAGCTGGACGCGGACGAACTGGTGAAGTACCAGAAAAGCGAAGAGGAGAGAGCCCAGGAAGCGCTCAAGGGCATCCGCTCCGTTCCCCCGAAGAGCCGGAACCTGCGCAGGACCCTGGTCGTGGCTGGGGCCGTGGTCGTCCTCGCCGTTGTGGTACTGGCTATCTCCAACTGGGCGTTACAGGCGAGGCGAGGCGAGGCCGAGAAGCCCTCGGGGTCGGCTGAGGCCTCGCGTGAGATCCCCGGCGGGGAGCGCTTGCCCAAGGGGGCGCCCAAGATGATCCGTGTCGAGACCCCGCCCGAGACAGCCTTGCCCGAGGCAACGGAGCCCGGCGGCCAGGCTGCAAGTGAGCCGGCCCGGCAAGACCAGCCCCAGCCCCAGGCCCAGCGGCCCGATTCGGCCTCGGCCGATACCGCCAAGGCGGCCGCACCCACGATCGTACCCGGGACCAACTGGCCCATAATCCCTGCAGCCGCCGGGCGCGCGGAGACCGGGGTGAGGACGCTTGAGCTCAGCGCCCACGGTGGTGCCTCGGTGAAGCTGACGGACGGTGACAGCACCCTGTTTGAAGGCACTCTGAGCGGCGGGGACCGGAAGGTCTTCACGACCCGCAAACGGTTCGTCCTCGTTCTCTTGTCCGACAGATACGCGGTCTCGCTTACCCTCGACGGCAAGCCCGTGACCCTGCCCGAGTCCGACAAGCGCCAGGTGTTCGACTACATGTTGCCATAGTGCCGCGAAGGCCGGTAGTGCAATGGACTTCAAACTCGTTTCCAAGTTCGAACCCAAGGGAGACCAGCCAGAGGCCATCCGCGAGCTGGTCGAGGGGCTGGGGTTGGGGCGAAGATGGCAGACGCTCCTGGGCGTCACTGGTTCGGGCAAGACCTTTACGGTGGCCAGCGCGGTCGCCCAGGTCGGCCTGCCGACCCTGGTGATCTCCCACAACAAGACGCTGGCCGCTCAACTCTACGGCGAGTTCCGGGGCTTCTTTCCCGAGAACGCTGTGGAGTATTTCATAAGCTATTACGATTACTATCAGCCTGAGGCCTACATTCCATCGACCGATACTTACATCGAGAAGGACGCTTCGATAAACGAAAACATCGATAAGTTGAGGCTCAAGGCCACGGCCTCGGTGCTCGAGCGGACCGACGTACTCGTTGTGGCCAGTGTCTCGTGCATTTACGGCATCGGGTCACCCGATGATTTCAAGGGCATGCTCTTGACGCTCACCAAGGGCGCGACGGCGCCCCGCGACGCCATCCTGAGGCGACTGGTCGACATCCAGTATACGCGCAATGACTACGACCCGGTGCGCGGCACCTTCAGGGTCCGCGGGGACACCCTGGAGATCAGGCCCTCCGACCGGGAGAACGCCGTCAGGGTGGAGATGTTCGGGGACGAGATCACTCAGATCTCGGTCGTCGACACCGTGACCGGCAAGTTCCTGGCTCAGAAGGACAAGGTCAACATCTACCCCTCGAAGCATTTCGTGATGCCCTACGAAAGACTGGAGAAGGCCATCGGCAACATCGAGGCCGAGTTGGAGGAAAGCCTGGCGGCCTTCAGGAAAGACGGCAAGCTGCTCGAGGCCCAGCGGCTCCAGTCGCGGACAAGATACGACATCGAGATGCTGCGGGAGATCGGCTACTGCCCGGGCATCGAGAACTACTCGAGGCATCTGAGCGGCAGGCCGGCGGGCGAGCCTCCCTGCACGCTGGTCGACTACTTCCCCGACGAGTTCCTGCTGGTGATCGACGAATCCCACGTGACGTTGCCCCAGCTCAGGGGCATGTATGAAGGCGACCGGTCGCGGAAGAGCACGCTGGTCAAGTACGGCTTCAGGCTGCCGTCGGCCCTCGACAACCGGCCGCTCAAGTTTGACGAATTCGAAGTCAAGATTCACCGCGCCATCTTTGTGTCAGCGACGCCGTCGGCCCACGAGATAGAGCGATCCGGCGGCGTGATCGTCGAGCAGGTGATCAGACCGACGGGCCTGATCGACCCCGAGATCGTGCTGCGGCAGGTCAAGGGCCAGATCGATGACCTCCTGGGGGAGATCCACACGGTGGTGGCGCGGCACGAGCGGGTGCTGGTGACCACGCTTACCAAGCGGATGGCCGAGGACCTGACCGACTACCTGGTTTCCGTCGGGGTCAACGCGCGTTACCTTCACTCCGACATCGATGCCATCGAACGGGTTGAGATCCTGCGAGGCCTCAGGCTCAAGGAATTCGATGTGATCGTTGGCATCAACCTGCTGCGCGAGGGCCTGGACCTGCCGGAGGTCTCGCTGGTAGCGGTGCTCGACGCGGACAAGGAGGGCTTCCTGCGTTCGGAGACGTCACTGATCCAGGTGTCGGGCCGAGCGGCAAGGAACGTCCTGGGCCGGGTGATCCTCTACGCCGATAGGGTTACGGGTTCCATGCAGCGGGCTCTGGATGAGACCAACCGGAGAAGGAAGATCCAACTCGCATACAACAAGCAGCACGGGATCGTGCCGCAGACCATAGTGAAGACCGCCGAGGAGATCATCCAGGCGACCTTTGTCGCCGACTCGGTCAGGGAGAGGGCGGAACCCGCGGACATGATCGAGAGCACTTCCTACGAGGACATGCTGGCCGACCTGGAGCGCGAGATGATTGCGGCGGCCAAGGACCTGGAGTTCGAGAAAGCGGCTTCGCTCCGGGACCGGATGGATGACGTGATCACCATGATGGCCCTGGAAGGCAAGCGGCCGGAGCGGCCCCGGGCCAAGGCGAGACGGGGCAGACGAAGGTAGGGTGATATGAAGCGATCGAGGCCGAGTTCAAGCGAGATGAGAAGCGCCTTTCCCTTCAAGGTCAAGGTCAGCGACGAGTATCTGCGGGCCATAATTGCCTGCGCTCTTTGTGAGGACATACCGCGGCGAGACCTCACCACCGAGCTGACCGTGAAGCCGGGCGCGAGGGCGAGCGCCGTGCTGCTGACCCGGGAGGCCGGCGTCGCAGCCGGTCTCGGTGTTTTTGCGGCTGTGTTCAAGGTTCTAGATCCCACCGTGTCCGTCCGTACCCGGGCCAAGGCCGAAGGCAAGTGGTTTGGGCGCGGTGAATCCCTGGCGCATGTCCAGGGACCGGCGCGGAGCATCCTCTCGGGCGAACGGGTTGCCCTCAACTTCGTCCAACGGCTTTCAGGCATCGCGACCCTGACCCGCCGCTTCGTCGAGCGAGTGGAAGGGACGGGCGTCAGGATTCTCGACACCCGCAAGACCACCCCCGGTCTCAGGGCGCTGGAGAAGTACGCGGTCACCGTGGGAGGCGGGTTCAACCACCGGCCGAACCTGTCGGACCTGGTCCTTATCAAGGACAACCACATCGCTGCGGCGGGTGGTATCCGCGAGGCCGTGGCGCGGGTACGCAAGGCGAAACCGAAGGTGCCCTTCGAAGTCGAGGTCGCCCCGGGGGTTGACGCGGCGAGCCTGCGGGATCTCGACATCGATATCCTGATGTTCGATAACTGGAAGCCTGGGCCCTTGAAGGCGGCTATACGCGAGGTGCGGCGGTTTCCGTCGAAGCCGCTGGTCGAGGTCTCGGGGCGGATCAGGCTGGCGAACGTGCGCGAGTTCGCTCTCGCCCGGCCGGATTTCATATCGGTCGGATGCCTTACGCATTCAGCTCCCGCGCTTGACCTGGGCCTGGACTTCGAGAGGGCGGAGCGGCATGGAGGCCCTTGAAGCCGGCGTCGTCCACGGGCTCAAGTCCGCCTCGGGTTACATTACGAGGGCAGAGCTGGCCGGGGCCATCGGCAGCTCCGCGAGCGACGTGGCGAAGGCCATAGGGGCTCTGAGACTGAGGGGATACAGGATAGACGAGGTGCCGGGCGAAGGTTACAGGCTGCTTTCGGCGCCTGATGCGCTCGATGAGCATGAAATAAGAGCGGCGCTCCGGAACTCACGCCTGAAGGGTGAGGTGCACGTCTTTCAGCAAGTCTCCTCAACCAACGATGCCGCTCTCTCGCTGGCCAGGAGAGGCGCCGGCGAAGGTACGCTGGTTATTGCCGAGGAGCAGACCGAGGGCCGGGGGCGCCTCCGCAGGAAGTGGTGTTCGGCACCCGGGCTCGGACTGTGGTTCTCCCTGGTGCTCAGGCCCGATCTCGAAGCACGCAGGTCGGCCCTGGTATCCCTGGTCGGCGCGCTTGGGATAGCCACGGCCCTAAGGCAGGAATGGGGCGTCAAGGCCCAGATAAAGTGGCCCAACGACATTGTGGTCGGCGCCAAGAAGATATGCGGGGTCCTCTCAGAGGGGGAATTCAACGACGGCAGGGTCAGGTTCATGGTCTTGGGGGTTGGCCTCAACACGCTTCACGGCCGGCAGGATTTTCCGCCGGACATAAGGGCGAAGGCCACGTCGGTCAGGCTCGAGAGCGCCAACGAGGTCAGACGGCTCGATCTTCTTTCGAGCGTGCTTCGAGCGGTCGAGGCCCGATATCTTGCCCTGGGTTCGGACGGCTTCGGCGGCATGCGTGGGGAGCTGCTGCTGCTCTCGTCTCTTGTGGGCAAGATGACCAGGGTGGTGACCGGCGACAGCGAGTTGGAGGGAACCGTAGTTGACCTTGATGAGAATGGCGCACTTGTGGTCAGGCTGGAAAGCGGCCATCTGAAATCCATAGTTGCCGGCGAAGTCGTCCGGGTCATTTAGGAGGCGTGTGATGATGATAGGCGTCGATCTTGGCAACACATCGACAGTGATAGGTGTCCTGGACGGGACGAAAGTCATGCGCTTCTGGCGCGTAATGACCCAGGAGAGAACCATCGACGAGTATACGCTGATACTGGCGTTGCTGATCGAGAGAGACGGTGTTCCCAGGAGCCGGCTTGAAACCGCCGGGATATGCTCGGTGGTGCCCTCGGAAACGGCGCCGGTCGCGGAGGCTCTTCGGGTGAATCTCGGGATCCGGGCCAAGGTCATGGATGGAACGGGGGACTGGGGCATCAAGGTTCGCACCGACAATCCGGCTGAAGTGGGCGCCGACCGAATAGCAAACGCCGTGGGCGCCTTCTATGAGTATGGCGGCCCCGCAATTGTGGTCGACATAGGCACTGCGACCACCTATGACTGCATTTCGGCGCGGGGCGAGTACCTGGGCGGGGTGATTGCGCCGGGCATGCTCGCGGGAGCCAAGGATCTCTGGCACAAGGCCCGCATGCTGCCCGCTGTGGAGATCAAGCGCCCGCCCAAGGTGATAGGAACCACCACGGTGGGGTGCATGCAGTCGGGCATTCTCTACGGCAACGCGGGGCAGGTTGAGGGGATAGTACGCAGGATATGGAAAGAGATGGGAGGCCGCAGCCAGGTGATCCTGACCGGCGGCTGGGCGGGCCACATCTCGAAACACCTCGGCTTCAGCAACGTATTCGATCCCAGCCTTACGCTCAAAGGCATCGCCTATGGCATCGACCGCAGCCTGCGGAGCCCGAAGAAGGGCACCGCGCCCGTTTCGCGGCCCCGCGGCCGAGCACGGAAGTGAGCAAGAAGGCGCTGTCCCCTTTTTCGCTTGCGTAGCGTATGGCGGCACTGTATTCTTCCCATTGTTAGCAGCCTCACGACTCGAGCGCTAATCAAGAGCAACCGGATCCAATCTCTCTCGGATACTCTACAAGGAGGACTACGATGGCAAAGCAGATCACCTTCGGTACCCACGCCCGCGCCCTGCTCAAGCTGGGCGTTGACAAGCTGGCCGACGCGGTCGGCATAACTCTCGGCCCCAAGGGGAGGAACGTGGTGCTGGACAAGAAGTTCGGCGCTCCGATCATCACCAACGACGGCGTGACCATAGCCAAGGAGATCGAGCTCAAGGATCATTACGAGAATGTGGGCGCCCACATGGTCAGGGAGGTTGCCACCAAGACCCATGACGTTGCCGGGGATGGCACCACCACGGCCACCATCTTGGCTCGCTCGATGATAACGCATGGCCTCAGAAACATAGCGGCGGGCGCAAATCCCATTGCGATTCGCCGGGGAATCGAGAAGGCCACCGCGGTAGTCGTGGGCGAGATAGCCAAGCAGGCCAGGCCGATCAAGTCCCGTGAGGAGATCGCCCAGGTGGGGACCATTTCGGCCAACAACGACCACCAGGTAGGTGCCCTCATCGCCGACGCCATGGACAAGGTCGGCAAAGAAGGGGTGATTACGGTTGAGGAAGCCAAGACCATGGAGACGTCTTTGGACGTGGTTGAGGGCCTCCAGTTCGATCGCGGCTACCTTTCTCCCTATTTCGCCACCGATCCCGTGAAGATGGAGTGCGTGCTCGAGGACTGCCTGATCCTCATACATGACAAGAAGATCAGCGTTATGAAGGACGTGGTGGGCATCCTCGAGTCGACCGCCCAGGCCGGACGGCCGTTGCTCGTGATTGCCGAGGATGTCGAAGGCGAGGCCCTGGCCACTCTGGTCATCAACAAGCTGCGCGGCACGCTTCACGGTTGTGCGGTCAAGGCTCCCGGTTTTGGCGACCGGCGCCAGGCCATGCTTGATGACATCGCGGTGCTGACCGGCGGTAAGGTTATATCCGAGGACGCGGGTTTCAAGCTCGAGAATGCCGTGTTCGGTGACCTGGGGAGCGCCAGGCTGGTCAAGATCGACAAGGAGAATACCACCATCATCGACGGCAAGGGCAACCGCAAAGAGCTGGCGATGAGGATCAAGCAGATCAGGAAGCAGATTGATGACGCGACTTCCGATTACGATAAGGAGAAGCTGCAGGAGCGACTGGCCAAGCTGGTCGGTGGCGTGGCGGTGATCAAAGTGGGGGCGGCGACCGAGACCGAGATGAAAGAACGGAAGGCTCGCGTCGAAGATGCACTTGCCGCAACGCGGGCGGCTGTGGAAGAGGGTGTGGTGCCGGGCGGCGGAGTTGCCCTGATCAGGGCCGCTGCCGCTGTTGAGAGGATGAAGGTGCCGGCCGACGAGCGGGTTGGAGCGTCGATAGTGATGAAGGCTCTTGAGGAACCCGCCCGGCTGATAGCTGCGAATGCCGGGGCTGAGGGCTTTGTCGTTGTCGAGAAAATAAAGGGTGGCAAAGGTGCGTGGGGTTACAACGCCGCCAAGAACGTGTTTGAGGATCTGACCGCTGCCGGGATCATCGATCCCGCCAAGGTCACGCGGTCGGCGCTTCAGAATGCGGCCAGTGTCGCAGCTCTCTTGCTCACGACCGCGGCCCTGATCACGGATAAGCCTGAGGAAGATGACGAACCGGAGACGTAACGGCGCCAGCCGCCGCGGGTCGGCGCTCTAGCCAGCGTCCGCCGGTCGACGGCGGCTTCGCCAGGCGATGAGACCGAGCGGGATGAGCAGCAGGCACAGAAGGAGGCCCATCGCGGGGCCTAGGCCGAGCACGGCGCCTACGGCCGGCGCCGCAAGCGCAGCCAGCGCCGAACCCAGTTTCATCAACATATCCCGCACAGCGAAGACCGTTGCCTGCCTTCGAGGTGCAGCTTCCTCCTGGATCGCGGTCTCACTCGTTACCAGCACCGGCCCGGCCGCAAGACCGGCGACTGTCGCCGCAAGCCCCATGACCATGAATCTGCGTGTAATAGCCACCCCCACCAGGGCAAGGACCGCCACCGCAGCTGCGCCAAAAGCGACCCTCTGTCGGCTGATACCACGGAATAGACGGCCGGTCAGATAGCACCCAAGGGCCATCCCCGCTCCCGCGAAGCTTATGATGAAGCCTACCCGCATAGTGCCCCGAGGGGTGCCGGATTCGATCAGGGCTACGCCCAGAACATATGCAACGGTACCGGCCGCAGTCAGGAGAGGTGGGATGAGCACGCCCGTCCTGGCTCCCGCCAGGTGCCGCAGCTGCGCAACGGCCTCGCGGATCGCACCGATGTAGGGTCTCCCGTGGACGCAGCTCGCACTCTCGGCCGGAGCTCGGGGCGCAAGCATGGCAAGTGACGCGGCCGACAGGAAATAAGTAATCGCGTCGATCACGAAGGCTACCCTCCAGCCGGTGTGGGTAACCAAGATGCCGCCCAACCCGAAACCGGCGATGGTAGCCACCGTGGCCCCGAGCGACAGCAGCGAGTTGGCCCTCAGCAGGTTGCCCCGCTCCACGATCTCGGAGACCACAGCGCACCGGGCCGGCAGGAAGAAGAGATTGGCGAAGTAGAGCAGAGCCACCATGCCGTAGACCGTCCACATGGGAAGCGCCGGTCTCAGGAGAGGAATGGCGAGCACCGCCAGCCCGCGGGCCAGATCGCTTATAATCAGCACCCGCTTTCTACTCACGCGGTCGACGAAGGCGCCGACAAGGGGCCCGAGCACGAGGGAGGGCAGCGTCATCGCAAGCGCGAGCTTGGAGAGCTCAAATGCGGAACCGCTTTGATGAAACCGGCCGGTCTCCACGGCGATGAGCTCGATCATGGCTATGTTGTTGAGCCTGTCGCCCAGGATGGAGATCACCTGGCCGGCCAGGAGCGCGGTGAAGGAAACCGTGAGCAGATGCTCCGAACGTCTTCCACCCGTCATGCGCCCGTCCTTCGCAACGACGCGGCCTGACTATCTGGAAGGCCGGCCGTCAAGCAGCCCCGCGTAAATGCGCTCAACGTCCCCCGCCACTCGGCACCAGTCGAACGCGCTCGCCTTCCGGCGGCCCCTGGATCCCATAGCCTCGCGCAGCTCCGGGTCGCCGGCCAGCCTCTCGATTGCTCCGACCAGGGCGGCCGTGTCGCCGGGCCTGACCAGCAGGCCCTCGGCCTGATCGGTCACAACCCCGCGATAGCCGTCGATGTCGGTGGCCACAACGGGTTTCCCAGCTGCCATTGCCTCCAGCAAGACCATGCCG
>Ga0315275_10003316_pt1 | contig 14833 bp, 9 predicted proteins | sample YL17G03_0_MG_FD_205557 | JGI IMG/M metagenome (GOLD analysis project Ga0315275, IMG submission 205557) | Sediment microbial communities from Yellowstone Lake, YNP, Wyoming, USA - YL17G03_0 | ecosystem: Environmental > Aquatic > Freshwater > Lake > Sediment | place: USA: Wyoming | collected... | reverse complement strand
CTTCTTAAGAACCTTTATTTGTTTATTGTTCATGTTTCACCTCCCAATAAACAAACACAATTAGAGTATATAAACTTTGGGGAAAAATTAATGTCTTATACTATAGTTTAGGGGGAATGATGTTTAGTTCTATTCTAAACCCGATAGAGGCCGAAGCTTTTTTTATTGCTTTCATATTGCCTCATACTCTCTTAAGTATTTAAGTTTTTTCTTTTTAAAATTTTCAAACGAAAGTTATTTAAATAAGAAAATTTTGTATATATTGTCTTTGAAAAGAAGCTAGGGGGAAAGATGGAAAAAAGAGTTAAAATAAAAATAGGAGTGATAACTTTTGTTATTATATTCTCACTCATTTTAATTTTCCAAACAAAGACAATTTTGTCTTCAAATGTAGGAATTGTTTCTAACCAAGATATTATTGCTTCAAAACCAACTTTTATGGGCGGAGGTGGCGCTTCCAAAACTTCACTAATCCAAGGAGTTGATAAAATTAATATTAAAAAAAATAGATATGCAAGTTCAAATAATAAGGCTCCTATTGTTACTTTAATTGAACCAAATGATAAATCAATTGACAATGATGGAGAGATTGACTTTATTTTTACAGTCCAAGATGATGGATTATTGAGAGATTGTACACTATATCATGATATAAATGGTAGATGGTTACCAGATGAAAAAAATAAAAATTCTTTTGCTCAACCAAATTACTCTCTACACTTTACAATAAAAAATGTGCCTAATGGAGATTATATTTGGAATATTGTTTGTCAAGATGCTGCCTTTAATACAAATTCCAATAATAATTTTTCATTTAGTGTTAAAAAAATCCTTCCTGAAGCTTCGAGTATTCCTGATTTGTCTGTAAAAGAAGATGGAATTTTTATATTGAATTTAAGTGAATATTTCTTTGACGTTAAGGGGGATACCTTAGATTATGAAGTTGAAAAAAATAACAATGTTAAAGTTAAGATTGATAAAAAATCAGGAATAGCAACTATTGAGCCCAAAAAAAATTGGTTTGGTCAGACTTCTATAAAAATTACGGCCTTTGATGAGCATGGATCAAAGGTTGAAAGCAATCCTATCAAAATTACAGTTTCGGAGGAAGGAGATACTCCTCCAAGCTTTATTTCGTTATCTCCTGAAAATAACTTTGTCGATGATGATGGTTATCTTTTCTTAGATTGTAATGTAACAGATGATAATGGACTAAAAGAGGTTTCTTTATATTCCGATACAAGTGGGGAATGGAAATTAGAAGAAACTCAGGAACTTTCTGGATTAGAAGATTCTACAATTTTTTTAATAAAAGATCTTCCAGAGGGAAATTATGAATGGGCTTGTTTAGCTAAAGATAATATTGGTCAAGAAGCTTGGAGTGAAAGGCAGAAAATAGAGGTTGATATTGATGTGGAAATAGTGCATGATATTCCTTTTTTTATAGTCAATAATGTAGATGCATCAAGATATGTTGTAGTAAGCTTTAGCAGTTACCTTAAAGATTATCTAACTTTAGGATATTTAACAGTTCGAAATTCAAATGGAGAAATTTATTATAAAAAGGATATGTCTGAAGTTTCTTATTTTGAGGTTAATTCTACCAATCCTCCAAAACTAATTTATCCTCATAAAATTAGGATAATCCCTAATAAGATATTTGATAATGATTTTAAAGTTGGCAATAAGGCAGATTTGATTTTCACTATCAGCTATTCATACAAAGGTTCAACTTATATCAAAGAAATAGAACAAGAGATTAAAATTGTAAAGAGTATTTAATATGAAACATAAATCAATATGGCTTGGAGGGTTAATTGGTGGGTTATATGCCTTATTACCTCTTGCAATAGAATTTATCTTTCACCCTAATGAGAGTATGCAAATAGTATTGTTGATTTCATTTCTTTTGTCTGCATGGACATCGGTAGGGATTATATGGATTTTATCTGTATTCTTTAGCTTGTTGAATATACAATTAAAGGGATGTGAATTGGTATTATTAAATGCATTAAACATTATTCTATGGATTTTTATCGGTGTAACTATCGCGTGGATTGTAAAGAAATTAAAAAGAGGAAAGGCATGAAAAATAAGAATTTTAAATTAAAAGGCTGGATGATTGGTGGAATTGTTGGGGGGGTATATGCATTAATTTCTTTCCTGTTTACACAACTATATGTAAATGAATCACTATTAAAATTTTTAATGCCAATTTTTATTCCATTTTTTCTTTTTTCATGGTTAATAGGAGAAATTATGTTTGGTCCTGTGAATGGCAGGACATTGGCTCTTTTCTGGGGGGGATTAGTGACTCTTCCTTTATTCATTTTAATTGGAGCCGTACTAGGATATCTGTTTAATAGAAAAAATAAATATGTTTTGATTGGAGGAATTCTGGGATTTCTCATAGGCATTATTCCTTTTTTATTTAAAAAAAATTACTTGATGATAATCTATTTGCCAATAGCATTTATTACTAATAAAATAAGTGGCGCATCTGGTGTTGAAGAATGGGGTGGACTAGCTTATTCTATACCTTTAACAATAATCATCTTTACCTTAATTGGTGTGCTAGTAGGATTTTTAATTTCTAAGAATAAGGGGAGAGGTAAAAATGCCTAAAAAAATATTAATCAGCATATTATTTAGTTTAGCTGTAATAAACATTGGGATAATTTCTGCTGCAGATTGGTATATTGGAGATCTGCATCAACATACTGGATTTAGTACTGTTGGTGGATACTCTGGTGCTAGTAATAGTGGATGTTCCAGTGAATGGCTTGATCTTTATGGATATACAATTGAAGAACTAAAAGAACAAACAATACAAGCGGGTTATGATAAATACTGGTTTTCTATAACAGATCATAGCTACTGTCTAAATAGTAGCGAATGGGATATAATCAAATCAGATTCTCAAACTTATACAGATTCTAATTATTTATTTTTACCTGGTGAAGAATTAAGTATTAAGGACGATTCTGCAGGAGATTTTGACGAATTCCCTCTGTGTATTATTGGAAAGGCAGCACATCTGGGGGCGCACGGAATATCTAATTTCATTTCCGAGGACCCACCAACGGCTTGGTGTCCTAATTCCCCTAGTCCACAAGGCGGGATAAATTCTATTAATAACGATAATGGACTTGCTATAATAAATCACCCCTTCGCAACATATTGGGATTTTGAAAGTATAGATTACGTTTCTAATTATGAAGGTATTGAGGTATGGAACGCAGAGTGGGATTCGACTGATGAATCAGCTAGATTAAAATGGAAGGAATTTCTTTTAGATGGCGATAAAATTTTTGCCTATGGGGGTTCGGACCATCACGAAGAGAATTTTACAGAGTATCTTAATCCTGCTGAAAATCATGTCCATCTAAACAGTCTCACCGAATCAAATTTAAAAACTGCCTTAGAAGAAGGATATTCATCAGTTTCAAACAATGGAGAAATGTATATTGAAGTTTATGATTCATATAATGAAACTTGGGAGCATATGGGAGAAACTTTTAATGTTTGTGAGGATGATACTGTTAATATTACAGTAAATTATGATCTAGATTATGCTTGTACATTGAGAATATATGAAGGAGTTATTGGTAGTGGTTTAGAATATAGTTGGACGTTTAATATATCTGGTAGTGGTTCTAAAGAAATACAAGATCTTATCACAACAGATGTTTATTTTAGGGCCCAATGCATTAGTTCTAATGAAGAGTATAGGATATACTCAAATCCAATTTGGGTTGAATTAAGTCCGGATTCTGATGGAGATGGCTATTGTACTCTTAGTGATTGCGATGACAATGATGGTAGTGTATATCCTGGCGCCACAGAATATTGCGACAGTAAAGATAATGATTGTGATAGTTCTGTTGATGAAGGTTGTGAAGGGGCTCCAGGGGAGCCTGAAGGGCAACTTACCGAATGTAATGAAACAGGATATGATCAGTGTTTTGAATATACCCATGGAGATTGTAATGCAAAAATCGCTGTTAATTATTATACTAATGTTAACAATATAAAATGGGGTGCTATAAGTGATTCATCTGACCCTTATGTTATTAAAAATTACACAGTTGGATGGAAAGGGATTGGTGTCTTAGATGTGTATTATAATGTCCTTAATCCTGGAACAGATGGAACTAAAGATTGTATATATGGAGGGATTTATGAAGGAGGATGCCATACTGGAGAAAAAGTAATCTCTACAGGAACAAAGGCGATAGTTACGCCCCCCAGAACAGCCAGTAGTGAGATGATTTTGGGTTACGATCAAGAGACTAATTATGCTTGCTGGGTTTGGTTTTATGCTTTTAATCCAAACTATGGTGCGAGCAATCCAATTTATGTTTTGAACTGTTATAATGATAGTGATTGTTCAAGTAGTTATTATTGCGATAAAACTGGAAATTGGTTTGATTGGAGTTGTATTCCGAAGAAATCTGATGGACAATTATGTACATTAGGATCTCAGTGTCAATCTGGATATTGTGATAATGACGGTGTTGGTTTAGCCGATGATAATTGGTGTTTTACTCCTTATAATACATATTTTGATGGACAGGAGTCAACATACTGCGAATATTCTACAGGTAATGGGGATATTAATTGTGATGAGAAACAAATTGGAAATAGTTGTGGAGCAGATTGTAAACTTAGTATTAATGCACCAACTGAATTTGTGGTGTTTCATCCTAACGAGAGTAAGATTTTTGATATAAATTCAAGTATAAAAATAAATTGGACTTCATCAGTAGATATAGATAATGATTTCATAAGATATTTTTTACAATACTCAAATGACTCCGGAGGCAACTGGACAGATATTACTTCAAATTATGGTTATGAGAATAAATTAAATGACAGTGCAACTGAAAAAACACTTGCCTTTACTGGAAATGAAAATAAAACAATTTATATTAGGTTGCCTAAAAAAGCAAAAGTCTCGTATGCTAGATTTGATTTTTTGGGGTTAGCTTCATAAAATGAATAAAAAATACAAATTTATGATTTTTAGCATAATAGTTTTTTTTATTTTGATATTTTCAATGGTTATCCCTCTTGCTTTTGGTGAAGATAAGATTCCACAAAATACGCAGGAAGCTGTAGATCATTGTGATACTCTATTAGGAGAATCAGTTGGTTGGAAGATCGGTTTTCATGATGGGAAATGCCAAGGAGTTTATTATAATGAAAAAAATTCCGTATGGAATAAGACGGCAATTTGTTGTTACTATAAGAAAAATGTTAACATAGATTACTCTTCTCTTGAATTAGTGAACAGTTCCCCAATATCAGATACTTATTATAATTCCACATCAGGAGTATACTACTTAAAAATAAGTCCTAATATTATTAACTATTATAATGGGAGTGGGTATGAGAAGATAAATAAAGAGATTGGCAATATTGACATAAGTATTGGGTCTGAGATTTATAATTTTGGTATGGAAAAGGGGACTTATAAGGCTTACTTTAAGGAAAAATCAGATCTGGGTTCTTTGACAAATCCTGTAAGGATTGTTTATGGAAATTATAATCTTGTCCTTGACCCAGATAGCCTGAATTTTATTGGACAGAGTAATGCAAATAAAGAGCCTTCAGAAATTCAAGTAAAAGGTAATGAGGCGAATTATGCTGGACAATTTGGCAAGGGTTTGGATCTGAAATATAGCTATCTTAACACTAAGTTGAAAGAAGAATTAATAATTAATAGCTTGCAAGAATTAAAAGATAAAATAAAATCTAATCCTGATGATGACGATATACTGCAATTAGGATTTACTGTTAGAGCTTATAATTTTAATAGTGGCAAAGAATTAGACTTAAAGGTAGGGAATAAAATATTTAATTCTACAGATGAATTGAGTGATAGTTCAACAGAAGAAGAAATAGAATTCTTAGATGATAATAAAACTCAGTTTTATTTTTCACAACCTTTTGCTTATGATAGTAAAGAAAGTAAAATTGAATTAAATTATACTTATTCCATTAGCAAATCAGGGGATTTGATTGTAAAGATTAATATTCCTTATTCTTGGCTTGAAACTGCTTCCTATCCTATAATAATTGACCCCACCACGACGATTTCTGGGGCAAATAGCTATTCTCGAGGTTGTTGGCGAGAAGTGGATAGCGGAGATAACATTGTTGATTATGATTGTCTTACTGAAACTGGAGGAACAGATGAAATTCGGGTTGGTTGGCGCGGGTATAATGCGCAAAGTGGATATGCTGGAGAAATGCATAAGTCTTTTGTAGGATTTAATATAAGTAGTATAAGCAGTTTATGGGCGATTGATTCAATGACATTTAATTATTATGATGATTATGAAGCAGATCCTTCAACAGATACTTTAGTTTTTGAAGAGTTTTCACAAACAGATTTTGAAAATGGCTTCTCTAATCCTGATTTAACTCCTGATAGTTATTCTGAGTCTCAAATGACTTGGGATGGTATTCGTGCCAGAAATCAGTACATTAGTGATAGCTCTCCATATGAGAACTCATGGAATAGTGAGGAACTCAACATTAATTATGCAGCCTTAAGGTTGGGCGCGGATTTGGTTAATGGAAGATATTTTTATGTTGGTATACGAGGAACTTCAACAGGTTTATATGATGACTATTATTATGTAGATATTGATGATGAGGATAGTTCGCATCCTCCCGAATTAATAATTTCATATACCACCCCAGACACAACAGCTCCAACAACTAGTGCCTCTGCAACTTCTCCACCGGGAGGCTTAAGCTATACATTTGGGATAGTAACTAACGATAGCGTTCAAGTAACTTTAAGTTGTGGTGATAGTGGGGGAAGTGGATGTAAATCAAGTTACCCTAAATATTGTTTAGATAATTCTAATAGTTGCTCGCCATTAATAACCTACCCTTCTCCTATCACAATTTCAACCGGGGGAATAAGTTACATAAGATATAATAGTAAAGACAATGCAAATAATACTGAAGTAGTTAAAAGCAAAACAATAATAATCGATAGAGAGTATACTCAAAATGTTTCTGTAATCATTAATGACGCTGAAATTTGGAATTATACTAACTATTTTGTGAGTACAGAAACTACTGGCGATTTCTCGCAAGAATTGAACAATGCATTAGATACCTGCACAGAAGATGCAGAAGGATACTGTAATATTCCAATAATTATACATTCCTATACAACTGGAAAAATAAATGTAAGTAATATTAATATTTACTTTAATATAACAGAGTACATCTGGAATATAAGTAGTCTAGTAGAACTCCCAACTTACAAGGTTAGAGTTTTAGCTACAGATGGTTTATTGAATAGTAGTTGGGACGAAAGTGATGAAGATTTTAGTATCGGAGGTATTCCAAACGACACTTCTAAATTCTTCATAAAAAATGATTCTAATGAGACTATTGCATGGTTTGGGAATTTTGGAAATATTGTTTTAAGAGGAACTTGTAATGTTTTAAGTAATTGTCTTGCATCTTCGGAAAATCTCTTTGTTATTACAAATTCTTCTGCCCCTGATGAGCCTGTTGCTTATGTAAACTCAACAGGTGACTTATGCATAGAAAAAGGAAGTTGCTCAAGTAGTGCAAGCTGTAATGAGAAAAATGCATTTAAGATTAGAAATTCAACTCAAGAGCTTGTAAGTTATATTGATTTTAATGGAGAATTATGCTTTACAGGAGGCTTGTATGAAAATGCGAATTTATAAAATAAGTAAAAAAGCACAAAGTAGAGCAATTTATCTAATTGGAATTATGCTAATTATTTTTGCTGTTTTTGTTATTGCAGAAATTTCCATCAATCCTTATATTCCAAACCCAGAAGCCCAAAAATATAAATTCTCAGTAGATAATGGTTTGAAAATAGAAGGAGAAGATTGGTCTGCCCGTTATTCAGCTCATTTCATAGTTAGTGGAGTTGATTATGGTTGGAATGATATTCCTCCTTCGGTCCAGAAAGATTTTTGGAAAAAAGATATCAGTACTCCAACTCAAATAAAAATAAAATATGGAGTTGATTTTTCAAATGTTTCAATTAATATAAAAAACAATCTTCAACATGTTGTTTTGCATTTAGAAGAAACTGAAAATATAACTTTAGCTGATATCGAAAAAGAAGGAAATACAATTATAATTAAAAATAAAGTTTATATTTCTCACGATGATATTCTCTCTACTTATTCAATTCCAATTATTAATAAAACCGATATAGTTATTGGAAATTTAAATAATATTTGGGAAGAATGTATTAATTGGAATGAAATAGGAGATTGTATAGAAACTCAAAACAATTCAAACTGGAAATTAAATGCTGATGGAACTTACAATATTTCTTTTGACCCTACAATCACCATAGACATCCCAACCACAATTTTAAACTCCATTCTTAATAATGTAACAGCAGAAACTAACTTTACTCATTTAAACATTGGAAGTAGCGATTATCCTTATGATAGTCTAATTGGATACTGGAATTTTGATGGGGATGAAGAAAGTGCAGTTGCTTATTCAAATATTACAATCTATGATTGGAGTAAATATAATCATGATGGAATTTATTATGGCGATAGTGTAATTAATAATAGTGATTGTATTTATGGAGATTGTGCGAATTTTGATGGAAATGGGGATTATGTTAGTGTGCCTCATAGCACTTCTTTAGAACCTTTAAATGAATTAACTTACGCTGCTTGGATTTATCCATTAAAAGTAGATGGGGCTAATTATGTAATTCTTCAAAAAAATGATGAGAATATAGCCTCTTATATGTATAAAAGATTTTATATAGGTTATGATAAATTAAACTTTGCGGTGTATAATGGAAGTACAATTATTTACGCTTCTGGTTCTTCAATCACAGCTAATACTTGGAGCCATGTTGCAGTTTCTGTTGATGAAGATGCTTATGTTAGAATATATATTAATGGAATTCAAGTTTATGAAAATACCACAGCAATAGGAGATCTTTTATTAACTGAAAATGAACCATTAACTATTGGTGCAAAATTAAGTACTGGTTCTCCTAGCCTTTATTTCAACGGCTCAATAGATGAAGTTATGATTTTCAATACTTCTTTAACTCCCACACAAATTTCAGATATTTATAATAATCAAAGTGCAAGATTTGTGGCATCTGGGACACAAGATTTATTTATAGAAGGATGTTATAATGATACTGGTTTTGTGCAAAATGGATATTTATGTGAACAAATAATAACTCAGGCTGCTTGTGATGAACAACCAGCAGCAAATTGTATATGGAATACAGATACTTGTTATACTCTTGGTGGAGGAACAAAAACTCCAGATTGTTCTTTTTTCAGAAGCAATGCAACTTGCGAGGGTGAAGCTGAGGGAGATGTTTGTTCTTGGCAATTCCAAGATAATATTGAGCAGGCAACAAACAGAGTTAATATTTCAACAACTCTCGCAAATAATATTGGAAGCGTTATTAATTTAAGTGTGGGGTATCATAATATAAGTGGATGGTTTTACACTGAGCCTCAGCCATTAACTTCTAATACCATCCACACATTTAATATTTCAGCTCCTATAGACGGCTTAAGTGATTTATGGTTAAATTATACTTTAATTGCAGGCAACGAAACAAACCCTTTCTATTCTCCAATTATATATGGAAATATAAGTGTAGACTTATGGAATGAAGTTTCTTCTACTTGCACTCCCCCTGTTTCTGGAAACTGGGATTGGAATTTTGAAGATAATTGTAGTTTAACAAATATGGATTATAATATTAATGGCTACAACATAACAATTTATAATAGCGGAATCTATACACTTGAGAATGTAAGTATAATAGTTTCAAGCTTTGATTTAAATAGTACAGGAACTTGGAATATTGAAGCGAAAAGAATAAAAATAGTGGGATCTTGAGATAGTTTAAGATAATTGGAGCTTAAATAAAAAAGAGGTAAAATGGATAAGAAAAAGGAAAAACTAGCAGAAACTCTGAAGAATCTTTCTGAGATAACTAAAGACTTGTCTCCAATAATTTCTTCTGCTAAAAGTAAAAAAATAAAGAGCAAAAAAACAAAAACTTCTGAAAAAACAAAAAAATCCAAGAGCAAAAAAACAAAAAAACCTAAAAAAACTGAGGCAAAAATTAAAAAATTTAAAAAACAAAAGGCAAGAAAAATTCATGCAGAACATTTAAAGAAACAAAAAAAACAAAAGGCAGAAAAAATTCATATAAAACATTTAAAGAAACAAAAAAAACAAAAGGCAGAAAAAATTCATATAAAACATTTAAAGAAGCCAAAAAAACAAATAAAACTATTGAAGAAATTGGGAGCGGGATTTGAAAAAACAAAATCTAAAGAAAAGAAGGAAAAAACAGCGGGATTTGAAAAAACAGAATTAGAGGGAGAAGCTCTTTCAAAACTGCCTTATATACCAAGAAAAGTAACTAAAAAACAAACAAGAGCCTTCTTGCGAAGAAGCCCCGGGAAAAAACAAAAAGAGGAAGAGCCTTCTAAAAAAGGATGTGTAGAAGCATATAGCATCGAGGTTGATAAAGCAAAAGTTAGAGTAGAAATCTGCAAAGAGGAAAACAGCTTAACTTACAACCTCCATGTGCCTGAAATTGGCATAGCAACAGCTTCTCTTTTAGGAGACATAAGAAATGAATTAGTTTCTATAACTACTATAAGCATGAAAGAGATATTAGACCCTAATGCTTTTAACGACATTAAAAAAAGATTTATGTTTCAGGCAGCTGCACTTCTAAAAAAAAGACTTCCAACAGTTAAGCCAGAGATGTATGATTTTTTAATTGGAAAATTAATGCAAGACATGCTTGGCTTGGGAGAAATAGAATTTTTGGTTAATGATATTAATTTAGAAGAAGTTATAATTACTTCTTCAAAAGAGCCTGTTAGAGTCTACCACAAAAAATATGGCTGGCTTCCGACAAATTTAAGAATTGCAAAAGAAGAAGATATAATAAATTATTCTAATATCATAGCGAGAAGAATTGGCAGGCAGATAACGGTTTTAACTCCATTGTTAGATGCTCATCTTATCACAGGAGACCGAGTAAATTCTGTTCTTTTTCCAATATCCACAAAAGGCAACACAATAACCATAAGAAAATTTGCCCGAGACCCTTATACAATTATAGATTTGATAAACAGCAAAACATGTGATTTGAGTGTTGCGGTTTTATTGTGGCTTGCTATAGAATATGAGATGAACGTATTGATTTCTGGAGGCACAGCTTCAGGAAAAACAACTTTTCTAAATGCGTGCATGCCTTTTATTCCTCCAAATCACAGAATAATAAGTGTAGAGGACACAAGAGAATTAATGTTGCCTGAATTTTTATACTGGACTCCTTTGGTAACAAGAACGCCAAACCCAGAAGGCAAAGGAGAGGTTAGTATGCTTGATTTATTAATAAATAGCTTAAGAATGAGGCCAGATAGAATTGTACTGGGGGAGATTAGGCGTCAAAAAGAAGCAGAAGTTTTATTTGAAGCGATGCATACCGGGCATAGTGTTTATGCAACTGTTCATGCAGACACAGCAGCTGAAACAGTTGCCAGATTGATAAATCCACCAATAAATGTTCCTCCTAATTTACTAAAGGCAGTTAATTTAAATGTTGTTATGTTCAGAGACAGAAGAAAATGCATTAGGAGAATTACACAGCTCGCAGAATTTGAGACAAGCCAGGATAAAGCAGAAGCTATCATTCTTTACAGATGGGTGCCTGAAGAAGACAAATTTGTAAAACATTCTGAAAGTTCGCGATTTTTTGAAGACATAAGCAGAAATACAGGCATGTCTCAGGCAGAACTAAACAAAGATTTGGAATTTAGGAAAAGTGTCCTTTCTTGGCTTATAAAAAATAATGTCCGTGAATTAACTGATTTTGGAAAAGTGATGAATACTTATTATACAGACAGAGAAGTGCTTGTAAAAGCAATGGCAAAAAATGATGTTAAAAGTATTCTTGGAAAGTGAAAATTATAGTTAAATAATTTACCAAGAACCTGTGTCTTTTCTTATCTACCAAAGGCATAAATGAGGAAATATCAATGTCTTTTGGTATAAGTACACTCTATATCATAGCTCTTTTATCTACGAATAAATTAGGGGGTCTAATTAATCATAAATCCTTTCTCTTGCCTGCAATCTCTACTCATTAGGTTTTTATCAATAATAATTAAATTCTAATGTCAGAAATTAAACCACTTACTTTAGTAAGTGGATGTACTTTGGGTGTTTTAATTTCTGAGCATCCTAAAAATCTAACAAACCACACCTTTTAAGGTGTGGTAAACTAAAAGATTTTTTTGATATAAACTATCGCTAATTAAAGTTGGCAATAGTTAATCTATTTTTTAGACGCGCTCTGCAATACCAAATATTTTTATACTATACTTTTCTTTAATAAATATAAAAAAGAGGAAATAAGCTGAAAAATGAAGTTTAGTATACCTTTCACATTTGCGAGTTCAGATGTATTAAAAAGAAAATCAAAGTATTTTTTATCAAAAATAAAGCGCAAGGAAAAATCAAGATTAGTTGAAAATTTAAAAAACGCAGGCGCTGAATTTTCAAGAGAAGAGTATCTCGCTATATGCGTAAGAAGTTTTTTTATTTTCTTTGCAGTTTTTTTTGTTTTTTTCACTACAATTCTTTTACTTTTTAAGATTAAGCTGTTTTATCTATTGGGCTTTGCTGTGGCTTTGTTATTCTCTTGCTTTGTCTTCTTCAGTCAAAACGTATACCCTCAAATTTATGTTGCGAGAAGGCAGAGGAATATAGAAAAAAATCTTATTTCAGCTCTGCAAGACATACTCATTCAATTAAATTCAGGCATTCCTTTGTTTAGTATTTTGGTAAATATTTCTGACGCAGATTATGGCGAATTAAGTGACGAATTTAAAAAAGCTGTTAAAAGAATAAATGCCGGCGAGCCAGAGTCAGAAGTTTTAGATGATTTAGGAAGAAAAAATCCTTCGGTATTCTTCAGAAGAGCTTTGTGGCAGATAAGCAACGGAATGAAAGCTGGAAGCGATATGTCTATTGTCATCAAAGACAGCACTAAAGCGCTGAACGAAGAACAGTTAATTCAAATACAAAACTACGGAAACAAACTTAATCCTTTAATTGTGTTTTATATGCTGGTTTCTGTTATAATTCCCGCGCTGTCTATAACTTTTTTGACAATCATTTCATCTATGATAAATCTTGAAAAAAACATGACTGTATTGCTGTTTATTGGGTTATTTGTTTTTGTTGTATTAGTTCAGATAATGTTTTTAGGCATGATGAAATCAAAGAGGCCAAGTTTGCTATGAAAATAGAGAGAAAAAGAGAGTAATTATCAATAAAATGAAAATAGAGAGAAAAAGAGAGTAATTATCAATAAAATGAAAATAGAGAGAAAAAGAGAGTAATTATCAATAAAATGAAAATAGAGAGAAAAAGAGAGTAATTATCAATAAAATGAAAATCGAGAGAAAAAGAGAGTAATTATTAATAAAATGAAAATTGAAGATAAAAAGAAAAAAGAGAACGATTATAAGAGAGGAAAAAATATAAAAAATAAATTGAATTTCGCAAACATAATCAACTTTAAAAAAGCAGAAGAGGCATTGAAGAGCATAGGCAATAAAGCGGAAAAAACAGGCGAAGAAAAAGAATGGGGGAAAATTGAAAAAAAACTGATAAAACCTGAGGGAAAAACAAAAAGAGATATTAAGATAAGCGCGGTTTCGGGGGTGGTTTTATTTGTTTTAACACTTATCTACAGCAGAAATTTAATTAATTCGGCCATTGCTTTTTTTGCTGCTGGAGTTGTATGCTTTCTGTCTCTTTATTTTAAAGTTAAATTAAAGGAAGCTGCGAAGATTAGAAAAATAGAAAGTGTTTTTCCGGATTTTTTGCAGTTAATGGCAAGCAACTTAAGGGCTGGAATGACTATTGATAGAGCGATGTTATTAAGTTCAAGGCCTGAACTTTCTCCTTTAGACGAAGAAGTCTTGAACACAGGAAAAGAGATAGCTACCGGAAGAAGCATAGAGTCGGCATTATTGGACATGTCAAAAAGGCTTAAAAGTGAAAAGATTCATAGAACTATTTTGTTGATAATTTCAGGGATTAGAGCTGGAGGAAATTTAGCTGTTTTGCTTGAAGAGACTGCTGTAAACATGAGAGAAAGAGAATTTGTTGAAAAAAAAGCTGGCGGCAGTGTTTTAATGTATGTTATTTTTATATTCTTGGCAGTTTCTGTTGGAGCGCCTGTTTTATTTTCTTTATCCAGTGTTTTAGTTGAAACCTTGACTAATGTTTTGTCTGGCCTGCCTTCTGTTGAGGCTTCAAGCATGAACCTTCCTTTCACTCTTTCAAGCATAAGCATTTCTACTGACTTTATAAAATATTTCAGTTTGTTTTTCATGCTCGCTATAGATATTCTCGCGTCTCTTGTTTTAGGCTTAGTAAACAAGGGCGAAGAAAAAGAAGGATTAAAGTATTTATGGCCTATTTTAATAATAAGCATGAGTTTATTTTTCATAATTAGATTCTTTCTTTCAAGATTTATTACAGGGCTTTTTGGCGGGTGAAAAGGCCCTTACAGCAAGAGAAGATAATTTAAATAATTAATAGCCTATTCTTTTAATATGTTAGATGGGTGTACTATCTCTGCCGGCGATTCTTAACTACACATTAAGATTGATGATAGCTGTTTTAATTTAGGGGGCACACTAATTGATAAATCTCTTCGATAATCTAGATTACTAAGAAGAATGTACCCCCTAAATTGATTAATAGGCAAAAGTGCTATCAT
>Ga0315275_10003315_pt1 | contig 14833 bp, 8 predicted proteins | sample YL17G03_0_MG_FD_205557 | JGI IMG/M metagenome (GOLD analysis project Ga0315275, IMG submission 205557) | Sediment microbial communities from Yellowstone Lake, YNP, Wyoming, USA - YL17G03_0 | ecosystem: Environmental > Aquatic > Freshwater > Lake > Sediment | place: USA: Wyoming | collected... | reverse complement strand
TCCAGCAGCAGCTTGTCACCTCCGAGAAGCTGGCTTCGATCGGGCTGCTCTCGGCCGGCGTGGCCCACGAGATCAACACGCCGCTGACGGGCATCTCGAGCTACGTCCAGATACTCCAAAAGAAGGTCACCGACGTCCATTTCGCCCAGATCCTGGAGAAGATCGAGACGCAGACCGACCGCGTCTCCCGGATCATCAAGAACCTGCTGAGCTTCGCCCGCAATCCCTCCGACCTCGCCTTCCACCGCGTCAACCTCAAGGAGAACCTCCAGGAGATCATCTCCCTCATCGATTACAAATTGAAGACCATGAACATCCGCCTGGAGCTGGTCCTGACGCCGGTGAAGCCCATCTGGGCCCAGGGCGAGCGGCTCCAGCAGGTGTTCATCAACATCATCCTGAACGCCATCGACGCCATGCCCCAGGGCGGCACGCTCAGGATCGAGCTGGCCGAGATCGGCATCGACGCCGTGATCCGGATCTCGGACACCGGTCACGGGATCAAGGAACAGCATCTGCCTCACATCTTCGACCCGTTCTTCACGACCAAGGGCGTGGGAAAAGGGACGGGCCTGGGGCTGTCCATCAGCTACGCCATCGTCAAGGAGCACGAGGGCCGCCTCAGCGTCGAGAGCGAGGTGGGCAAGGGCACGAGTTTCATCATCGTCATTCCCGAGGACCTCGACGACCGGAAGCTCGGCCTGGCCAAAGCCGAGAAACCCAAATCCTGAGAAAGCGGGACCCATGAGCAGCCAAGGTTTGATCCATATCATCGACGACGAACCCGTCATCCACGACATCCTCACCCAACTCCTGACCTCGGAGGGATACGATGTCGAGAGCTCCGCCTCGGGCGAGGAGGCGCTCGAGAAATACGCCTCTCAGAGGTTCGACCTCGTCCTCCTCGACCTGTTGATGCCGGGCATGGACGGCATCGAGGTGCTCCGGGCTATCAAACGGATCCAGCCCCAGGCGGTCGTCGTCATCATCACCGCCTATGCCTCGGTCGAATCGGCCATCGAGGCCATGAAGATCGGGGCCTTCGATTACGTCCAAAAGCCCTTCAAACACGAGGAGCTCCTGCTGATCGTCGCCCGGGCCCTTGAGCACAAGAACCTGCGGGAGGAGAACCTCCGCCTCCGCGACGAGCTCAAGCGAAAGTTCAGTTTCGGGAACATCATCGGCAAGAGCCAGGTCATGATAAACGTTTTCGACCTGGTCAAGGTCGCCGCGCCGACGCGAAGCACGATCCTCGTCCAGGGAGAGAGCGGAACGGGCAAGGAGCTGGTCGCCCGAGCCATCCACGAGAACTCGAACCGGGCCGGCTTCCCGTTCATCGTCGTCAACAGCGGGTCGCTCCCGCCCGACTTGCTCGAGAGCCACCTCTTCGGCCACGTCAAGGGCGCCTTCACCGGCGCGGTGAACGAGAAGCAGGGCCTGTTCGAGGCGGCCGACAAAGGGACGATCTTCTTCGACGAGATCTCCTCGATCGGGCTGGAGACGCAGGCCAAGCTCCTGCGGGTCATGCAGGACCGGGAGTTCATGCGCCTGGGCGGGGTCAAGACCCTCAGGGTCGACGTCCGGATCATCGCCGCGACCAACACCGATCTCGAGGAGCTCATCCGGCAGAAGGCGTTCCGCAAGGACCTCTTCTATCGGTTGAACGTCATCAAGATCGAGCTCCCTCCTCTGCGCGAGAGGAAGGAGGACGTCCCCCTCCTCGTCAAGCATTTCCTGGCGATCTACGCCAAGGAGAACGACAAGGAGATCGACGGCGTCTCCGAGGACGTCCTGGAGATCCTGGAGAAGAACGCCTGGCCCGGGAACGTCCGCGAGCTGGAGAACCTCATCGAGCGGGCCGTCGTATTCGCCAAGTCCAAGACGATCACGCGCGAGAACCTGCCAGAGATCCTGTTGTCGCCGGCCAAAAGGGCGGACGACATCGCCGGCGAGGGACTGAACCTGCGCGATCAGACGCTCGCCTTCCAGAAGCGGCTCATCGAAACGGCCCTCAAGAAGGCCAAAGGGATCCAGAAGACGGCGGCCCTGATGCTGGACGTAAAGCCGACGACGCTCAACGAAATGATCAAACGACTCGGGATCGACGCCGGCGAATTCTAGACCGAGACTCGCCCCTGTCTTTCGTCGGGCCCAAGCGAACACCACCGCCAGGCGGCAAAGGAGGCGGGCTTGCGGCCGGAGGAGTTCCTGATCGTGAAGTTCGGTCAGACCCTGGTCTTAGACGGGCGCTGACCATCCGTTTGAAGCCTGGTTCGCGACTCCCCTTCAGTCACTCGGACGCTCTCAGACCGTCGGATTTTCCCAGTGGAGGATGGCCGCTAAAACGTCCTGGGGAGATAGGCTGGCTTTAAGCGTCTGGAAGAGTTGTCGGTTCTGGGCGGCTCGGCTGGCCAAGCCTAAAAGTCTGACCTGCATATCTGGAGAATCGGCCGGCGAGAGGATGAGAAAAACGATCTCGATCGGCTTTTCCGTCGAAACGTCGGATACACTCAGTTTCGTCAATCCCAGGGCGACGGCCGGCGCGGACAAGTTCGCGACACGGACGTGCGGGAACGCCGCCCCCTCGTTGAAAAAGGTCGACCCCTGGGCCTCTCTTTTCATGATATCGCCGAACAAGCCCTCCGCGTCCTCGATCCGGTTCTCGTCCACGGCGGCCGCCGCCAGTGTTCTCAGGACGTCTTCTTTGCGGACCGGCCCGTCCCAGATCACGATGCGGCGCGCGGATAGGCAGGCGCTCAGGCGAAGGACCTCCGCGGACGGATTCCCGCGGATTCTGTCCGGCCCCGCCGGCGCCTCATTATCCGGCATCTCCATGGCCGTCCGGGCGGAAGGGGGGGGGATTTCCACGCACGTATCGAGAACGATCACCGTCATCTCCTGAGCGTTCTTGAGGATCGTTTCCACGACAGCCTTGTTCCGGCCGAACCTTTTCCAGAACGGCTTCGGCCGGGACCTCCCGACGACGATGTGGCCCACCCGATATTCCCGGGCGAAGCGAAGGATGGTATCGGCGATATCCTCGCCCTTGTAGCTGAAGACCATGGCTCCCAGCTGCTTGGCCAGGGTCAGCGCGTCCGAGAGGAAGCGTTGGGTTTGAGCGTCTATGACCGTGGCTTCTTCCGACGGCGTCTGGACATAGACGGCATACCAATTCCGGTTGAGCTTCCCCGCCAAGCGCGATCCGTAGCGCAACAGTTTCTCGCTGTTGGGGCCGTGCGCGCTCAAGCAGACCATGATCTGGTCCGCCGCGCTCGCCTCATTATCCCGCGTCTCCCGCCGCCGGAGGTCGATCTGGGAAGCGAGTTCGCGGAGGGTGAGCTCCCTGAGCTTTTCCAGATTGGAGGGGACGAAGAAATGGGCCAAGGCGGTCCCGATGCGGTCGGCCGGGTAGATCTTTCCCTCCTCCAACCGTTTCCGGAGGTCCTCGGTCGCCAGATCGACATCGACGATCTGGTCCGCCTCGGCCAGAACGGAATCCGGCAGGCGCTCGCGGACTTTGACGCCCACAGCCTGTTCCACGACGTTGTAGAGGCTCTCCAGGTGCTGAACGTTCAGCGTGGTGATGACATGGATTCCCGCCGCCAGAATATCCTGAACATCCTCGTATCGTTTCCCATTCCGGCTGCCCGGAACATCGGTATGGGCGAGCTCGTCGATTAGCGCCACCTGCGGCTTGCGGGCCAACACAGCCTCGATGTCCATTTCGTCCACGGCCATGCCGTGATAGTCCTGCCGGCGACGAGGAACAACCTCCAGGCCTTCAGCCAAACCGGCGATATCGGACCGGCCGTGCGTCTCGAGCAGCCCGATGACCACATCGATCCCTTCGTTCTTCAGCCGCTGGCCTTCCTGAAGCATTTGATAGGTCTTGCCCACACCGGCGCAGTATCCGAGATAGACCTTCAGCCGTCCGCGCTGGGAGCGGCGAATCATCTGGAGAAAGGCGCCGGCTCTATCGTCCGCCATCACGAACTCCGTCCAGGGCTAAATTTAATTTCAGGACGTTCACCCGAGGCTGTCCCAGGAAGCCCAGGTCCCGCCCTTCGGCGCAGGCTTCGATCCGCCGGCGCACGGCTTCCTCGGGCAGGCCGCGCGCTCCGGCCACGCGAGGGGCCTGCAAGAACGCATTGGCCGGGGAAATGTGGGGGTCGAGTCCGCTGGCCGAGGCTGTGACCGCGTCGGCCGGCACGAGAGCCCCCGCGGGAAGGCCGTTTTCGGCCCGGTACGCCGCGACGCGCCGGCGGACCGTCTCGATCAATTCCCGCGACGTGGGACCGAGGTTGCTCCCGCCGGAACGAAGGGCGTCATAACCCCGGCCGGCGGCCGAAGGCCGCGGATGAAAATAGGCTGAACCCGAGAAATCCCGGCCGATGAGGCTCGACCCTACGACCTGTCCCTGCCGAAGGACCAGCGAACCGTTGGCCTTGGCCGGGAACAATCCCTGGTCCAAGACCCAGACGGCGAGAGGATAGAGGCCTCCCAACAGGACGGCCAAGGAAACGACCGCCGCTGCCGAGGTCCGCAATTCCGAAATCCAATCCTTCATTTTCGCGGATCCCTTTTCATTTTATATAAGATGGAGCGCATTGACCACCATGTCCACCAGCTTGATCCCGGCAAACGGAGCGAGGAGACCGCCGAGGCCGTAAATCAGGAGATTCCGCTTAAGGAGCGCCGCGGCGCCCAAAGGACGGAAGCGCACCCCGCGCAGGGCCAGAGGGATCAGGGCGATGATGATGAGGGCATTGAAAATGACCGCGGCCAGGATGGCGCTCGCCGGCGAGCGGAGGCCCATGACGTTAAGCGGGGCGATGACCGGGAAGGCGCCGACCAGCATGGCCGGGATAATAGCGAAGTATTTAGCCACGTCGTTGGCGATGCTGAACGTGGTCAGGGCCCCCCGGGTGATGAGCATCTGCTTGCCGATCTCGACCACCTCGATCAGCTTGGTCGGGTTCGAATCGAGGTCGACCATGTTCCCGGCCTCCTTGGCGGCCTGCGTACCCGTGTTCATAGCCACCCCGACATCGGCCTGAGCCAAGGCGGGGGCATCGTTGGTGCCATCGCCGGTCATGGCCACGAGGTGCCCGGCCGCCTGTTCTGTCCGGATCAGTCTCAGCTTGTCCTCCGGTTTGGCCTCGGCGACGAAATCATCCATTCCCGCCTCGCGGGCGATGGCGGCCGCCGTCAGCGGATTGTCGCCGGTGATCATCACCGTTTTGATGCCCATCGCCCGGAACCTCTCAAAGCGGTCTCTGAGCCCGCCCTTGACGATGTCCTTCAAATGAACGGCGCCAAGGACCCGGCTTCCCTCAGCCACGAGAAGCGGGGTCCCGCCGGAAAGAGAAATGACGCTGATCGAATCGAGGACCTCGGCGGGAACGTCTTGCCCGATGAACACCCGGACGGCATCGGGAGCGCCCTTCCTGATCCGCCGGCCGTCGATATCCACGCCGCTCATCCGCGTTTGCGCCGAAAAAGGGATGAATTTCGCTCCGGGCAGCTCGGACAGCGCCCGGCCGCGGAAGCCATAAGTTTTGGCCAGGACGACGATGCTCCGTCCCTCGGGCGTTTCATCGGCCAGCGAAGCGAGCTGGGCGGCGTTGGCCAGCTCGTCGGCGGTCACCCCGGCCGCCGGCAGAAACGCCGCGGCCTGGCGGTTGCCCAGGGTGATGGTCCCGGTCTTGTCGAGAAGGAGGACATCCACGTCCCCCGCCGCTTCGACCGCCCGGCCGCTCATGGCCAGGACGTTTTTCTGGACCATGCGATCGATGCCGGCGATGCCGATGGCATTGAGAAGGCCGCCGATCGTGGTCGGGATAAGGCAGACGAGGAGCGCGACGAGAGTCGTGATCGTGAACGAGACGCCGGAATAGCGGCCGAGCGACCTCAAGGTGAGTATGACCGCAAGGAAAATGAGCGTCAGCGCGGAGAGGAGGATCGTCAGGGCGATCTCGTTCGGCGTTTTGCGGCGTTCGGCGCCTTCGACGAGATTGATCATCCGGTCCAAAAAGCTTTCGCCCGGGTCGGCCGTGACGCGGACTTTAATCCGGTCGGAAAGGATCCGCGTTCCGCCGGTGACCCCGCTTCGGTCCCCGCCCGCTTCGCGGATGACGGGAGCGGACTCGCCCGTGATGGCGGATTCATCTACAGAAGCGGCGCCCTCGATGATCTCGCCGTCCGCCGGGATGATCTCACCCGCGACGACGAGAACGAGGTCGGCCTTCCGCAGTTGTTCGGCCGGAACCGCCTCGATCGTTCCGTCCTCCCGAAGGCGGTTGGCGATGGTCGAGGTCCGGGTCTTGCGCAGCTCCCGCGCCTGGGCCTTGCCGCGCCCTTCGGCCATGGCTTCGGCGAAATTGGCGAAGAGCACTGTAAACCACAGCCAGAGGCTGATCTGAAAGACGAAGCCGGCGGATTCCTTCCCGGAACGGACGACGAAGCCGAGCGTCGTCATGACGGCGCCGGCCGCGGTCACGAACATGACCGGATTTTTCCGGAGCGACAGCGGGTTCAGTTTCTTGAAGGAATCGAGCATCGCCCGGCCGACAATCCGCCGGTCAAAGAGGGAATGGTGGATGGCGGCCATGTTGATCCCGCTAATAAAGAAGCGGCGACCCCGTCATGACGAAGTGCTCGACGATCGGACCGAGGGCGAGGGCCGGAAGGAATGTCAGCGCTCCGACGATCAGGACCGTGGCGACAAGGATCAAGGTGAACATCCATCCGGCGACGGGAAAGCTCGCCCCGGAGGGAGGGACTTTTTTCTTCTTCGCCAGGTTCCCGGCCAAGGCCATCACGGGAACCAGCATCAGGAAGCGCCCGGCAAGCATAGCCAAAGCCAAGGTGACGTTGTAGGGCGGGCTGTCCCCGTTCAGCCCGGCGAAAGCGCTCCCGTTGTTGCCCGTTCCGGACGAATACGCGTAAAGGATCTCGCTCAGGCCGTGCGGGCCGGCGTTACGCAGGGCGGATGTTCCCCATTGGGTGACGGTCGCCCAGGCCGAAAAACCAAGAATGCTGAAAAAGAGGATGACGACGGCGAGGACGCTGGCCTTGACGTCGTACGCCTCGATCTTCTTGCCCAGATACTCGGGCGACCGGCCGACCATCAGCCCCGTCAGGAACACGGCCAGCACGACAAAGATTAACATTCCGTAAAGACCGGCGCCCACACCGCCGAACACGACCTCCCCCAATTGGATGTTGAAAAGGGGAACGAGCCCTCCGAGCGGCGTGAAGGAATCATGCATGGAATTCACCGCGCCGCAGGAGGCGGCCGTGGTGACGGAGGCGAAGAGCGCCGAATCGAAGGCGCCGAAGCGGACCTCTTTGCCCTCCATGTTCCCGGCGGCCGGGTCTACGCCGAGCGCTTTCCAGCGGGGGTTGCCGCCGCTTTCCGCCCGCCAGCAGATCAGGACCGAGGTCAAGAAGAGCAAGGCCATGGCCGCCCAGACGGCCCAGCCGTGGCCCTGGTTCCGGACGGTCCGTCCCAGATAATAGGTCAAGCCGCTCGGAATCAACAAGATGAAAAGCATCTGGATGAAGTTGGACAAGGGCGTCGGGTTTTCATAGGGATGGGCGGCGTTGGCGTTGAAAAAGCCCCCTCCGTTCGTCCCCAGCATTTTAATCGCCGCTTGCGAGGCCGCAGGGCCTTGGGCGATAGTCTGGGCGCCGGCCTCCGGTCTTGAATCTCGACCCGATCCGGTCTCAACGGTCGCGGCTTTGACGGCCGGATGGAAATTCTGGACGACGCCCTGCGATCCTAGAAAGATTGAGAGGATCAGACTTGCCGGCAGCAATAAGTAGAGATTCACCCGGATGAGATCAACCCAGAAATGGCCGAGAGTCCTCGCCGCATGCCGGGCGATCCCCCGGACGAGGACCGCCGCGGCGGCGATCCCGGCGGCCGCTGAGACGAAATTGTGGAAGACGAGACCGATCATCTGGGAAAAATAGGATAGGGTGGTCTCGCCGGCGTAATTTTGCCAATTCGTGTTGGTCGCGAAACTGACCGCGGTGTTAAAAGCGAGGTCCGGACGGACCGGACCCAGTTTTTGCGGATTCAAGGGAAGGACTCGCTGGAGCCGGAGAACGGCATACGTGAACAAAAGCCCGGCCAGGCTGAAGGCCAACAGGGAAACCGTATATTGTATCCAATCCTGCTCTTTCCGCGGGTCAACCCCCATTAAACGGTATAGCCTCCGTTCGACGGGCTTAAGAACACGGTCTAAAAATGTTTTTCCCTGGGGGTCCAGAACCCGGACGAGATAAAGGCCGACGGGTTTGGCCAAAAGACCAAGGAGGCCGAGGAACAGGGCCAGCTGAATCCACCCGTGAAGGTCCATGTTCAAACGCCTCCTAGAATTTCTCCGGCCGCAGGATCGAGGCAAACAGATAGACGATCAGGAGGAGGGCGATGATGATCCCGAGAAGATCTTCCACGGGTTACAGCCTTTCACAGGCTCGCGCGTACAGTCCGCAGAGGCCGAAAAAAAGAACGGCTAAAACGACATAGATGAGGTCGGTCATGAGGGATGCTCCCTATTCCCGATGCGGTCGGCCCGTCGCAGGGTGAAGGTGAAGACGGCGCCCTGGCCTTCGCGGCTTTCCGCGCCGATCGTTCCGCCATGAGCCTCGACGATCTCCTTGGCGATGGTCAGGCCGAGTCCCGCGCCCTGTTCGTTGCCGCGGCCGGGGACCCGGAAAAACGGCTCGAACACTTTCGTCAGATATTCGGCCGGAATGCCCGCCCCGGTGTCGGAGATCGAAAACCTGACCAACTCTTCCTCCGCCCGAGCGGAAAGGGTGATCCGGCCGCCGGGAGAGGTATGCTTGAGCGCGTTGGAGAGCAGGTTGCCGAAGACATGGCTGATCCGGCTCGGATCGACCCAAACATCGGGCAGATTGCCTCTCAATTCGGCGCCGAGATTCAAGCCCCGGTCCTGAGCGGTCCGCCGGATGGATTCCAGGGCGTCCATGGCGATCGACTGTGGTGAAATAGCCCGGAATTCAAGCCGCGCTCTTCCGGATTCCATGCGGCTGAGATCAAGAAGATTATTTAGGATGCCGGAGAGGCGATCGCTGTCCTCCCGGGCCGCGAGGAGGAGCTCGGCCTGTTTTTCGGTCAAGCCGCCGATCCGCTCTTCGAGCAGGAGGTGGACGGCCATGCGGATGGAGGTCAGAGGGGTTTTGAGCTGATGCGAGACCGTCCGGATGACATCCCGTTTGATCTCATCCTGCTGCCGGAGTTGGGTGACATCCTGGAAGACCAGGACGACACCCGTCACTCCTCGTTCCTTGTTCAGGATAGGCACGGCTTCCGGCCGGTAATAGCGCTCATCGCCCTGGACGAATTGCTGGATCAGAGGCTGATCCTTAGGCGTCACCCGGCGGCCTTCCGTAAAAGCGCCGCGAAAGAGATCCATAATCCATGGGAACGGCAGGTCCATGATCGTCGCCTCGGGCCGCAAGCCGAAAATATTCTTAGCCGATTCCGTCGCCACTTCCACTTTTCCGTCCGGGTCGATCACGGCGACGACGTCGGGGAGGCTGTCGAACGCCTGCTGAGTGGCCTGCTGGACCCGTAAGAGCTTCGCCTGATCGGACCGGCGGAATTCCCTGAGGCTCGCCGTCATGGCGTTGAAGGACTCGGACAGATGGCCGATCTCATCCCGGGCGCCGCCGGAGACGACCAGGTCGAGATTTCCCCTCCCGATCTCGTCCGTGGAACGGATCAAGCGCTGGATGGGACGCAAGATCCATCGGCCGGCGAAGGCCATGAACGCCGCCGCGGCGATCGTGCCGATCAGCAGGAGGCCGTACATCTGCTGTCGAGCCCTGGCCGCGCCGTCGCGGGCTTTGTTGTTGGCATCGCTCATGTTCTGCTGGTTCATTTGGAGGATCTCATCCGATACCGCCTTGATCTGTCCGAAAAGAGGAAGGAGGGTCATGAAATAGGTGTCGTGGCGTTGGAGCACCAAGGCCGCCGGATCCCAAACGGCGGGCAGCGATTTCTTATACCGCTCGTAAAGATCCCTGAGATTAGCGGCCTTCTCGCCTTCGCCGGGCAAGGTGATGGTGTTCAGCTCAACTTGGAGAGCCTTTTCGAAGATTCCTTGATTTTTAAGGATCAGCTCTTCGCCGCTCCGGCCGTCTCCGAGAAGGACGAAGAGCAGCCCGCTGTCGATACGTTCCAAGGCTTCTTTCATCTGCTGGCAGGCGATGACACTGCGATAGTTCTCCCGAAGGATGACGTCGATCGATTCCCCCAATTTCGTAAGATTGAGGATGCTTTGCACGCCGATGGCGACGATGATGAGAAAAAGAACACCGAATCCCAAAGCCAATTTTTGCCTGAGTCCGAACATTTTTTTCTCCTTGGCCGGTTTCTTTGCACGAAATATGCCAGCTAGAAATTCAACTTATTTAATTGATAATAAATAGATTACATTTTATATTCGAAATCCGCCCCTTGAAAATCGCAAGGACCGGCAAAAAGGACCTTTTATTTTGCAAGATGGGGGGTAAAGCGGATTACCTTGGCTGGGGAATGCTTGGAACGGTTAGAGGCCGTATTTTTTCCGGCGCCGCCAGAGGGTGGCTTGGTCGATGCCGAGGATGTCCGCCGCTTCTTGAAGCGATCTCGCGCCGGCCAGGACGCGACGGACGTGCTCTTCATCGATCCGCTCGAGCGTCACAGGATCGCCGATCTTCGGGGCAGAGTCGCCGGGCACAAGAACGGCGGGGAGGCTTTCGACTCCGATCCGGTTTGTCCGGCACAGGATGGCCGCCCGTTCCACCACGTTGCTTAGTTCGCGCACGTTTCCCGGCCAAGGATGCCGGCGGAGCGCATCGAGCGCCTCGTTCGTGAAGGCCAGGTCCAACCTGTGATTGTTCCGGCCGTGAAAGGACAGCAAACGTTCGGCCAGGGTGACCACATCCGCCGGACGCTCGCGCAGTGGCGGGATCTCGATCTGGATCACGTTGATCCGATAATAGAGGTCCTCCCGGAACCGGCCTTCCTTGACCGCTTTCTCCAGGACGATATTCGTGGCGGCGATCAGTCTCACCTCGGCCTTGCGCGCCACGGCCTCGCCGACGCGCTCGTATTCCTTGTCCTGGACGAAGCGAAGCAGTTTCGGCTGCAATGCCAGAGGAAGATCGCTGATCTCGTCCAGGAACAGCGTCCCGCCCTCGCAGGCGGCGAGGCGGCCGGGATTGTCGCGAACGGCGCCGGTAAAGGCCCCTTTCACGTGCCCGAAAAGCTCGCTTTCCAAGAGCTCCCGGGAAAAGGAGGGGCAGGAAACGACCCCGAGGGGTTTCTCCGCCCGGCGGCTCCAGGCATGGATCGCCCTGGCCAGGAAGGTTTTTCCGGTCCCGCTCTCCCCGCGCAGAAGGATCGTCGCGTCGGACGCGGCCGCCTGGCGGGCGAGATTCACCGCCCGCTGCATGGCCGGACAGGCGCTTGAAAAATCGATCTCGGGATGGGCCCGGCCGAGATCCTCCTGAAGGCTGGCCACCCGCTGTTCGAGCGTCCGCATCTCGAAGGCCTTTCGAACGGCCAGTTGGATCTGAGCGGGCGTGAACGGCTTCGGGATGTAATCGGTCGCGCCGCGCCGCATGGCTTCGATGGCCGAATCGATGGAGGCGTACGCGGTGATGATGATGATCTTCAGCCAGGGCGCCGTCGTCCGCAAAGCCGGGATCAGATCGAGGCCGTCCTCCGTTCCCAGCCGGATATCCACGAAGGCCAAATCGAAGCTCCGTCGTGAGGCCTCCGCCAGGGCGTCTTGGACGTTGGCGACGGACGTGACCCGATGGCCGTCCGATTCAAGGCAGATCGTGAGGGTCCTGCGGATATTGAGCTCATCGTCGACCACGAGAACGCGCAGAGAGGCCGGCGAAACGATCTCATGGCCATCCGCCCGAACTTCTTTTTTTGTCGCTGCCGGCATCCTCGCATTCCCTAAAAAGACTATAGTCCTCGGGCCGAATCCCTGTCAATCCACGAGGTCAGTCTTTAATACCATAGGCCGTGTTTTTATTGCAGGGCAAGGACGGAAGAGCGGCAAAATCCGTCGGATTTATTTGAACTTGCCCGGGACGAGCTTATCGGGATTGATCTTGATCCTGGCCGGGCGGAATGCCGCCGGAAATTCGAATTCCTGGGTCGACGCGACGATCTCCATCATCTTCCGGACCGTCGTCTTGTTCTCCTCCCACTGGACCCAGAGCGGGAAGACGAAATTACCCCGGGTCTGGTTGACCCGGATTTTCACGATGTAAGCGTCGCCCCGCTTCAAGATCTCGGGCGCGGCATCAATTTCGGGAAGGAGGTGCGTATCGAACCAGCCTGTGAAAAAAGCCTTGAGGTCCCGGCCCGAAGTCTGCTCCATGGCCTGGATGAAATTGTTCGTCCGGGCCGGGCGATATTTATATTTTTCGAAGAAGCCGCGGAGGCCTCTGAAAAACGCCTCCTCGCCGATGAGGTCGCGGAGCATGTTGAGAGCGACCGCCGCCTTGTCATAGACGATGGCCTGGTACGCGTCGAAATTGAGGTAGCTCAGACGCGACCCCAGGGTGATCGGCCCCCAATCGGCCAGGCGCTCGGTCCACTGCGAGAATTTCTTGAGGATGCCCGCGTAAGCCTCTTCGCCGAACTTCGCCCTCACATGAAGCGCGGCCGCGAACTGGGACAGTCCCTCGCTGAGCCATTGGTCCCGATAGCGTTCCCAGGTCACGGCCTGACCCCACCATTGATGGGCGATCTCGTGGGCGAGATAATATTCACGAAAGCGGGGCATGTCCACCGGGCTGTTCGCCGTGACCAGAGGATGAGCGTTGGCGATCCGGGGCAGTTCATTCAAGACGATGAACGAGGCCGGGCTATGGCCTCCGGTCGTCGGCCAGAGACGCTGGACGATATCCAGCTTCTCATAGGGGAACGGGCCGAACCAGGCCGAGTAGTTCTGGACGATCGCTCGAGCATCCTCGACCAGGCCTTTTCGTTGGGCCCGGATCTCCGTAGCCACATAGCCCTGGATGCCGATCGGTCCGCCGCCGTTGCCGTTGGACATCCGGTCGAGCCGCCCGACGAGGAAGGACAGGTATTTGACGGGGAATTTGGTCTCGAAGCGATAGAGCGTGTTGCCGACTTTTTCGAGGGTCATGACGCGTCGGACCGACTCGAGCCGGCTCTGTTCGACCAGTTCCCCGTTGGCGATGCAGGTGTATCCCGGGGGAATGCTGAAATGGAGACTGGCCAGGAAGTAGTCTTCCTCCGCCGGCTGGGGATACCAATAGGCCGACTGGCTGTACAGGTACGTGTCGTAGCGGGGTTCGAGGAACGAGATCGTCTCGTTGTACTGGCCGCCGGAGATGACGTCCTGGATCAGGCCGGGCGGCTCGATCGTTCCGCGATAGTAGATCTCGATTGAGCCCGTGGCGTTCTTTTCGAGGGGCTTGATGAAATAGATATAGAGGAGCTTGCGCTGCTTGTCCAAGGTGAAAAAGAGCTCGCGGCCTTCCTGGTCGAAGATGCGGAGGATCTCGAAGTCAGGGTGGAAGTTGAATTTCAGGTTTTCGACGGCGTCGATCTGAGCGCTGACCTCGATCCTGGCCCGGGCCGAAAGATAGCGCTTATCCGGCTGGAAATCCACCTCCACGTCGCAGCGCTTAACGTCGAATTTCTCCCCGAAAGAAACGAAGAACGATTTCAGGCCTTCCTCGCCCTTGATCTCGGGCGTATAGAGGTTGATGACCTGATCGGGATCGCGGCCGACGAAGTGGATCTCGTCGTCGGAGAACGGCGAAAAGATATAGGCCACATCGCCCGTCTTCTTGCCCTTCATCTCGAAGACGGCCTGGTCGCCCCGCGGGATGAACGAAAGGCGGCCTCCCGTCAACGAATTCTCGATCGTGAACGAGTTGGGATAATAGCGGGTGAACAACGAATAGGCCCGGTTGGAGTCGGCCTGGGAGAGCTTCGGAGTCTTCTCCGGGGGTGCTTTTTCGATCGTGATATTGCCCCGGAAGAAGGAGTCGGAAAATCGGAAATAGCCGTATTCGAGGGTGTCCTGGACGAAATTCTTCCTGTAGCGGAGCTCGAGCTGGTGTCTCTCGGTATCGCTCGAGGGAGAGAAATGGAACTGTCCCCGGCCGATGATGACGAGGGCCGTCTCCTGGTCCTCGATGTTGTCATGGAAGATCCAGGCGTCCTGGAAGGTGATGCGGATGTCCTGATGCCGGATCTCGACCCGGGCGGCCCGTTCGACGATCCCGGAGGGGATGCGGATCTTGAAAAGGGAGGTGATATTTCCCATCACTTCCTTGGTCCGGATCCGCCACCCCTCCCCGGCCTTGGCGAACGTGACGCGCCAGATCTCGAGCATGGCCGAATCGTCGTTCTGGAAAAAAACCTGAAGAAAGATCCCGGGTTCACCTTCCTTGTCGGCGTCGCGGGTGGCCCGATGGAACAGGACCTGGTTCATCCGCCACTTGTTCAGATAAATGGACATGGCGGCGCTCTCCCGCTCCCGGATTTCAGGGCTGAACGCGCCGGCATACGCGGCCGCGTCCTTGGAAGCGAACGATCCTTGGAGGCCGGTCAGGAGGTCGTCGACGGTCTGTCCGGAAAGAGGAAGTCCCAGGAGGAGGGCGGCCGCGCAGGCCCACAAAAGGTTCCGGACGGTTCCTTTCACCACCTTATTATTATAACAGATGACGAACCATGACGTCAGTTTCATCACTCCGGCTCACGTTCCCATTGAAAAGCACATTTTGTGCCAAAATTGACCGGAGTCTGACAGAGACG
>Ga0315275_10003314_pt1 | contig 14833 bp, 9 predicted proteins | sample YL17G03_0_MG_FD_205557 | JGI IMG/M metagenome (GOLD analysis project Ga0315275, IMG submission 205557) | Sediment microbial communities from Yellowstone Lake, YNP, Wyoming, USA - YL17G03_0 | ecosystem: Environmental > Aquatic > Freshwater > Lake > Sediment | place: USA: Wyoming | collected... | reverse complement strand
ATCTTCATAACTGCGTTCCCGAACTGCTTCATCTCCAGCGCGATCTTGACCTCGAATGCGAATTTCGAGGCCATGGCGATGGCGTTGGGGAAGCCGACATAGTCCGGAAGCGCCAGGTAATAGACATGCAGAGAATGGCTTTCAATATATTCCCCCATGTGCGCCAGCTCCCGCAGAAGGGTGACCTTAGGCTGGACCTTTACCCCCAGAGTATTTTCCATGGCCCGGAGCGCCGCGTTTTTGTGAGAGACCGAGCAAATAGCGCAGATCCGGGGCGCGAGGCTGACGTCCTCTTCCGGGGTCTTGCCGAGGGTAAGCCGCTCGATGAGCCGGGGCCCCTCGTTGACCAGGAGTTTCACTTCGGTGACGACACGGCCGTCAATGGTCGCGAAAATACCGCCGTTTCCTTCGACGCGGGGGAGGTGGTCAATACGGATGGTCTTCATCTTTTTTCCTTTCTGAATTGTTCGAAGAATTCGGTGATGCTGGTCCCCGAATAATTAGCCATCCTGTTCTCTATGACCTTGGCAGCGAAGCCTTTTTCCTTTAGGAGATGGAATTCGGAGGTCCGGTTGGCTTCCTCGGTCGGTCCCCAGCAGCCGAAACAGGGGACGTTGTTGTTGGGGCAGACGGACCCGCAGCCGGCGAGAGTCAATGGACCCAGGCAAAGGATGTCCTTATTAAGCAGGCAGTCGTTCTCATGCCATTTGCATTCGACGCAGACCGGAAACCGGAAGAGCTCGGGTGGACTGCCGTTCACCAGGCGTGCGAATGTGGACAAGAACTGCTCCTTTCCGATGGGACAACCCGGGAGATAGTAGTCGACCTTGATATAGTCATGGATGGGCTTGCTCTGGAGTGGGCGGGAGTGGGAAAACTCGGTATCGCCGTATACCTCTTTGAGGTTCTTGTCCCATTCTTTCTTGTCCAGGAAGGCCGCCTGGGGGCCGCCGACGCAGGCGCAGCCGCCGATGGCGATAACCGCTCTAGCCCGCTTCCGGATATCGAGGAGCTCCTCCTTCTCCTTTTCCGTGCTGACCGATCCTTCGACCAGCGCCACGTCCAGATCGCCGTGATTGTTGTCGCTCTTGGCCATGAGAAAGACCTCTATGCTGGCCGCCGTGAAGATGTTGATCAGCTCCTCCTCGCAGTCGACGATGAGGAGGGCGTCTCCGGCGCAGCCGGTCAGTTCGTAGATTCCGATTTTCAGTTTGTCTTTTGGCATGGTCTGCTCCTTAGATGAGCTCCCTCATGTGAAGGACATCCCAGTAGTTGAACACTGGTCCATCGAGGCAGGTGTAGATGTAGTCGATGGCGCAATGGCCGCATTTCCCGACGCCGCACTTCATCCGACGCTCCAGAGTCATCAGGATCTGGTCCTTGGGGATGTTGAGCTTGATCAGCTCCTTGATGACGAACTTGTACATAATGGGGGGACCGCAGACGAGGGCGTAGGTGTTCTCGGGGTCGACTTTCTTGAGATGGCGGAATAGGGTGGTCACGACGCCGATATTCTCCGTCCATTTGCCCGTGTCGTCGGCATCGACGGCCAGGTAGCATTCCAGGTCGCTGCGGGTCTTAAGGGCAAAATATTCCTCGTCGAAAATCATCTCGGACGGCCTTTTGGCGCCGTAGAGCACGGACACCCGACCGAACTGGTCGCGGTTGTCAAGGGAGTACAGCAGGACCGAGCGGAGCGGGGCCACGCCCATGCCACCCTCGACGATGAGGATATTCTTGCCCGTCATCCGCTCGACCGGGAAGCCGTTCCCGTAAGGGCCGCGCAGGCCGAGGAGCGAGTTTTCTATAAGCCCGAACAGAGCGCTGGTGACCGTCCCGGCCTTACGGATGCAGAATTCTAGCAGCCCTGGCCGTGAGGGGGTTGAGGAGATGCAGAACGGGGCCTCTCCCACACCCAGGATGGAGACCATGGCGAACTGGCCCGGTTTGTACTTGAAAGACAAGGCTTTGTCCATGTCGACGAACCGGACCTGGAAGAACTTGACGTCGGAAGTCAGATGATAAGTCCGGACGATTCGGGCGGGCTCAGGCAGGAAAGGGTTGAGGTCGGCGGTTGATTTGTTTTCACCATTCATTTGGTCACCTCTTTAGATAGCCTTTTCCAGAACGCCTCAACGGGATGGCCCTCCAGGGCGGCGGCCACGGTCTTGACGTTGATCTGGACGGGGCAGGTCACAAGGCAGCGCCCGCAGCCGACACAACTCGGCTTGCCGTACTTAGAGACGAAGGCCTGGAGCTTGTGAGTATACCAGAGCTTGAGGCGCTGGGACTTGTGTTCGCGGAAATTCTCTCCCCCTGCGACTTCGGAGTACTTGGGCAGGGTGCAGGAATCCCAGCAGCGCAACCGCTGGCCGGGCCTGTCCCCCAAGAACTGCTTGTCGAATATGTCATAGCAGTTGCAGTCGGGGCAGACCATGGTGCAGGACCCGCAGGCTAGGCAGGCCGCACCCACTTCCTCCCAGAAGGGAGCCTTATAGTTGAGTTCCATAAGGTCGGGCATCCTGATAAAGTTGACTTCGGTCTGGAACGCCGCGTCTCTTTTTTCCTGCCATTGGATGTAAGTCTGGATGTCTTTTTCAGTCAAGTTCTCATCGAAGAGATCGGGCTGGAGGCGGATAAGGTCGTCGCCCCGGCTGGAACCGATCCAGACCAGGAAATAGCCCCCTAGGTCTGTGAAGAAGAGGTCGTAGCCTTCCTCGACGATGTGGGTATGGGTGGATTTGCAGAAGCAGTATTCGTCGGGAAAGCAGGACAGGCCGAGAATCAGGGTTTTTTTTCGCGTTTCGAGATAGTACGGATCGGGATACACCTGGCTGAAGAGTTTGTCGAGGAAAAGCAGTCCGTGGATATCGCACGAACGGATGCCGAAAAGGATTCTGTCCTTGACGTGGGAGAAGTCCTCCTTATAGCCCTTGGTGGTTGAGTTGAACGTATTGAAGCAAGAGGGAACCATAATCTTCTTGGGCGGGATGATTGTCCTTGTCGTATTCATGGCGATCTTGGAGAAATCCCGAATCCGCTCGAATGAGCATTTTTCCCGCTTCGCCAGTTCGGCCCAGTAGGTGTCGGTCGCCGTATCGGACGGCGGCCCGCTCGGCTTGACTACCGGCGCCCACAACTCCGCCTCCCTCGAGATGACCTCGAGAAAGGGAAATAGATCCTTTTTTTTCAGTTTGAGTATCTTCATGTCACCTATCCTTTGTTTGGGCTGGATGGACATCCACCCGGTCCGAAAAATCCGAGGCAATGAGCCCACCGCATTTCTTGGTAATCGTGCAACTGAGGTCGATAGGCATAAGGTTTATTTTTATGCAATTTCTGTGCCGAATAGAAAGAAGAAGACGGCCAAACGCGTAAGCAATTTATTTTAAATATGATAGAAGCCCTCCGGAGGAGACTGCTCAAGGGCCGCTCTGGCGACGATCGGGGCCAACGGGGAATTTTTCCCCGTGTCCAGGGAAAAAGGGAACAAAAAGAAAAAGGGGACGTTCCCCAAGGTGCCACCCTTTTTCCTTTGGGGCCTTGCATCTTGTTTCTTCAGTCAAGGGTGGCACCTTGGGGAACGTCCCCTACAGCTTGAATTTCTTGATTTTAGCCCAGAGGGTCTTGCGGTCGATGCCCAGGATCTCGGCGGTCCGCGTCTTATTGCCGGATTGAGCCTTGAGGACGGCCTTGATGTACTCCTTTTCCATGTCCGCCAGGGTGTTGGAGTTCCCTGAAAGCGAACTCAGGGCCGTTGCGCCGGCGCCGATCCCATGGTACATCAAGTCCTCCAGCCCGATCCCATCGCCCTGAGAGAGCACGATAGCCCGTTCCACGGTGTTCTCGAGCTCTCGGATGTTCCCCGGCCAGTCGTATTCCTTTAACGCCTTGAGGGCGCGGGGAGAGATGTCGGCGACTTTCTTCTTGACCCGTTTGTTGTATTTTTGGAAGAAATGGGCGACGAGCAGAGGGATATCCTCCTTTCTCTCGCGCAGCGGAGGCAGATGAAGGGGGACCACGCTCAGCCGGTAAAACAAGTCTTCTCGGAATTTTCCTTTTCTTATCTCGTCCGCCAGGTTCTCGTTGGTTGCAGCTAGAATCCGAACATCGACCTTAATGGGCTTGGAGCTTCCGATTCGATGGATCTCCCTTTCCTGGATGGCCCGGAGGAGCTTGGCCTGGATATTCAGCCCGATATTGCTGATCTCGTCGAAGAAAATGGTCCCGCCATCGGCCACTTCGAAGCGGCCGTGTTTGGTCTCGTGGGCACCGGTGAAGGACCCTTTGACGTGGCCGAAGAGTTCGCTCTCGAAAAGGGTTTCCACGAGGGCTCCGCAGTCGACGACGACGAAGGACGCGTCCCGCCGCAAGCTGTGGCGGTGGATCTCGCGGGCGATAAGCTCCTTCCCGGTGCCGCTTTCGCCGGTGATGAGGATAGTGCTCTCGCTCGGGCTGACCCGCCGGACGATGTCCAGGACCCGGGCGATCGCCCGGCTCTCGCCCACCACCAACTCGAACTCGGTCTTGGCTTCCAGCTCCCGGCGGAGGGAGATGTTTTCAAAGAGAAGCCGGCGACTTTCCAACGCCTTGCGCGTAACTACGCGGACCTCCTCCGGAGTGAACGGCTTGGTCATGTAGTCGTAGGCACCCAGCTTCATCGCCTCCACGGCGGATTCGATCGAGGCGTAGCCGGTAATGATGATGACCGGCGTTTCCGGGCTGGACTCTTTGATCCGGCTGAGGACCTGCAACCCGGTCGTCCCGGGAAGCTTGAGGTCCACAAAGACGACCTGGAAGCCTTCGGCGCCGAACCGGTTCAGCCCTTCCTGACCGGAAACTGCGCTCCTGACCAGGTAGCCCTCCTTGCGTAAGACCAGGCACATAGAATCGCGGATGGACTCCTCGTCGTCGATGACCAGGATGCAGGCGGGGTCAGCCACTTGACGCATCCCTTTTTATGGGCAGGATGATGGTGAAGGTGGAGCCCTTTCCGATCTCGCTCTGGACGTCGATCGAGCCCTGATGCTTTTGGACGATGCTATAGCTTATGGCCAGTCCCAGTCCTGTTCCCTTTCCCACCTCCTTGGTGGTAAAAAAGGGCTCGAAGAGCCGGGGCCTGTCCTCCGGTTTGATGCCGTGACCGGTATCGGTGAAATTGATTCTAATCGCATCGTCATTGGCATCCAGATAGGTCCTGATCATAAGGATGCCGCTACCGTCCATGGCTTCGGCGGAGTTGACGATGATGTTGGCGAAGACTTGCTGGAGCTGTGAGCCGTCGGCCACAATCCGGGGCAGGTCCGAATAATCTTTTTCGATTTTGATGTTCTGAAAAAGGGCTTGGCGCTCAAAAATGGCCAGAGCTTTGTTGACGCAATCATTGATATCCGTGGGTGTCATCTCCGGCTCTCGGGGCCGGGCGAACTCGAGCAGCCCCTTGACGATATTCTTGCAACGTGAGGTCTCCTTGACGATTTTCTTCAGGCTTTCGTAGGCGGGCGTGTCTTTCTTTGTCTCCTCCAGGAGGAGGTGGCTGTAGATCAGCACGCCTCCCAGCGGGTTGTTGATTTCATGAGCGATTCCCGCCGCCAGCTTCCCAAGAGAGGCCAGCTTCTCAGACTGGACGAGACGGGCCTGCATTTCCACGAGCTCCTTGGTCCTCTCCTCGACCTTCTTCTCGAGGGTCGTCCCCCAGTCGACGAGTTCCTCGTTGGCGGCTTTGAGTTTCTCGGTCATCTGGTTGAAAGCCGAGGCCAGTTCCCCGACCTCGTCCCGGGACTGGATCTCGACCTTGTGGTTCAGGTCGCCGTCGGCGATTTGCTGCGTGGCGGCAACCATGCTCTGGAGCGGTTTGACGATGCTCGTCGTGGCGAAATACAGGATGACCAGCAAGAACACGACACAAAGCAGGGCCAGGACCATGAAGGTGAGCATAACCCGGTTGGCGGTATCAAGATACGGTTTTTCCAGAGTGCCGACATAGAGTATGCCGATAATCTTGCCTTCGATATTCTTAATCGGCTCATAGGCGGTGATGTACCAGTCCCTGACGACGAAGGCCCTATCGTTCCAGGGCCGGCCCTCGTCGAGCACGGCCTTCTTCACCTCTTCTGAAAGCCGCGTTCCGATGGCCCGCCTTCCCTGTTCGTCGGCAACGTTTGTCGAAATGCGCAAGTCTCCCTGTAAGATCGTGGCTGTCCCTGTCTCCCGGCCTTTATATTTTTCTCCTTTAAAGACGGTTTCCTTGACTCTGTCCACGATCTCGTAATTCCGGTTGAGGAGTATCCCCCCGTAAAGCACGCCGACAAGCTCGTTATTCTCATCAATGGCAGGAGCAGCGGTCTTGAGCATCAGGCCGCTTGTTTCTTTGGTCTCCGGCCGCAGCGCAGCCCGGGGAGTCGGAATGAATTCTATGGAGGCCTTGTCGGCCAAAGCCTCGCTTTCTTTGAGGAGCTCGCTGCGCGGCACGATCTCGGGATAGGCGAGGACGCCCTGTTGAGGGGCTCCGCGAACTATCTCGTCTTGGGACTGATCGTCGCCCGTGACTTCCGGGTTTCGACTCCTCACGATCACCCGGCCTTGGCTGTCGGTCAGGGTCAGAATATCCAGGCCATACGTGGTCCTCACCCTATCGAGACGATGGAGGATGAGGCCTCGATCGTTCTTTGTGATGGCTTCATGAAGGCTCTCCCGGGCGGCTGTCAGGCTGACGATATCCCGGATATCGTTGAGCTTCTCGTTGAAGACGATCCTGGCCGAGGCCAGGTTGTGGTTGACCTCGACCTGGGCTTGGGAGATAAGGGTGTTTTTAATCAGCCGCCAGCCGAGAATCAAGGAAATGATGCCGCCGATAACGATAACAATGAGGAAACTGAGAATAAGCTTCGTTCGGAGGGAGAGCTGAGGAAAATGAGTCATGTTCCGGGATGCTAATTTTAACGTTTGATTATACTCTTTACGGAATGACTGTTCAAGGCGAAGCGGATTCGATTCGAATTCTTGACAATGGCATTTATGTTTTATATTATACTTCGTCCCTGGCGGCATGGTGCTATTGAGAATTAATAGCCCGCCCATTTTATTATAATTATTGAGCGATGCCCTTATTCAAAGTATTAAGACAAAACGGCCTTTCCCAAGTATTGACTTTCAGGGCAACAATAAATAGGGGATATTCTGCAAACTGGGGAAAATGGTCTCCTTTGGTAGAATGGTGCAACCATGACTAATATCGAGAGTGATCCTAGCTTATTGGCGGAGATTCGGAATTATGGTCATTTCGACGTCAACGCTTGCTATCAATGCGGAAGCTGCACGGTTTCATGTTCCTTGGCTAAAGACTCCGCTTCTTTTCCACGCAGGACAATGCGATATGTTCTGCTGGGCTTGAAAGGGCTGCTGCGAGGCAGCCTGGAGCCGTGGTTGTGCTACTACTGCGGCGACTGTTCGACGGCCTGCCCGAGAGAGACAGAGCCCGGCGAAGCGATGATGACGCTCCGGCGCTATCTGACCTCAATATATGACTGGACAGGTCTCTCCAAAAAACTTTACAAGTCGAAAGTGTGGGAGTTGGGAGCGCTCTTCGCGGTCGGCGCATTCATGGCATTCCTGATTCTTAGCTTTCACGGCCCTCTCGTGACAGAGCGGGTGGAACTCAACACGTTCGCCCCTGTTCATCGGGTTCATTATTTCGACCTGGGGATGTTTGTCGTTCTAGCGTTCTTCTTGTTCACCAACGCCTTCCGGATGTACTGGTTCGTCATGCACGAGGGGAGACGCGCTGGAATTTTGGATATCATCCGGGGTTTTAAAGAAGATGGCTTCGGGTATGTCAGGCGTGAGGGCGAGAAGGTCAAGATTCCTTTGACCGTCTTCTTGTCACAGGTTTGGACAATCATCTGGAATTTCGCCACCCAGAAGCTTTTCCTGGCGTGCTCGCGAAATACCGGCCGATGGCTCAAGCATTTCCTGCTGGTTTCGGGATATGTGCTCATGCTGCTCCTGGTCGTTGTTTTCCTGCTCTGGTTTCAGACAGACAATACTTACCCTCTATACCATCCCCAAAGGTGGTTGGGGTATTACGCCACGGCCGTTCTTCTTTACGGCACGATAGAGATCATCCTCGGCCGCATCCGGAAGCGCGAACAAATCCACAGGTTTTCGGATTTCAGCGACTGGATGTTCCCCGTCCTGCTGTTGCTCACGGCCGTGACGGGGATCCTGGTCCATATTTTCAGGTATATGGGCTTGCCGCTGGCCACCTACTACATATACTCCGTCCACCTGGTCATCGCCGTGGCTATGCTTGTCGTGGAGGTGCCTTTCGGAAAATGGGCCCATCTCCTCTATCGTCCATTGGCGGTCTACTTTCAAGCGGTCCGAGAGATGGCCCTGGAGCAGCAGGTGCCCGGAAAGGCGGTTTTAGACCATGCGTGAAAATAAAATGGAAAACAAGAAAATCGGGGCCGCTCTGGTTGTCGGCGGTGGGATTGGTGGCATGCAGGCCGCCCTCGACTTGGCAGAATCGGGCATCAAAGTTTATCTCGTGGATAACCAACCCTCTATCGGCGGGGTCATGGCTCAACTCGATAAGACCTTTCCGACAAACGATTGCGCCATGTGCACGATGGCGCCGAGATTGGTTGAAGTGGGCCGACATAAAGATATCGAAGTGATTTCCCTGGCTGACGTGGAGCGCATTGAAGGAACGGCCGGTCATTTCAATGTCAAAATCAGAAAGAGACGGCGGTTCGTCAATGAAGAGAAGTGCACCGGATGTGGCATCTGCGCCGAGAATTGCCCGGTTCACAGGATCATCTATGTGGCACCTGAAAAGGACAAGATAGAAATCTCGGTGAAAGATATTGAAATCATGAGCCGGATCATAAAAGAATATAAGGATACAGAAGGGCCGCTGGTCCCCATCTTGCAGAAAGCGAATGATACTTATAACTATTTGCCCGAGCCCGTTTTGAGATACGTCGCCGATCAACTTAACATGCCTTTGAGCATCGTCTGCAGGATCGCCACCTTTTACAATGCGTTTAGCCTGGTACCGAGAGGAAAGCACATCATCACTGTCTGCCTCGGAACGGCCTGTCATGTGAAGGGCGCTGGGAAAGTTGTGTCTGCCCTGGAAGGCGAGCTCGGGATAAAGAACGGGGAGACCACAAAAGACATGCTTTTCACCCTGGAGACGGTGCGATGCATCGGCTGCTGCGGCTTGGCTCCCGTGTTGAAGGTGGGAGAAGACATTCATGGCCTTATGTCCAAGACAAAGGTGCCCGAATTGCTGGGGACGTATACGCACGCCCAATAAATGCCCGGAAATGTTGTTTAGGATGCGCCGTCAGAACGCTCATAGTGGAGAGAGACAATGCCGAAATTGAGTATCAAGGATTTGGATAAAATCAGCGAAAGAGTGAAAAAGACGACGCTCTTGCGAGAAGGTGCAGGGCGAGCCAAGATCACGGTTCACATGGGAACCTGTGGGATAGCGGCGGGAGCGAGACGGATCATGAACGCGCTGATGGATGAGTTTGAAAAGCAAGACATCAAGGACGTGATCCTGACCAGCTCAGGATGCGCCGGGTTGTGCAGCCGAGAACCCATGGCCACGGTGGAATTGAAAGATGAAGCTCCGGTGAAGTACGTGGATTTGACTCCGGAAAAGATACGCAGAATATTGGCCGAGCATGTCAACGGCGGACGGGTCATCAGTGAATACGCTCTGGCCATTGGGAGCGAGAGAGTCTCGTGACTGTTTTTCGGTCAGTTATTCCAGAGAGGTCAGACAGGCCATGAACGAATACAGTTCGGACAAATACAGGCTGCATTTAATGCTCTGTGCGGGGACCGCTTGTGTTTCCAACAAATCCTTCAAGATCAAGGTCGCGCTGGACGAGGAACTGAAGAAGCAAGGGTTGGATCGGGAAGTCCTCGTCGTCATGACGGGCTGCAATGGATTTTGCGCCGTCGGGCCGGTGATGACCGTCATGCCGGACGGAATCTTCTATCACGGTTTGACGAACGAGATCATCCCTCATCTCGTGGAGGAGCATTTCCTGAAAGGCCGGCCTGTCAAACGGCTCATGTTCACCCCCCCCGCTGGAAAAGCGGCTATTCCCAGGATGATGGATATCGGCTTTTTTTCGCGACAGACATTGATCGCCCTCAGGAACCGAGGGTTGATCGATCCCGAGATCATCGATGAATATATCGCCAGAGACGGTTATAAGGCGCTGGCCAAGGTGCTGACGGAGATGTCGCCGGAAGATATCATTGGGGAAGTCAAAAAGAGCGGTCTCCGAGGCCGCGGGGGCGCTGGATTTCCGACCGGATTGAAGTGGGAATTGTGCCGGAATCAACCGGGAGATTCGAAATACATCATCTGTAATGCCGACGAAGGGGATCCTGGCGCCTATATGGACAGGAGCATCGTCGAAGCCGATCCCCATTCCGTGATCGAAGGGATGTTGATCGGGGCCAGAGCGATTGGGGCGAGCAAAGGGTATGTCTATATCCGGGCAGAGTACCCGCTGGCCATGAAGAGATTGGAGATCGCTCTTGCCCAGGCCCGGGAATACGGGTTGATCGGTGAGAAAATATTCGATACGGATTTCAGTTTTGATATTTCTATCAAACAGGGGGCAGGGGCGTTTGTCTGCGGCGAAGAGACTTCACTCATTGGTTCTATAGAGGGCCGTCCGCCGGAACCGAGACAGAGACCGCCCTACCCCGTTGAGTCGGGACTGTGGGGAAAGCCGACCAACATCAATAATGTGGAAACCTGGGCCACGATTCCGGTGATTATTGATAGAGGAGCTGCTTGGTTTAGCAGCATCGGCACCCAGGTGAGCAAAGGCACCAAGGTCTTTTCTCTTGTCGGCAAAATCAACAATACAGGTCTAGTCGAAGTCCCCATGGGAATTACGCTAAAAGAGATCATCTATGATATCGGAGGCGGAATTCCAAAAGGGAAGAAATTCAAGGCCATCCAGACGGGCGGGCCTTCGGGAGGCTGCATTCCCGCCAGTTTGATCAACCTGCCGGTGGATTATGAAAAATTGACCGAGGCCGGTTCGATTATGGGGTCCGGCGGGTTGATTGTGATGGACGAGGACACCTGTGTCGTGGATGTGGCGAAATATTTTATTGATTTCACCAACGATGAATCCTGTGGAAAATGCGCCTCCTGCCGTGATGGATCATCCGAACTCCTGGAGATACTCAGAAGGATCAGCCGGGGAGACGGCAAAGAAGAGGACCTCCAGACTCTCGAAGAGCTGGCCAATGCGATCAAGGATGCCTCCATGTGCGGGTTGGGACAGACGCTGCCGAACCCGGTCCTGAGCACCCTGAAATATTTTGAGGACGAGTATATCGAACATATTAAGTATAAAAGATGTTCGGCTTTGGTCTGCAAAGGAATCATCTCGTCCGCCTGTCAGCATATCTGCCCGATTTCCCAGGATGTGCCGAATTATGTCGCCCTCATTGCCCAGGGAAAATTTGAAGAGGCCATCAAAGTGGTTAGGAAAGAGAACCCCCTTCCGCTGATTTGCGGACGTGTCTGCAACACCCCCTGTGAAAAGAAGTGCGCGGCGGGGGAGTGGGATGATCCCATAGCCATCAGACTGCTGAAACGCTTCCTGGCCGACTATGAGATGAGACACGGTGTTATCGTCGAAGAGAAACCCAAGAGCGAAAAAAAGGAGAAAGTCGCTATCGTTGGCGCCGGTCCGGCAGGACTGACGTGTGCCCATTATCTGGCTCTCGAAGGGTATAAAGTGACGGTGTTCGAAAGTCAGGAGATACCCGGCGGCATGCTGGCCCTGTGCATCCCGGATTTCAGGCTGCCCAGGGAAGTCTTGAAGTACGAAATAGACAGGATAAAAGGACTTGGCGTTGAGATCGTAACGAATACGACCGTCGGGAAAGACGTTTCCCTGAATAAACTGAAGGACGAGTATAACGCCGTCTTCATTGCGATCGGTGCCTATAAGGGTCTCAAGATGAAAATTCCCGGCGAAAATACGGAAGGGATCATCGATGCGATCGAATTCCTGATGGATATCAACCTCGGGCGCCAGGTGGAGATCGGTGACCGGGTCATCGTTGTCGGAGGCGGGAATTCAGCGATCGACGCGGCCCGGGTAGCCAGACGTCTGGGGAAGGATACGAAGATCCTGTATAGGCGGACGAGAGCGGAGATGCCCGCTATCCAGAGTGAAATTGAAGAGGCTCTGAACGAGGGCATTGATATTCAATTCCTGGCCTCTCCGATCAGCGTCATTTCGAGCACTGGCCGGCTGGAGGCGATTAAGTGCATCCGGATGGAATTGGGAGAAGTGGATCAGAGCGGGAGAAGACGGCCTGTCCCGGTAGAAGGCTCGGAGTTTAAAGTCGGAGTGGACACCTTGATTCTGGCCATAAGTCAGGAGCCCGATATCTCATCGCTGGATGGGAATCAATTGAACATCTCAAAGTGGAGTACCATTGAGGTCGATCCGGAAACTCTCTCGACGAATATCAAGGGGATATTTGCGGGGGGGGATGTGGTGACCGGTCCGAATACGGTCACCGAAGCCATGGCTCATGGCAAAACCGCTGCCGAGATGATCGACAAATACATCAGAGGCGAGAAGCTGGAAAGACAATACAAAGTCACTCGCCCGGAATTTTATGTTGAGGCCGTCAAGCTCACAGAAGAGGAGACCAAGAGCCTCAAGAGACCCAAACCCCAGTTCATCCCCACTGACCGAAGGCTGAAGGACTTTTCAGAGGTGGAATTGGGATTCACCGAGGCGGATGCCATTCTTGAAGCCAAGCGGTGTCTCCGCTGCGATCTAGAGGCCAGGGAAGAGAGAGGAAAAACAGGTCATTCATGATTGGAGGTCGGCGTGATCGAGCTGACAATCAACGAAAAAAAACACGAATTCGATGAGGGTAAAACACTTTTGGAGTGTCTACAGGATGCTGGAATAAAGGTTCCAACTCTTTGCCACCATAAAGCCTTAATCCCATACGGAGCCTGCAGATTATGCTTGGTTGAGGTGCTTCAAAGGGGCAGAACCACGATTCAAACTTCCTGCACTTATCCAGCCAGTCATCGTTTAGAGGTAAAAACGGATTCTGAGAGAGTCAAAAAATCGCGAAAAGTTATAATGGAACTGCTGTTGGCAAGATGTCCGGATTCAAAGGCCATACAGGCCATAGCCGAAGAATATGGTGTCAAAGAAACACGATTTACGAAGCGAAATGAGGATTGTTTTCTTTGTGGCTTGTGCACAAGAATGTGTAACGAAAGGATGGGTATCTCTGCCATAAGCTTTGTCCATCGTGGTCCTCATCGGAAGGTCTGTCCACCTTTTGATGCCACTTCCGATGTCTGCCAGACTTGCGGGGCCTGCGCTTTTATTTGTCCGACAGAGAGGATTAAACTTAAGGAGATTAGTAAAAATAAAGAAGTTCCCATATTGAATGAGTTTGATGAGGGATTAATCGACCGAGCGGCGGCCTATATTCTCTATCCCCAGGCTGTTCCCAATAAAGCCGCTATTGATGAAAGATATTGCGTCCGTCTGCTGAAGGATGAGTGTGGGATCTGTAAAGAGTTTTGTGAAGCCGGGGCGATTGATTATGAACAGACCGAGAAGAAAATGGAATTGGGCGTGGGTGCCGTCATCCTGGCCCCGGGATATGATCTCTTCGATGCGAAGATCAAGGAAGGCTTAGGGTATGGGACTTTTCCGAATGTCGTGACCTCACTCGAGTTTGAAAGAATATTGTCGGCTTCGGGCCCGTTCGCCGGAAAAGTCTTAAGACCCTATGATAAAACGGAACCCAAAAAGATAGCTTTTATCCAGTGTGTCGGCTCACGGGATTCGGAACGAGACTATTGTTCCTCTGTCTGCTGCATGTACGCCACCAAAGAAGCCATCATCGCCAAAGAGCATATCAGCGGAGAACTAGAGTGTGATGTGTTTATCATGGACATGCGAGCCTTCGGCAAAGGATTCGATGAATATTACCAAAGGGCCAAGGAGCACGGGGTCAATTATATAAGGTGTCGTCCGCCCTCGATTAAAGAAATACCGCAGACGAAAAACTTGATCATTGATTATCTGACTGAAGACGACAAGAAAGATTCTCGCGAGTATGATCTGGTTGTCTTGTCTGTCGGCATGCTTCCTCCCAAATCCGTAAAGGAAATTTCTGAAATCTTTGGCCTCGAGCTGAATGAATTTAATTTCTGTAAGACCTCTCCTTTTTATCCCGTCGAATCGAAACGTGAAGGAGTCTATGTCGCGGGTCCTTTTACGGAGCCAAAAGACATACCAGAGACTGTTATGCAGGCATCCGGCGCCTCATCTAAAGTATTAGCACTCTTAAAAGACGTTAAAGGCAGCCTCATCATTCCCAAGGAATACCCCCCAGAAATGAATGTGGACGGGCAGGCCCCTCGAGTCGGAGTGTTCGTCTGTCACTGCGGAACCAATATTGCAGGAGTGGTCAGTGTCCCCAGAGTGGTCGAGTATGCCAGGACGCTTCCTGATGTTGTTTATGCCGAGAATAACCTGTATACCTGTTCGAACGACACTCAAGTAAGAATCAAAGAAAAAATTAAGGAGCACAATCTCAACCGGGTGGTCGTTGCCTCTTGCACGCCCCGGACTCATGAGCCTCTGTTCAGGAACACAATCAGGGAAGCCGGGCTTAATCCCTATCTTTTTGAAATGGCCAATATCAGGGATCAATGCTCCTGGGTGCATATGCAGGAACCGGAAAAAGCATCCGAAAAATCCAAAGACTTGGTGCGAATGGCCGT
>Ga0315275_10003313_pt1 | contig 14838 bp, 19 predicted proteins | sample YL17G03_0_MG_FD_205557 | JGI IMG/M metagenome (GOLD analysis project Ga0315275, IMG submission 205557) | Sediment microbial communities from Yellowstone Lake, YNP, Wyoming, USA - YL17G03_0 | ecosystem: Environmental > Aquatic > Freshwater > Lake > Sediment | place: USA: Wyoming | collected... | reverse complement strand
GCCGCTATAACCTTGATTCTTTGTTCTTCCGTGAATAAATAACGCATTTATTCCTGCATCTTGGCAAGCTAAAGCTATATCTTTTACCAGGTTTGCATTGTCCCAACCAGTCCTTATTTTTGCTGTTACCGGGACAGAAGAATTCTTTACTACTATTTTTAGAAGCTTGTTTAACTTTTTTGGGTCTTTTAAGAGGCTTGCCCCCTCTCCTCTTCTTACTATTTTTTTCTGAGGGCAGGCAGCATTAAAGTCAATAAGGTTGAATTTATAACTTTCCAATATATCCATAGCCCTTAATATGAATTTTGGCTCACAGCCTAATAGCTGTACTCCTAGCGGCTTATCCGTAGGGTGCGTAGAAAGCATGCTATGGGTCTTTTTGCTATTATAGCCAAGAGAACGCACATTGATCATTTCTGTTATGGCCAACTCACAGCCGAACTTATGGTTTAGCCTGCGAAAAGGCAAGTCGCTGATTCCTGCCAGCGCTGCAAGAATGAAAGGATGTTTTAATTTTAAGCTGCCGATCTCTAGCATATTAAAAGCCTAATTTATCGCCTAATTTAAGGCCGATTTTATCTATTGCGCCAGCATTTACTTCCAGAACATATTTAGCCGGCCTTTGCGGATTTATGCTGAGGCAGGAGATTTCTTTGCAAGGAGAATTATCCTTGCTTAAAAATACTACTTCTTTATCAGCATTAATCCAGATTATATCCAAAGGTATAAATGTGTTTTTCATCCAGAATGGATAGATATCTTCTTTTTCGAAGATAAAAAGCATGCCTCTGTTTTGGGCAAGCTCTTTTCTAAACATTAATCCCTGCTTGCGTTCATCAGCTGTTTTAGATATTTCGATTAGAAAACAATGGTTGCCAAAGCAGGCAGAGCTTTGCGCATCTTTTTTACATCCGGATATAAATACAAGCAGTAATATAAAACTTGTGAGGATTATGTTCTTTGTCATTATAATATTAGGGACGGTTTTTAATATAAAACCGTCCCCTTTTTAAACTTATTTACAAAATTTCTATGTTACTCAATATTTTCTTTTTCTGATATTTGTTGCGCTCGTGCCAGCGTTGCCTTTGCTTCTTCTAATCGGCCCATTGTCTGATAAAGCTCAGCCAGGCTCTCTAAAACCATTCCTACATAAGGATCGTTGGGCCCGAGTCTTTTTTCAACTATATCTATGGAGCGTTTATACAGAGATTCGGCATCGCTATATTTTTTTTCAGCCACGTAAATTTCTGCAAGATTATTGAATGCAGCTGCTGTCTCGTCGCTGTATGGTGAGATTTTTTCTACGATGCCTAGAGATTTTTTACATAAATTTTCAGCTTCCGCATTTTTTCCTTGTTTAAAGTACAAATAAGCCAGGGTGTTTAGCGTCAGGGCTACTTCGTTTTTGTCAGGCCCAAATTCTTTTTCTGCCAGTTTTACAGCATTTTTTGCGGTTTCAATGGCTTGCACGAAATTATTTTGCTGATAAAGTGTATTTACTTGCGTCATCAGTTCATCCCAGGTTTGTTCTTGCGCAGGCGTGGCTTTTGCCAGGCACAAACAAAATATAGAAATAAAAAATATTTTTATAAAATTTTTCATTTATCCTCCTTGAGTTAATGCAGCAAGCTTTTGTTTTTGCTTAGCCTGCGTTTTATCCGAAGAGTTACTGTGTTCTTGGCCTATCCAGCAATACAGGCAGATTTTTTCTCTGGGTAATCCTATCGCCTTTATCATGTCCTCTAAGTCTTGGTATCTTAGCGTAGTCACGCCTAAATCTTTCGCTACCCAATCTACCATCTGCTTGTATTTTTTTGAATTCGGATCTAGGTATTCAGAGATATCGTCTATATCTTTTCCTTCTATGCTGCGGATTGCGCGCCGGCAAACCAATTCTTTGATGCTGCGGGTGGAAATATTAAATTTGCAGGGAAACACCAGCGGCGGACAAGCAGGGCGTATATGAATTTCTTTAGCCCCTGAATCCCAGAGTTTTTTAATAGCGAAATTTTTTAACTGTGTTCCTCTTACTATGGAATCTTCGCAGACTACAATTCTATTGCCCTTAATAATATCCTTTATCGGGACAAGTTTCATTTTTGCAATTAAGTCTCGCGTATCCTGCGAAGGCGGAGTGTAGCTGCGGCCATAGCCGGGAGTGTATTTTACCAGCGGCCTTCTGTAAGGCTTTGCCGATTCCATGGCATATCCTAAGGCATGGGCTATGCCTGAATCTGGAACCCCTGAAACAACATCCACCTCTATATCTTTATCTTTTTTGGCTAAATACCGGCCGCACTTTTCTCTTACCAGTTCTACATTTATGCCTTCGTAGCTAGAGGCTGGAAAGCCCGTGTATATCCAGAGAAAGGCGCAAATCTGATTTGCGTCTTTTCCTGGATTTTTCTGTACAGGGCCTTTTTCAGTTAAGAGCAAGATTTCCGCCGGTTTTAGATATTTGACGATTTCAAAATCGTTATTTAAGAAAGCGCTTGTTTCTGAAGTGACGGCCCAGGCGTCTTTACGCCGCCCAAGTGTCAGCGAGCTATAGCCTAGCCTGTCCCTGGCTGCATATACCCCTTCTTTATTTAATAAGAGGAGTGAGCACGATCCTTGGATTACTTGAAACATTTTTTCTATGCCATCGGCTAAAGTTTGGCCTTGAATAATCAGTTTTGCAATCAGCTCTGAAGGGTTTATTCTACCTTTGCTTATTTCGCTAAAGGATACGCCTCTATCCAGCAATTCTTTAGCTAATTCTTCGGCGTTTTCTATCGAGCCATTTGTAGCAAGGCAGAATGGGCCGAATTTTGAGTTTAGGTAAATCGGCTGTTCATCAAAGGCGCTGATTACTCCTATTCCCTTGTTGCCCTTCATGGTTTTTAAGTCTTCGAAGAATTTGGATTTAAATTGGCTGTGGCTGATGTTGTGTATTTGACGGGAGAAATCCTCACCGAGCACAGCTAATCCTCCGAATTCTGTGCCTAGATGCGAATGGTAATCTGTGCCGTAAAGCAAAGTTTGCGTACAATCGCCCTCTGATATTACTCCAAAAATACCGCTCATTTTATACCTCTTTTAGTTGTTTTGGGAATGGATCACAACTTTTCATTCTACAATATCCGCAATAATTATCAATCGATTTTTGCAATTTTTATTCCCGGTTTGATGTTTATGCCGGCGAATCTGTCCAGGCCTCCGGATTCCTGTATCCAGCCGTTATGCAGCCCTTGCTCTTGCATGCAAGAGATGGCTGCATCATATTCCTCTTTAGTGATGCGCCTGTTTAATCGAGGGAATTCAGACGCTTTATAAAATGGGTAATATTGGCTCATTAAACTTATATATGATTCTTTAGATATCTGGTGGGCAATAAATTGCATAATTTTTTCTGTTCCTGAAATATTATCCGGCATGACCAGGTGCCTTATGATTAAGCCTTTTTCGATGATGCCTTCATTGTTTATTTTGGCTACACCTACTTGCCTGTGCATTTCCTTTACCGATTTTTGGTTATATTCCGGATAATCAGGGGCATGGGAATATTTTTTTGACATCTGGAGGTCTGCATAACGCATATCAACAAGGTAAATATCCACTATTTTCTCAAGCAGCTTGATTATTTCTGGTAATTCATAGCCCGAAGTATTATATACGATTGGGATATTCAGCCCGCCTGCAGCAGCCAATTTTAATGCTGCCAGTATTTGCGGCATTACGTGCGTAGGCGTAACCAGATTTATATTATGGCATTTCTTTTCCTGTAGCTTTAACATAAGTTCAGCCAATTTTTCTACCTCTATTTCTTTTCCGCTTTCGCATTGGCTAAATTCATAATTTTGGCAGTAAACACAGCGCATATTGCAGTTTGAAAAGAATATTGTACCTGATCCGTATGTGCCTGATATGGGCGGCTCTTCTCCGTGGTGCGCAAGCGCGCTGTAGAATTTAGGCTTAAAGCCGGTATTGCAGAATCCCCTCGCATCTTTTAAGCGGTTAACTTTACATTGGCGCGGGCAGATTGCGCAGGAACTAAGCATTTTGTAGGCCTGGTCTATAAGTTTATCTAATTTTGAATTTTTGTATAATTCTATGTATGAAGGTTTCATTTCAATGAGCAGACGACCCAGCACTTATTTAAATCGTATCAACCCAGCAAATAAGTGCTGGGTCGTAGGCCGAAGGCCGTCTGCGAATTTGAGCACCTTATTTTTTATTCAGCGAAATCCTGGTTGTTTATGCTTAACATAACCAGCCAGGACAAATTTAGCCGACAGACTTATGTTCGTTTTGCTCCGTAAGTCTGGGCTTCACTTGTCTGTTTTTGATAGAGCCCTCTTATTGCATTAAAAGTATTGATATAATCCTGGGCTCGGTAGTCAGGATATGTGCAATCCCAGCCTTGGAAAGTATCATTGGTAAAAAATAAAGTAATTTCACCAAAAATGCCTTTACCTAGATAGATGCGGTGTTTATAATCTTTTGTAGTGGCTAAAACTAATTTTGAGAGGTTAACATATCCCGGGTCTATATTTATCTGCCGTTTTCCTTTAACAGAGAAACGTTTTTCAATTTTATTTGTCATAACCTTAATTTTTGCTATTCTTTCAGGCGGGATGAGTTTTTTAAAGCCTAAAAAACGCCTTTTTAAGCCTTTTCCCATTTCTTCTTCGTAGTATTTGGTGTAATTAAAATCAAAAGCAGCGCTTTCAAAATCAGTATTTCCAAAATATCGGATTAGGATTTTCTTTGTTTTTTCATAAACCGTATCGTTATTTGTTATTATGCCAGCGACAAGTTTGACTTTCGGATGACAGCGGATTTCGCTCATTTTTTCCTTGGACTTTTATGAATGGATGCGGGGTGAGTTTTTTTTACAAAGAAACGTGTTGCTGAAAGTAATTTTTTAATGTATCAAGATTTTTTTTGCTGATTTCAGTAAAGAAAATAGCTATGTTATAGCCTGTCGGAGCGGCTTCTTCTGTGCGCACAACTACGCCTTTACAGGTAATTTTTTCCTGAGTATTCGATATGTCCAGGCAGACAGAAAGCCTGGTCATCGGCTTTATGTATTTGTCCACGTGGCAATAAGCGCCTCCGCAGCTGATATTTTTTGTTTCCGTGACAAAATCAATATCTTTTAAGCTGATGCTTACAGGCAGGTTTTTAGTGATGCGCGGATGTTTTCTTTGTTCCAGGATTTTTCTTTTTGCCATCCTAAGCTGCAGGTTGTTCTTTCGAGGCCGCCTCTTTTTTTGTTTTTTCAAGCGCCTTGCGCCAGCATTTTTTGGTGCAGTAGTATTTGCCGTTACGGTAATAAATCTTTAATTTCTTAAGCGGTTTTCCGCAACCTAAGCAATTGGTTTGTTTTTCTGCCTGGGGTTTAGTCTCGGTTGAAGTTGTTTTTATCTCTTCTGCCATAAACTTCTTTATCCTTTCTTTAGTATATTAAACAAGTACTCATCAATATAATCTGCCAGATTGCATCTTTCCCGGTAGTTTATTCTGCTAAATTCAATGCCTACTCTGTAGCGGTCGCTGTGAGCAATGGCGTGTGACCAAACAACACGCGCTACAGGGTAAATTAGTTTTACCGGAATGCCGATTTCAAGGCGCAGATCAGTTGAAGGCGCAATAAAATCTTCAGCGACAAAACCTACGCCGCTTGCGCTGATATCTTTTATTCTTGCGGCAAAAACATGTTTTTGGCCGATAACGCGATAACGAAAAGGTAATTTTGCTTCGATGCGGGGAAACAGCCTTTTTTCATTCAGGAATGTCTTCATCTCTTTCACCTCCCCGTGGCTTACCTTTTTCATAGCTATATCTTAATATAACACATTAATGCCAAAATATCAAGTTTTTAGAAATGCGTCCTTTCTTTTATAACTCTTTTTACTAAAGGCCAGGGTACGTCTTCTTTTATTGTGGTTCTGGCAATGTCTTTTAGCAATACAAACCGGCTGCGTGAGCCCAGAAACTTCTTATCATAATAGATTGCAGCTGTTATATTAGCCAAAGATATCCCCTTAATTTTACTGGGTAAGCCGAATGCCTGGACCAATTTTTTTATGCGGTTGGTTTTTTCTTTGCTTAAGAGTTTCAGGCGGCTGCTTAAATCCAATGCGCAAAGCATGCCGATAGCTATTGCTTCGCCGTGATTATATTTTTGATATCCTGAACCTGCTTCAATGGCATGGCCAAATGTGTGCCCGAAATTTAATATAGTCCGCAAACCCCTGGTTTCTTTTTCGTCTTGACTTACTATTTTTGCTTTTATGCTGCTGGAGCGGGCAATGATATATTCTAAGGCGTGTTTATCTTTATTAAGAATTTTCTTGGAGTTTTTTTCTAAATACTTAAAGAGCGCTTTGTCTTTTATAAGGGCGTATTTGATTACTTCAGCTAATCCTGCGCGTATTTGCCTAATATCTAGAGTATTCAATAATGCCGTATCGGTGATGACCATGCGCGGCTGATAGAAAGTGCCCACGATATTTTTAGCCTCTTTTAAGTCTATGGCAGTTTTTCCGCCTATGCTTGCATCGACTTGGGCCAGCAGAGTTGTGGGAACCTGGATGTAGGCAATGCCGCGTTTATAGATGGATGCGATAAAGCCGCTTAGGTCCCCTATTACGCCACCGCCAAAGGCTACTAAAAAGATCCTTTTAGATTTGCCGGTTTTTACAAGGTCCCTGATTACTTCCAACGCAGAGTTTATGGATTTTGTCTTTTCGCTTTCAGGCAGGACTTTGAATTTAAACTGTTTTATGCCAGCATTATTCAGGGATTTTTCGATAAGAGCGCCGTATTTTTTCTTAAGGCAAGCATGGGTAATAATGTAGGCATAATCCCCGAGTTTTAGTTTCTTTGCTTGTTTGCCAAGATGAGAAATCGCGCCAGAACAGATAAAAATATTGTAGCTTCTTTCGCCAAGGCCTACTTTTATTATTTTCATTTTAATAATTGATTACAAGCAGCCTTAAGACCAGCCTTAAGGCTGGCTCTATAATAAGGCTAAGCGTACCGGTAAAAAGCAATAAAGCTACTATAATAAAGCCAAAAGGCTCAATAGCGGCGTATCTGATAGCTAATTGCCATGGCAACAGCCCCATCAATACCCTTGATCCGTCCAGCGGGGGTATGGGAATCATATTAAATACCGCCAATACCACGTTTATAAAAAGCAAGCGTATAATTATCGCATAAAAAAAAGCATTCAAAGGCAGTATCTTTAATATTATACTTAATATGGCTGCAAAAATTATGTTTGATGCCGGGCCTGCTAGTCCCACCCAGATTATATCCCTGCGCGGATTCCTTAAGGCAGAGAAATTTACCGGTATGGGTTTTGCGTAGCCAAAGAGAAACCTGCCCCCTGTTGAGATAAACAATGTTAGTGGCAAGAGCACTGTGCCTATTGGGTCGATGTGGGCTAAGGGGTTGAGTGTAAATCTTCCGGAATATTTTGCCGTAGGGTCTCCTAGCTTGTAAGCAACCCAGCCATGCGAAAATTCGTGCACGGTCATGGCGACAATAAGCAGCGCAAAGGAAATCAGCAGTTCTATTATTTGCAAGATACTCAATTTAATTTGGTTATTTCTTCAACCTCTATTGTCGGATAATCTGGATTGGATGAACCTAAAACTGTACGGCCCTTAACGCGGACTTTATTGTTAATGTAATCGTTAAGCTTATATTTATTTGTTGTTAAAATATAAGCTTTATTATCCGCAGTTGTTAATTTGTATGATAGCTGTTTTTTAAACAATCCCAGGGATTTTTTCTGCCCAGAGACTGTCCCTTCGATCTCCAGGGTATTTTTAGGCTCTTCTTTTTTGTTTTGGGCGGTTATTATTGCGGCTGTTGTAGCGCTTGTATTTGTGCTCTTGATTGTAGCTGGCTGGGGGATAAAATTAGTGTCTTCCGCAGATTTTACCACGCTTTTATGTATCCAGCCATACGTTTCATTGGTGGGTTCAATGGTATACCAGTCGCCAGCAAAGTTAGTAATATTTACAATGGTGCCTTTTTTGAGTCTTCCCAGTATGGCGGATTTAGTATTTGGCGCCATGCGCACATTGACGTTTTCGCTATTTATTGCCCCGGAATTCTGACTTGATGCGCTTATGTATCTGGAGAATACATAGCAAACAGCATTTTTAGGCAGGATTATTTTATACCAGTCGTAGAATTCCTTGATTACTGATACGACATCCCCTTTGCTTAGATTTATTATTACTTCTGAATTTATAGTAGAATCTGTGCGTACATTTACGCCGTCAATAACCACGGCTGCATAAAAAGGGTATTTCTCTTGACTAAAAGCAGGAGAAACAATTAATAATCCCAAAAATAATAGCAATAAGATTGTTTTTTTAAATAGCATCTTATTTAGCTGGCTTTGCTGCAGGCTTTGCTGCAGGTTTGGCTGCTCCAGCTGCTGTTGCTGCTGCAGGTGCAGCGGCAACTCCTGCTTCAGTTGTTGTGGTAGCTACTTTTTCCGCTTTTTCTTTCTTGATCTTCATTCTCACTATCTTTATTTTTGGCAGGCCGAATACGCTGTCGCCTTCTTTCCATTGGCCTTTATCTATCATGGTTTTTAGCCTTTCTGAGCGGCTTAAAACTGTTCTGTGCTTTTTTCCTTTTTCCGAGGAACCCAATGACGGATGTATAGACATTATAATCTCCTTATAAAACTATCTTGATAGTTTTTCTTTAGTTTTTCCAATATAGACGTTGCTTTTTCTTTGCTGGAATAATTTCCTACGCAAACAATTATATGAATGCCTTTGTTTAAAACGACAGAATTAAATCCGCGTTTTTTAAGTGAATCTACCTCCTTTAATGCCTCATTTTTTACTTTAAAGCTGGCAACTTGTATAGTGTATGCTGAAATGCTTATTCCTTCTTTTTTGGGTTGTAAGCCTTGAGCAACTTGGGTTTTAGGTTTTGCAGCTTTTGTTTTTTCAGCCTTTTGTTTTTCTATTTTTGGTTTTTCGATTTTAGTAATAATAATCTGTTTAACATGCACCAATGGTTTAGGCTTTTCTATGTTTTGTTTTTCTTCTTTCGGCCCAGGCGCTGCTAGCAAGGCCTGGTAATTCTGTTGAACAACCACGGGTTTTTTCATCGCCAAATCAAAGTTGTCAGAGACAGTTTTTCGCATACTGATTTTCTTGCCGTGCTCTACGCCAAAAGAAAAAGATACCAAGCCGATTATAAGCAGGCCAATAAAGATCAGGATAATCTTTTCGTTAGCCCTAACGTGGGTCAGAAAAGAGAACTGAAATTTTTTTGGCGCAGCCTGCGTATAATTATTGACAGGTGAAAATATTTCTAGTTGTTCTGCTCTTTTTTGCATATTTTGTATTTGTTTATAATGCTATATACTTATTTTACTTATTTTATATTATATTTCAAGTATTTTTTTAGATTTAATTTCTTTGCTACCTTTAAGAATGCATCCACAACTACAGGATCAAATTGCGTTCCGCTTTTCTTTTTGATTTCATTTAGCGCGTTTTCAATGGTCATTCTTTCTCTGTATGGCCGTCCGTAGACCATGGCTTCAAAGGCATCAGCAACTGCCATTATCCTTGAACCTAGGGGTATGTGCTTGCCTTTTAGGCGCGATGGGTAACCGGTTCCGTTAAATCTTTCATGATGGTGCATAATAATAGGAATTGCTGGTTTTAATATCTGTAAGTGCCGCAGCATTTGAACGCCTTTTACAGGATGATGCTTGATTATCATCCTTTCCCTGGGCGTAAGTTTCGTGGTCTTGGTTAGGATTTCCATTGGGATATCAGCCTTGCCGGTATCATGAAGCATGCTTGCATATTGAAGGCTCTGTATAGAACGTTCATCTACCTGCATCTGATGCGCGATTGCAGAAACAAGTCGGCTAAAATACGGAGAATGCGTATATTCCTGGGGCACTCTTATATCTAATAAGGTTACCAATGATTTAATGCTGCCCATGGTTATTTTTTCCTGTTCTTTATAAAGCTGCAGGTTTCTTATGCCTATAACCAACTGCTCCATCAAAGTCATCATAATCTCTTGGTCATACACATCAAATGGCTTGTCTTTTTTGTTTCGGGCCAGGTAAATCAGCCCGATAACGTCTTCGGCCACCAGCGGAATGTAGAGCCCGTGATCATGCCTTAAGGAAGTGGCGGTTTTTATAATGTTTAATTCTATTTTGTTTAAGATAGGCATTCTTTTTTCATTGACAGTTATTTTCTTTTTTTTGACCACGCATTTTAAAACAGAATATTGGCGGTTTGGGTCAACAAGCATAATCATGCAGTATTGGGCGCCAAAGACTTGGGACAGCGTCTTGGTCAGGCGCATGATAAGATCATGCAGGTTAAAAGTAGAGATAACCAGCCGGTAAATGCTGTGTATGGTGGAGACTACAGTTTTATACTTTTTCGTCAGGATCGAATAACTTTTTGTACTCATCTAATGCGCACCTATCTGTCATTGCGGCAATGTAGTCACAGACTATTTGCCGTTTTCCGTCTTCTTTTATTCTTTTGGTGTCTTTGGGCGGGAGAAGTTCCGGATCTTTTATATAAATATTGTAGAGCCCTTCGATAAATCTTCTTGCCCTGTGAGACATCCTTAGCACGCGCCAGTTGCTGTATAGCTCATCAAACAGGAATTTTCTTAAAGGTTTTCTTATTTTCTGCATGGATTCGCTAAAATTAACTATTTTTCTTTTTAATTTTTTGGCATCCTCTGCTGATTTAAGGTGAGCTTCTTTTAATGCCCTTTCTGTTTCTTTTATCAGGTCTGTTACTTGGCTATTGATCAGGTATTTTATTACCTGAAATTTCATTTTATTTTTATCTATTTTACCATATTTTGCGTTTACTTCTAAATAGGCTTTATCAAAAAGCTCTATTTCTCTTAAGTCTTTTACCTCCAGGAGGCCGGAAGTCAAGCCATCGTCAAGATCATGGTTGTCATAGGCTATTTCATCGGCAATGTCCACTACCTGCGCTTCTAGGGTAGGGGCTTGGCGGGGGTTTAATTCTTTTCTGTTTGTTTTTAAATCATACATGGATGTGTGTTTTACTATGCCCTCTCTTACTTCCCATGTTAAATTAAGGCCGGGGAATTCCGGATACCTATCTTCTAATAAAGTAACTACTCTTAATCCTTGCGCATTATGGTTAAAACCGCCAAAGCCTTTCATTAGATAATTAAGCGCTTCTTCACCTGCGTGCCCAAAAGGCGTATGCCCTACGTCGTGTGCAAGGGCAATGGCTTCTACCAAGTCCGGGTTTAATCTTAAGCTTGCAGCAATGGTCCTGGCTATTTGGGCAACTTCTATAGTATGCGTTAGGCGGGTGCGGTAATAGTCCCCTTCATGAATGACAAACACTTGAGTTTTATACTCTAATCTTCTGAAGGCAGCGGAGTGTATTATTCTATCCCTGTCGCGTTGATAGCAAGAGCGGTATGGATGCTCCGCCTCTTTATATTCTCTTCCTCGCGAAATATTGCTTTTCATCGCATATCCAGCAAGGTATTTATCTTCGTAATCTTTGATTTGATTTTGTGTCAGCATTTTATTTCTTTTTTAATTTTGAATATAACTCTTTTAATGATTGCGAAATTACTTTTGTATCAGCGCAGACCGGCATAAAATTTGTATCTGCTTTCCAGCGCGGGACAATGTGAATGTGCAGGTGCCCCGCAATCCCTGCGCCAGCTATTTCTTTTATATTGATTCCTATGTTATAGCCCTGCGGTTTAAGTGTTTTATCCAGCAATTTTTTAGTTTGCAAAAGGGTTTTAAATAAATCTCGGATTTCTGCTTCGCCGAGTGCTTCCAGTCCAGCGGTATGGCGGTTCGGAGAAATCATTGTATGTCCGTTATTATAAGGAAAAGTATTTAACATGGAAAATGAAAGTCTGTTTTTTACAATTACAAAATTGCTTTTGCCTTTTAAGGCAGCGCAGAAAATACAGCCTTTCTTTTTCTTTTCCTGTATATATTTTATGCGCCAGGGTGCCCACAAAATATCTTTTTTCATAGTTTTATGATTCTGGCTTCAATTTTATCGCTAATCTCTAATATACCATAAGAATTGTAAGGGGCAAATGTTTTATCCATAGCACTTCCCGGATTAAAAAATAACATGCCTGATTTTTTGAGATTAACCGGTGAATGCGAATGCCCGAACACAATTATATCCACCTGGTCTTCTTTAAAGGCGTCATTCAATGCTTCTATAAGTTTAGCGGGGTTGCCCCAACCATGCATTAACCCGATGCGGTATTTTCCGGCCGGTATTATTTCTTTTATATTTAATTTCTGCTTTAGCTCTGGAGAGTCCATGTTGCCTGCTACGGCACGGACATCCTTGCAGATTTTTCTTAATTCTTCCAGGACCGCAATATCTATTAGGTCTCCGGCATGTATTACCATATCCGCGGTTTTAAAATCATCAAGTATTTTTTTAGGCAGATGCTCTGATTTTTGCGAAATATGGGTGTCGGAAATAACGCCGATTTTCATACAATAATACGCGATTTGCTGAATAAGTCTAAAATAAAATTTAAGTTATTTATGTCCCAGGCCATTATTTTCTCTTCAAGCGCCTTAAGCTGGGCGTTGGATTCAATACTGTGGGGCGAGACAATAATTTTTTTCTGGGCCCTGTTAGTCTTATATTTTTTGCATTCTAAGCTAAATTCAGCCACGTCTTCTTCGGTTATGGGATCCTCTTTAAGGGCGATGATCCAAAGGTCATTAGAGCTGCGTCCGAGTAATCCATCTTTTATAAATCTTCCGCCAAACCTTAAAGGCTTGATTTCTCTGAATTGCGAAAGTTTTATGCGCTTTCTGCCCATAGGCACGGATTCGTCTCCGAATAGCTGTAGCATTTCAAGGATCCTATTTAGCATCGGTCGCTGAGAGTCTTTTATAAATTCCCGCATCATTTCTACAATCTTATTCCTGAAGAGGCCTATCTGGCTTTGGGCGCCAGGGCTGAAGGTGAAATTCTTCTCTTGATACACAAATTTTAGCCAAAAGCTAAAAATGCGGTCATTTATTTTAAAGAAGTCTCCGTAATGTTGTATTATATCCAGTTCTACCAAGCGGTTTATTTTAGGCAGAAGATATTTTCTTTGTTTGTGTAAATCGCCGGCTAAATCTTTTATCCTGTTGTGGCCGGAGGATATCAGATAAAGTATGCGCGCATATTCTTGATTTAAGCCATCAGTTGCAAAATTTTTCAGGTAATTTGAAAATCTTAAGTTTAGGACCCCCATTTCATCGAACAGCAATTCTTTTAAAGAATTTATCAGGGCCTCTTCTGTGATAATATTCGCCTGGCCGCCAGATGCATAAGATTTTAATAAGTCCTGGCAGATGACTTTTAAGTAATATGGATGGCCGCCTGTAAAATGTATCAGGAAATCCCGGTGGTATTTCAGAAGGCTAAGAGGCTGTGTTGCTTTCGTGATAAATGTGTCGCTTTCCTTTAAATCCAGCGGTTCTATTTCTATTGTTTCAAAATTTCCGAATAATAGCGACAGATTCTTGGAAAGAATTTGCCTGGCCTTGTATTTTTTAGAACTGAGGATTATATACATTGTATTTTTTTCAGAGATTAATGCCTTGGACCAGGACTTATACAGGTTTTTTATCCCTAGGTTTTCTAAATTCTGGAATTCGTCAAAAATAATCAGGCAAGACTTGGAGGTTTCTTTATTTATGCTTTCGCATATTGAAAAGACAGAGTTTAGCAGGGTTTCTTTACGGCTGCTTTCTTTTACTTGCAGCAGAGCTTTTATTTTTACAATAGTATCAGGGATATATTTCTGCGACTTTAATATCAGATAATCGAGGTCTTCTTTGAGTTTAAGCTCACTGTTCTTTAAGAAATTATATAAAAGTGAACCTATGAAGCGGCGGATGAAATAATCTAAGGGCTCTGGCTTTACTTCTAAATAAACTGTAATTATGCGGTTATCGTAGAAATTTTTTAAATAATGCAGAATCAGCGAAGTCTTGCCTATGGATTCATCGCCGATTATGGCGATATTTTGCTTAAAACCGTGCCTTAAGGCTTCAACGCGCTTTTTGATAATTTCCAGATAATTTTCGCGGATAAAAAAATTTTCCATTTATTGCGATAAATAATAATATGGATTCTGCGGTATGTGCTTTTTTCTGATTTCAAAATGTAAATACGCCACATTGTTTCTTCCGGATGAACCTACCTTTGCTATCAATTGCCCTTGTTTTATAGTTTCGCCTACTTTGACCAGGTTCTCGGAATTTCTGGCATAGACTGTAGAGAAATTATCGTCATGCTGAACAATTATTGTTTTGCCAAAGCCTCTTAAATTTTCGCTGGCAAATATTACTTTGCCGCTTCTGGAGGCGCCTACAAAGCTGCCATAGTTGGCCCTTATATCCACGCCTTTGTTTACTGCGTTGCTGGAAACTTGGTTAAAAGCGCTAAGTACAGTTCCTTTAATTGGCCAGATGAACTCTTCGCCCGAACTCAATACAGGATTTAACTGCTCGTTTCTAGGTATAAATAGCATTTGGCCTGCCTGAATCTGAGAAGAGTTAAGGAGTTTATTGGATCTGACGAGTTCATCTAAATCTACATTATATAATTTAGAAATACTCCAAAGTGTCTGGCCTTTTCCTACGCGATGGTATATTCCTTGCACGGGTTTATTCCTGGTAGTGCTCGTGGGGACTGTGGCGCAGCCGGCAGAAATACATATTGCTAAAGCCAGCATTAAGATTTTTGATGTTAAATTCATAAATGACCTCTTTTTTTAATTTAAGCG
>Ga0315275_10003312_pt1 | contig 14840 bp, 15 predicted proteins | sample YL17G03_0_MG_FD_205557 | JGI IMG/M metagenome (GOLD analysis project Ga0315275, IMG submission 205557) | Sediment microbial communities from Yellowstone Lake, YNP, Wyoming, USA - YL17G03_0 | ecosystem: Environmental > Aquatic > Freshwater > Lake > Sediment | place: USA: Wyoming | collected... | reverse complement strand
CCTGATGCGTGTTTGGAACCGATGGTAGTTCGACATTCTTCAGGGCTGCGAAAGGACTGATCCAGACGATTGGCTCACCACTCGTGGGAATGCGTTTCTTCTCTTTCATCGCCGTCCTCGAGTCAATGCCCAAACGGGGCTGAAGCGCCTTTCACGATCGTCAATGCAATGTGCACGGTCTTTTCTCCATCCGCCATCCAAATCTGTCCCTCTTGAATGGTGCATTGCAGCTGCATGCTGGGCTGAGCAAGCTGAGCCAATGTGCGGCTCCCGTCCAGTGGGAGATTCATCACGGCCAGATTATTTAACCGCTCAAGTGTAGCCAGGTTTTTCTCCCACCACTGGTCAGCACCACGACCGCCATAGGTGTAGATGCAGACCTGTTTTGCGCGACCGCAGGCCTGGCGAATGGTTTTCTCATCTGGCTGGCCCACCTCGATCCAGAGGTCGATGGCGCCCGTTAAATCCTTCTGCCAGAGCGCGGGCTCCTCTTCGCTGCTCAGCCCTCGGCCGAACGACAAGGCCTCGTGCGAGTGCAGCGCAAAGGCCAGCAGCCGCACCATCATACGCTCGTCGGTTTCAGATGGATGGCGCGCCAGGGTCAGTGTATGGTTCTCATAGTACTGGCGGTCCATGTCGGAGATATGCAAGGTCGCTTTGAAAATGGTGGAGTTCGAGGCCATAGAGTTGTGGTTCCTTGATTTCAGAAAGATTCAGATGGTTGGAGCCGGCAGCCTTCGCTCACACGTCTTTATACGCGATATACCACCCTTCGACCCGCTCCCGCGCCCAGGGTGTTTTCCGGAGAAACGTGAGGCTGGATTTCACGCTGGGGTTGTGGAGGAAGCAGCGGATCGGGACCCGACGCCCCATCTCGGCCCACCCATACCGCTCGACCAGTTCCTTGATGATGGTCTCCAGCGTGATCCCGTACAACGGATCGCGGGGATGAGAAATACTCATGATCGTATGGCGAATGACATGGGGCTGATGGCCGAAGATTAAAGGCTGATAGCCGTATAGCATATAGCACGAACAAGGAGCCACTGGTCTATGGCTCAAGCTCATGGTTGGAAAACGTGAGGGCTTGATGAGCAGCGCGTCTGGCTGATAGTAAAAGCGCGAGACAGCGGGAAGAGCGAGAAAGGCGAGATGTGAAGAGCGTGGATTTTCACCTTACTCCGGAAACGAGATACGCTTCACGAGACTCAATGGCGGCGCGCGCAGTGGGAGGCTACGTCAGCTCGTTTCTAAGGATGGGAGAGGAGCGAGCGGAGGAGGAGGAGGAGGAGCATCATCATCCAAGGAGAGGCGATCCCGCTGCGGAAACCGCCATCCCTTCTGTGCTAACATGGCCAAGTTGTCTTCAGATCGCCGGTCTGGCCGGACCCGGCGAAGAGTGCATCTACAGGCCGTAGTCCGTTCATTGTTTAGGTTGCAATCATGCCGTTGATTCCTGAGCCGCTACAACACCGCCTCGTTCAGCTTCGCCGCGTGCTCCACGAGTATCCGGAACTAAGTGGGCAGGAAGCCAACACCGCCGCTGTGATCTGCAAATTTCTCGATGGGCTGGCTATCAAGTATCGAGCCCAGGTCGCTGGTCACGGAGTCATCGCCGACATTCCAGGACGCACCGGAGTGCCCTGCGTTGTCTTGCGTGCCGATACGGACGCGCTGCCGATTCAGGAAGATACCGGCTTGGAATTCGCGTCGGTCCACGATGGTGTTATGCACGCCTGTGGCCATGATGGGCACACCACCATGCTGCTCGGCGCGGCCGCGCTTCTCTCCGAAGAGAAAGACCTGCCGGCTCCCGTGCGATTGATTTTTCAACCGGCAGAGGAAAAAGGCACTGGCGCACTGGCCATGATCAAGGCAGGGGCGCTGGAGGGTGCGGGCATGATTTTCGGCGGCCATCTCGACCGTCACTATCACCCGGGGGCCATCGTCGTGTCCGAGGGTGCCGTCAATGCGTCGTCGGATAATTTTACGATTGAGATTATCGGCCAAGGCGCGCACGGAGCCCGTCCCCATGAAAGCATCGACGCCGTCGTTGTCGGGAGTCTCATGATCATGGCGCTGCAAACGATCGTCTCGCGCGAGGTCGATCCGGCCCGTCCATCAGTCGTGTCTGTGGGGCAGTTCCACGCGGGGACCGCGCCCAACGTCATCGCAGGACAGGCCAGGCTGGCCGGCACCGTCCGGGCGCAGGATCCCTCTGTCCGGCAACAACTCCTCTCCTCCATCCGCCGGATTGCCGAATCGATCGCCCAACTGCATGGTGCCAAGATTCAGGTCACCGTGAATGAAGGTACGCCGCCGCTTATCAATACGCCTGAAATGGCCAGCCTGGCGCGCCGCGCGGCAGTCACGGCGGTGGGGGAGGCCAATGTGTTGCCGCTCAAGACGGCCAACATGGGAGCGGAGGATTTCAGCTACTACATGGAAAGTGTTCCAGGGGCTTATGTCCGGTTCGGCAGTCAGGTCCCTGGCAAGGAAGGTTTTCCCGCGCATTCCAGCAAGTTTGATTTTGACGAAGAGGCCTTGTCCGTCGGCGCGGCCTATTACCAGGCTATTGCCAAGATCGCCGGCCAGCAGCTCAGCGACCAAACGCCCCGTTCCTGACCTAGAATGCTGAGGAAAAACCATTTTGATACGCTGGAACTTCGATGGTCAGCACGTCTGGGGTAAGAGGAGAACACCCCACGCAGGATGCTCAAAAAGGCCGTCCAGCAAGGCCGCAGCGAGTGAAGGGCCGAGGCGTACCTTCTGGGGTACGTTGAGCGTCTGAACGATGCGAGAACGCCGCTGGCGGTTTTTTCAGCATCCTGCTAGCGCAGAGGGCTGTCATGATTCGGATCAGAGAAGCCCGTGAAGAAGATATCGGCCAGATCCGCGAGATCTTTCTCGCTGTCTATGGCGCCGACTATCCCCATCATGAGGTGTATGACGAACTCTGGCTGAAGCGCTCCGTCTTCACCGACGACGCGCTGATTCTCGTCGCCGTAGAGACCGACAGCGGTCGGGTGATCGGCACGGCCTCCGTGCTCTTCGACTTTGGGGCCCATTCCGATCTCGTCGGAGAATTCGGCCGCCTCGCCGTCCATCCGGACTATCGCCGGTTACAGGTCGGCAAGCTGCTCATGGACAAGCGGCTCGAAGCCATTCAGAACCGCTTGCACGTCGGCCTGGTCGTTGCGCGCACCGTGCATCCCTATGCCCAGCGGATCAGCCTCGCGCAGGGGTTCATCCCCACCGGCTTTCTGCCGCTGAAGCATTTCTTCCATCACCGCGAGAGCTTTGCCCTGCTAGCCCGGTATTTCGGCGACGCGCTGGCCTTGCGTCGCAACAATCCGCGGATCATTCCAGAGGCCTATGCCTTAGCCAATCTCGTGATGAGCCACCCGCCGCTCACGCCGGATTTCATCGTCGACGAAGATTCCGCGCCCTATCCAGCCGGAGGAGACTACACCATCGAACAGCTGCAGGCCGAAGGTTATCCGGCTCTGCTGCGCATCGAGCGGGGGCGGGTACGCAACCGGGAAATCTTCGGCCCCATGCGGTTGGATTATGGATTCTTTAAACTCCAGGCGCGGCAAACCAGTTACTTCCTGGCCCGATCAGTCGGCCACATCGTCGGGGCTGTCGGCTACACGATGGATCTGGTCGAGCATACCGTCCGCGTGTTTGAGTTGATCGCCCTGGCCGACGACGTCGTGCGATTTCTTCTCTCCGAGTTGGAACGGAAGTGTCGGGAGGAGATGGGGATTGAATACATCGAGATCGACGTCAGCGCCTATGCCCCCAGGATGCAGCGCACACTCTTGGAGCTGAACTTTCTGCCGGTCGCCTATGTCCCGGCCATGGTTTTTTATCAAGTGGAACGGTTGGACATCGTGAAGATGGTGCGGCTGAACAAACTCCAAGACTTGGGGCCTCTCGCGCTGACCGAACCGGTGCAGGCCGTTGCCGACGTCGTGATGCGCGGCTTTTCCACCTGTGTGATTGCGCCGCGCATGGCACGGGCGATCAAGGAGATTCCGTTGTTTCATGGGATGAACACCGAACAGGCGATCAGGCTCGCTGGAGTCTGCACGGTTCGAGAAGTGCGGGCTGGCGAGCGCCTTTTCGCCGAGCATGATCCAGCGGACCGTCTCTACATCGTGCTGCAGGGGCAAGTTGCCATTAGCTGCGGAACCCCTTCGGTCACAATCGGGACCGTCCGCACCAGGGAAACTTGTGGAGAAGTCTCGCTCCTCTCGGCCAGGCCCCACTCCGCCGCGGCAACGGCCGAGGGGCATGTGGAGGCTGCCGAACTGCTCCAGCGCGATCTGGTCGATCTCATTCGCCGCCGCCCCGACATCGGCGTCATCATCTACCGCAATCTGGCGATCGGACTGGGCGACAAGCTCTTACGCTCCGGCAATTCAAAGCGAGAGCAAGGGCTGGCCGAGTCGGAAGTGCTGTATCTGACATCCGAAGCCACCCCAGCGAAAAATTAGCCACCGGATCAACTCACCTCGCGACTCTCGTCGTTCGTGAAGTGTAAGCGAGCCAGGCGAGACGTGCACGACAGGTGTGACTCGCACAGCGGGAGATAATTCAGTTTACCTCCCGCAGAGGAGGGAAGAGCATGAGCGATCTTGGGAGGTGGATAGGCGGGTGGACTGGAAGTCTCCGGCCGATGTCTCGCAGCATCTTGCCAGGGTGGTGCCGCGACTCTTTCTGAAATCCACCTGCGACCGCGATCTGGTGGTCGTTGCGGCCAAGAAAGTGATCGCCCAGCAGGAGCCCGCTATCACGAAGGCGCTGGAGCAATGAGCACGCCCGCACCCTGGCCTGAATGGTACCAGCCTTGAGCTGCTGCCACAAAAAAATAGCAACCGCATCAGCTCACCTCGCGCATCTCGTCTGAAAAAAAGAGCCTATAGCGTATGGCTTATGGCCGATAGCATGACTATAGAACGATCACAGAATTGCCTTTGTCTGTGCCATAAGCCATTCGCTATCAGCTCCGCTCCCCAACGAGAGACGCTTTCAGTTCCTACCATCAGCTATCAGCCATTCGCCAATAGCTCTTGCTCCCGAACCCTCGCCGCTCGCCTTCCCGGACGCCATCAACTTTGTATCCCTGGGGTTGATCAGTTGGGCTTGGCTATGGATTGGGGGCTTCGGGCACAGGTTGAGGAGTGTGCGGAGGGTGCCGTGGAATGCAGCCGGACACGAGACCGGCAACGACGAGGAATGCCACAACGAGAGCAGATATACGACGCATCATCGTTATCCTCCTGTGTTCGCACATCACGCGATTACGACTTCTGAGGTAGCGCCACGCGCTGAAGCACGGTCATGGGACCGTGCTTCCGCAGCATGGCAAGCTGCGCAGCGTCTTTCACCAATAGCGCCCCGGCGAAGCCAAGCGCATTGATCGAGATGCCCTCGAAATATTCTTCCGACCGGGGCACCAGCAACAGCCACTGCCGAGTCACGAGCAGGTTATACGGAGCCGGGGTCGTCTCAACGGACAACCCCACTGCGCGGAGTAGCGAGTGATAGCATGAAAGCAACGACGAGGCGCCGTCCCTACATGGGTTGATCCATTCTGGATCCATCGGGGCATAGGCATGCAAGAACGGCAAGCCTGGCACCGTCCCAGTGGTGTCGGCCATCTTCACGGAGCCTAATAGTGGCTCGATCGGCAGTCGGGGTTTGGTGGAAGCGGGAAGGGGGATCAGTTGGAGATGTTTGTGACGCTGACTGGCCCCGGCTGCTGGTCCGGCGTTATAGAAGCCCAGTCCGTCGATCTCGGCGAGGCAGATCAGCAGCGCCGCGCAATCCTCTCGGGTGAGTAGCGCCTCTTGAGGCTCGAACGAACGCGTGACGATCAAAAGATGATGATCGACCACGTTGAACTTGTTCAGCAAGGCAACATGGGTCGGGGAGATCTCTGTCACGAACAGGTCGGGATCGTACGGCAGGAAGGGATTGGCGCTTGGCTGCATGGCCGTTGCGAGCGTTTTCATAGCGAGGGCTGCCATGACCCGCACCTGAAATGCCACGCCTCCCTGCTCGATCACCTCCGGCGTCGTAGAGATGGAAAGGATTGACCTTCGGTCACGGGCATGGGCCGTTCGTTCAAGCAGGATGGGCCACAGGGTGCCGGGCCTGAGGAGGGGGTTGGGGTGATACATATGAATGGAAAGAGTACGGCAAGGGAAAGGGGAAAAGCGAGAGGCGAGATAAGTCACTTATTCCGGTAGTAGATCATCAACGATCAGCAATCACGCGGCGGGTCCTGTCGTCGACCAGCCCAGCCGGTTTCCTACGCTGCCCGGTGTGGGGTCCCGCTGCAGGCGGCTGGGCTCCCACGTCGACGCCACCCGCGAAGGAGACTGATCTCAAAGCCCTTGGGGGGGAAGGGGATACAGGCGAACCTGAAAGGAGCATTCATAGTTTGACGTGCATACGTTGGGATCGATCCAGGCCACCAAAATGAACGGTGTAAAATCTTCAGTGGAGAGAAAAATCGGGATATTCTACTTTCCTGACGCCTCGTCTGCGCGTGGCGGTTGGCTAGTTCGCCTTGTTGTGTGCTGACGACACCGAACGGCGGCGGATAGGCTGGTCGTGGCTAGACCACTTGCTCACAGGGGAGGATGAATACATGAACATGGTCATGCTGACCCTTCCCCTGTTCCGCTTTAAAGCGCGTGAACCCATCGATGAGACGGTAGGCAAGCTGTTCCGATACCGCGGTGAGGACTATACTGTTGGCGCCCGGTGACAGGAAGAACTGCACGGTGGGTCCGGTCTCCCCCCTGCCGGCTACATTGTGCAGCTCAGTAAATGCGCTGACTTCATATTCTTTCAGTAGGACATGGATGTGTTCCGCAATCGACTGATGAAAGACGATCAGCAGCATTTTCATAGAAAGTTCTCCTGTGCAATGGCGGGAGGGGTTGTCACGGAAGCTGACGATTGTTCAGTTTGCGACTCTGCCCATTCTATAAGGTAGAGGCGACAAAAAGACAAGGGTGAGCAACCGGGGACATTCTACTTGTCAGGTGCTTCCTCCGCACGCGGTCTTGAGAGGACAGCCTTGAAGATAGTTCACAGCGCATTGGGCATCTCGGAAGGGGAGGCGTCTCTGCCGAGACCGGGGTGAGCGGGATTCTTCGGGAGCGTTTTATCACCGACCAGTAGGTTGCAGAGAGTCGGCAGACCTGCCCTCACAAGCTATCGTCCGAAGTAATCCGGATGCCTGGATCGAGTTGCACCGGCAATGGGATGTTCGATTGACAGCGGTCCGTAGCATCCCGTAGGCTAAATACGAAGGAGGGTTTATCATGTCAATTCTTCTTGCTCTCTTTCTCGCCATCGCAGTCCTCACTCCAGCGCAAGCCGTGGAAACTTCTCAACCGACCGCAGTCTCTGCGGTCAAGGCTGATGTGCTGTATTGGGAAGGTGAGGAGGTCATCGTGAAAGAGGTTTCAGGTCGTGAACTGCGCCTGCGTGTGACCACTGAGACGAAAATCGAAGGAGTGGCCGGAGGGCGATTGAAAACTGGCGACAAGATTGCTGCGCAGGTGAACTCCGATGGGCGTGCGCTCTCCATCACGTTGCAGATTCCCGACAGTGGGGTTGGCGTCATCCCGCCCGGTTCACGCTAACCAGGGATGCATCCGGGGGCCGGGTAGCGATCAGTGTCAGCTTTCCTGATCTATCCAGGGATTTGATCGCGGCCTCACGTTTGAGTGCTGCGCTTTTGGTGTCCTGATATTCGGTAAACCGTACCCGCAACGGCCTGCGGTGTTTCGTGTACTTTGCACCTCTGCCCGTTCTGTGCTCTTCCAACCGCCGCTCCATGTCATTTGTGATGCCGGTGTATAGACTGTTATCCGAGCACTCCAAGATGTAGACGATCCACTTCATTCGGGTGATTCCACTTTGTCAAAAGAGACCAGCCGCTAAGGGTCACGAACAGTGACGGCGGCGTCCGCGCACTGGCGCATCGATGCCGCGGTGATCCTTGGGCGCATCTCCGTGCAACGGTAGTGGGTGACGGTGGCCTCATCACTTCGCAATCGTGATGCTGGGGACTCCGACGCGAGGCACCTCGGTGACGGTCATCTGGAACAACAGATACAACAATTGGAAGGCCTCGCGGTTCCAGCGTGCCGACGGTCCCGTGGTGTTCACGGCGTAATGTTTTCCATGGGACTTAATCGACAGGTCGGCTTCCGAGGGAGCTCCATCCGACAGCACGAGCTCCATGGTGTGGTCGGGATTTTCGTAGAACGGTGGTGTCCGTGGATCACTCTCGACGTGGTACTCAGGGTCTTCTTCCAGCGATCGACCCAGAAAGTTGAGAATGGTATTGAAGCTCCGCAGCCGGAAATCTCCCTTGAGGGGGTATTCCCCTCCGACCTGTCCCGGGCGGATGTCAAAGGAGACGTCGTTGAGATGTCCTTCCTCCGTTTCGTCGATCAACAGGGCCCGTTCTTCGGGTGAGAGCGTGTTGGGGTCATAGTTGGTGATGAGAATTCGTCCCGTGATTTGTTTTCGCAGGTTGTAGGTGTTGTCTTTCTGACTGTAGGTCACGAGATACTCTTTCTGTAACGCCTGGAAGCCTTCGGCTGTGACTGCGTTGGCGGGAATCGTCCAGGTCCGATTGTAGACGAGCGGTTCGGCATGGAGCTGGTTCGCGTCCTGAATAGCCGAGATGTGCGTCACCACGCGACGGAACATCTCGTAGCCCGTCCGATCTGCCGGCGTATTCCGGTAGGAGACCTCCTGGCCATTCTGCTTGATCCGCAGTTCCTGCCCCATCAGCCTGAGCAGCAGATCGATGTCGTACCGCTGCCGGAGGAGGAGGAGGAACTTGGTTTCCTGGAAGGGGGTCAAGAGCCGCTTGGTGAACTCCTCCCCTTCGATCGGCACGATACTGAAGGTGGGGTTCTCCGCCACGCTGCCGCCGAAGAGCGGCATGAGCGCCTTGCTGGCCTCTCCCGTGAGTGCCGGAGTAGCACCGGCGCTGACACGGAAATCGAACGTCGCGGCGATATTCGATACGCCGGTGAAGTGAACCGGCTGGTGATGCTGGGCACGCGCGATGTTGATAAGAAGTTGCTTGGCAATGGAATCCGTCACCGAGTCGTCATAGGCGATGACCGCGCGATTCAGCGTGATGGGTGAGAGGCAGCCGGTCACGGCCAGGCTGCACAAGACTCCCGCCAGGGTAAACCGCACGGAGGATGTTGAACGCTGTCCCATCGTCATGTGAACAACCTTCGAGCGAGCCCGACAATTATTCGGCTGGTTTGTAGCATAACTGGCCACGGGATGCCTAGCGGGTCACTCCCAGACTGTCTGAAGTTGGAAGCCCTCCTTAGAGCGGGCCGAAAGGTGTCAGAAGCTATTTCCTGAATAGCTGAATGGGCGGCAACAAGCTGAGATGCACGAATGGGCCGGCCGTTGCGAATCGTGTCCGGAAGTCTGATGCCTCACATTCTGAATCAACCATGCGCGAGTGCCGATAAAGGTTCCTGACATCTGGTACTGTCGGAAGGCTGTGGCACATGATGTAAGGCTGTCGAGAAAAATATATTTTTGTTTCGGTTCCGGGGGAGCCATGCTAGCGTGACACAGGGTCAGAACAACGGAGGTTTCTTATGCTGCTCGATGCAATCTTGGTAGCTGCATTATATGTTTGCCCTGGAGACGTCTATTCCGACCAGCCCCGTGAGGGCTGTCATCCCATGCAGGACACGAATATGGAAGGGTTCAGCACGGTTCCTGAGGCGCCAGAGTTCAATTCGAAAATGCCTGCCTCTGCGGCTGTCGAATCCGGAGGGTCCTCGAAAGAAGCCCAGACTCGGTTTCCGGCCGCGTCAGCCCAAGAATGTGCGATGTACGACGATTGGGTCAAATTGTCCACCAAGTCGAGCAGCATTGGAGCCCGCGATCTTTCGCCTGGAGAGTTCGAACGGTGGACGAACTTGAAGCAAGTCTTCGGGAATAGCCCGCCGCCCAACTGTCGGTAACGGTTGCCTGTCCTCCCCGCGGCTTGGCCATCTCTCGGTCACATCCGGCTGAGCCCTCGCTCTCCGTCTCCACTGCGAAATCTCTTCCGAGAAATCCGTTCGAGAAAAGAAAAACAGATAGGGGGTTGGGTCTTGCAATCCAACATTACAAAGCCTGTCCCCGCGAGGCCTTGATGGAGAAGCGTTGGAGAGATTTCATCTCGCTCTGGGCGTCTCGGATGTGGAGGCCTCTACACCGAGCGTGATGTGAAGGGAATTCTCTTCTACACATCTATTGAACGTCACCTTCCGATCGAGTATGGTTCCGACGAGAACTTGGAGATCTCCCATGCTTGAGCAATCGGATACACTTGTGCGGGATCGGCTGGCCCGGCAACGGACCGAGTTGGCAAACGAGCGGACGCTGCTGGCGTACCTCAGAACGGCGCTCGGATTTATTATCGTCGGTATTCCGGCTGTGTGGTGGATGGAAGGCCCCGGTATTCAAACGCTGGGTGTGGTGTCGATGGTAACGGGTGTGGTGTTCCTGGGGGTCGGAATTCGGCGATTCTTCACCATCAAAGCGGGGATCAATCGACAGCCGGACTAGTTGACTGGACGCTCGACTCGACGCCTCCACCAAATTGAAAGCGAAGAAAAGGTGCCAGAAACTATTTTCGCCTCGCCCGCGCGCGGTGCGTGCCTCGCGTGCGAGTCAGAAAATGGGCGTGGCTAGGAACGGTTCCAAGAGTCTTTTCCTCGCCAAGCACTCAAACACAGATGAAGAAAGGTGGAGACGTATGATGAATGGAGTAGGGCTCTTGATCAATTTAGGCGGACGACGAAATGTGAGGACCTGGGTCGCGGTCGGGATCTGCCTGGCATGGCTTCCCGGCTGCGTGACCTCTCCGGTCTATACGATCCCCCGTCCAAAGCCAGACCAGACTGCCTGTGTCCGTCCCACGAAACCGACAGAGATGCTGATCGGGGTCGCAATATCGGGAGGGGGAAGTCGAGCCGCCCTGTTTGGATCGGCCGGCCTGGAGGCGTTGGCGAGGCTACCAGTCGAGTCCCCGGCGCATTCCTTGTTGGAAGACCTGTCCGTGATTTCCAGTGTGTCCGGCGGCAGCATGGCGACCTCCTATTTTGCTTCACAGAAGCCGCCACGGGAGGTGCCGATCTTAACTCCCGCGGGGGACCTAAGCGAAGACTACCGCACGTTTTTTGCGGCATTTAAAAGCACCATGGACCAGGATTATGAACACCCGCTGTTGTGGCGCAATATCTCGCACTTGCGCTGGTTCAATCCGGCCTGGACGGCCAGATCCCTGGCTGAACACTTGAATGAACAGTTCTTGAAGGGCATGAGCTTTAAGGAGGTGATGGAGCGAGAAGCACGCGGTGACATTCCCCGGCTCCTCATCAATACCACGCTGTATAACGATGGCCGTCGTTTGGTCATGACGACATTGCCGCAGGAGGAGGCCCAGTACAATTTGTTCAAGGACCTCCAAAAGTCGGCGGGCGCCAGCAGTCGGTCGAAAGCAGTTGACGACCTTATGAAATCGAAATGGGCGTCCTTACAGTCCGTGACCCCTCAGGCGCTGGACCTGGATCTGTGCCCCATGAAATTGGGAGGGGCGGTGGCCACGTCCATGTCGTTCCCTCCGATCATCGGCCCTATAACCTTCAAGGTTGAAGGAGAGGAACAATATTATCATGCGGGGGACGGTGGCTTGTCCGATAATATGGGGATTGAATCGCTCTTTATGGCTGTGATGAAACAACTGCAGGAGAACAGTACCAGTCGAGCGCTCGTCATCGCGTTTGACAGTTCCTTTCCCTTTGCGGTGGGAAACGAACGACTGACTCATTTTCCGGAAGGATTTACGCTGTTCAACTTTGATTATGGCCGGATACCCGGGATCATGGAAGAGCGGGCTTTGGCCTACCGGGCCATACTCTCTCGCCTCCTGGTCGAGCAGGGGGTGCTGCCTGACGAGAGGCGATTCAAATTCATCCAGCTGAGACATATCGATGCGGTGTGGAAGGAGGATATGAGCGATCTGCCGGAATCCTGCCGGAACGAGGAGGTGAAACTCAGCTCCCCTCCGATGGTCAAGCAACGGCTCTCGAGCATCGTCACCAGGCTGTGGATCAAGTCCAATTGCGATCGTGATTTGGTGGCCACCGCCGCGGCGAAGCTGGTTGAGGGAAAGAAGGAAGAAATTCAGAAGTTTTTGCAGCAGCCGCTCCCCTAGGATGTGTGTCTTCCGCATGGGGCCGGTTTCCAAATGCGGTGTGATGAAAGGGTCGTGCAGCGGGGGAAAGGATCTGGAATCTTTGTTGAACACCTTGTCCGCGCGCGCGTGCTGGATGAACCTAACGCCGGGGTGATCCGTCGGACTAGAAACAGGCGACGGCACCCTGAGGCGGGTTATGAGCGGGTTGGGGCTACGGCTACGGGCTCAATTTTCTTGCATGCTGTTCGGTTCTTTGATAGAAACGTCCACCGATCACTATCACGCTCGATCGAATGGAGGATATATATGAACCTACGCGCGCTTCGCTTTCTTCCACTCCTGTTCCTCGGTGTATTGGGATGCACGAGTGTGCAGTACAGCACCACCACCGACTGTGGATCGCTTCCAAGTGACACGTTCTGGTCCGGGAATGTCGCGCTGCAGTGCCAGGAATATCGTCGGTTGCAGGCAGAAACAGCCTATCGAGAGGAAATGACGAGGCAGCTCGCGGCTTACCGTGAATGTCTGAAAAAATACGAAACCTCTCCTGCCGACGCCAAAGAACAATGCTCGCTCTATCTGCAAGCATTCCGCGAAACACCGCCTCCTCAGCGACCGTCTAAGTGACGGAGAGAGACGGTTGCTAGCCTCGATCACCATTTTTCCGATGGTCAGTCATAGCCAATCGCCTCTTTTGTTGGTCCGGCCAAAGTGGTTGCTTGAAACTGGTTTAGCGTGAGCAATGTTGTCGTCCAGAAAGAGAACGTTCACCTTTTGACGATCGTCGTGAATGTCGTGAGCGACCCATCTGTGGCTCCTTTCTCCTCCATATCTAATAAGGTCCCTTCGCGGTACCAGTGGCTTCCTCAGGCCAGTGAGGCGTGGAGCGTCGGAGGCAGACCCGCTCTTTTCTTCCTGTTAACGACCATGCTTGTGGTCGCGTCGGGTTGTGCCACGGTCGAGGACGCGGCGCTCCGCACTCCAACGATGGGAGAGGTCACTGGCGGAGGATCGCTGCCTCGCGAGGCTGCCCCAGAGTTCTCGATCCTCAATCGCTCTGCCTCATTGCCGATGTCCGGTCCCGCTCAGCCGACTGTGGAAGGCAGTGATCTCTCCGCGAGCGTTGTTTCAGAGTCAGACTTCGAAGGGAAGTCGTCAGGCTTGATCGTCCGAACCAAGATGAGGTTGCGCGTCAGTCCCATCATGCCTATGCCTGACGAAGTCTCGATTTGGGACGCCGAAATCGGGAGCCTCCGACCCCCCGTTGTGAGGGCCCTCGGAGATGACCTGGCACCTATCCGACCTCCGCTTCGGCAGTCGTGGGCGTATCACCGCACGGTTCGTCCTGAAGGGTACGAGATGGAACTCCGTTTGCCTCACAGTGCGTTCCTTGCGCCTGGTGAGCAGGTGTCGTCCGGACCGTTCCGTAACACATACGCCGGATTTCGCGATCAGCCCCTCCTGCATCCCGAACCCGCGAGCTTGCCCGCCGAGAAATCCAAGCTCCCGGAGATCGGTCCGCCCCCGCCCCACCATGCTATGAAAACTGTTGTCGGATTCCTGACGGCGAGTGTAGTCGGGGCCGGCGTCTACGCTTTGGCGCCCAGCTCGTTCGTTGGAGGAAACAAGCAAGGACAATGGGAGGACGCCTGGGGCCATTTCAAGCAGGCATGGACCCAGCCACCGGTCATCGACAAAGATCCCAATACCGTCAATTACATCGGGCATCCCTATTTCGGCTCGATCTTCTACCTGACCCAGCGCGACTACGGTGAGAGTCCCCTGCGTTCCTTCCTCTACTCCGTCATGATGTCGACGGGCTTTGAGTATCTTGTCGAAAGCTGGTCGGAAAAACCCAGCATCCAGGATCTTATCGTGACGCCGGTCGTGGGATCAATTCTGGGAGAACTGATCTATTTGGCCACTCAGGAAATGAGAAAGGACGGATTCTCCACTGCGGAGAAGATTATCGTGACCGTGATTAACCCGTTCTACGTGTTCCAAAACGGTTATCGTTAGCCATCTGGCTGGCGAAAAACGAGCACCCTTTTTACCCGTCCGACTACTGACTGGCTTCCTCACTCACCGGCCCTTCGAATCGCTTCGCAATCATGTTCCCAAGTGACGCCTACTCTGGCTTCGTTCCTGCGACACTCTGGTGCGAAGAACGGGGCCTTCAATTTTTAAGATCGGCTCGTCCGCGCTCGTGTCACGTCACGCATGGGTCTTCTTGGAGGAATACCCAGACAACCTCGAATCGCTGCCCATCAAACATGTAGAATGCCTCCAGTTTTATGTGGATCGTCGTGGATCGGCCTGGGTCGGCTGGTACAGTTCCATGCGCTCAATGACGCGAGAGGAGGCATCGATGTCCCGACGACATAAAGGAACTGGCTGGGCTGTCTGTCTCTTTGCGATGATCGCCCTGGCCGGTTGCACCACGCCGTCGCTCGATATGTCAGGTGGACGGATCGAGCCGGCAGGACCGGATGGGGGAGTGGTGATTGGATCGATACTCGTGCACGCGGAGCAGGAACCACCCAACTCCTGGTTCAATAGGTTGTTCGGTCGAAAG
>Ga0315275_10003311_pt1 | contig 14840 bp, 11 predicted proteins | sample YL17G03_0_MG_FD_205557 | JGI IMG/M metagenome (GOLD analysis project Ga0315275, IMG submission 205557) | Sediment microbial communities from Yellowstone Lake, YNP, Wyoming, USA - YL17G03_0 | ecosystem: Environmental > Aquatic > Freshwater > Lake > Sediment | place: USA: Wyoming | collected... | reverse complement strand
TGACGTGGTTCGCCAACGGCGCGTCGACAGAACAGGTTCGATTGCGGCGCCAGATCGCGCTGCTCGAGCCCGAGATGCAGCGCCTGGGCGAGGCCCGGCGGGACGCCGATCTGGCCTCGGCCCGCCTGACGGCGCTCCGAGCGTTCGCGTCACAGGGCCCGCGGCTGGCCAAAGTGCTCGAAGTCTTCAGCCGCGCCACGCCACCCGACATCGCGCTCACCGAGTTCACACTCGAGCCGGCTGTCGGATCGTGGACCCTCTCGGTGACCGGCAAGGCCGAGGGCTCGAACGTCGCACAGGCCCAGATCACGTTTGGCCGCTTTCTGACGGCGCTGAAGGCGTCGCCGCTGCTTGGAGACCCGTTGACCTCACCGGCGATCAGCGTGAAGAACCAGGACCCGGTGCCCGAGAAGCCGCGCGTCGTGGTCGAAGCTCGGCCACCCGAGTTGCTCGTTCCGCAGCTGATGGAACCCACCAGACGGTCCGGCTACGCCGGGCCCGCATATATCGAAGTGGCGAGGAACGGCCGCGTCTACCGCATTCCGACCCGTCAGGCTTTCTCGGCCAACGCCTACCGCGACGACGAACTCGAGCGCGAACGCCAGCGGCGGGCGCTGACGTCAGGAGTGGAACGGCTGACGCTGGCCGCGCAGCCGCCCGCGGAGCCGACCGAGCCGCCCGCTCGACGGGCCGGTGCCGTGCTCGAGTTCACGATCCAGTACGAGGTGCGAAAGTGAGAGCCAACACCGGACGCCTGAGCGACGCGATCGATCGGCTGCTGCCGTTCATCGTCGTGGTGGCGATTGTCGCCTTCGCCTTCTTCTGGTTCATCCAGGCGCCCCTGAACGCGTACCTCCAGACGCGCACCGAGACGGCGGCGCTCCAGGCGCGGCTGAAGACGGCGCAAGACAGCGTGGCCCGGGCATCGGGGACGCCGCCGGTCGACCTGCGGTCGTCCCTCGAGATGTTCGAGAAGCAGATGGCCACCGACGACAAAGTCGCCGAGGTGACCGCGCTGCTCGCCAAGGCCGTTATCGAGAGCGTGCCGGCCGACAAGCTGCGCGGCTTCGTGATCGAGACCAGCGACCGCATCAAGATGGGAAGCGATGTCAGCGGCCGAAGCGGCGCGCCGAAGGTGATGGTCAGTCAGGTCGGATTGTCCCCGGACCCGCGCCTGGCGCTCTTCCCGTACACGGTCACGTACACGCCGGTCAAGGTCTCCTTCTCGTCGACGTTCGAAGGCATTGCGAACCTCATGTGGAAGGTCCGAGATCTCCCCACAACGGTCGAAGTGAAATCAGCCACGCTGACACGCGGCATCCCGTTCATGAAACTGGAGCTGCTCGTCTGGGTGTACCAGCGCGGCGCGTCCGTTGGCCAGGAACAGGCACCGACGGCGCCGGCCGGGCCGATGGCCAGTCCGATCGTACCTCGTGTGGCCCGGCTCACCGGTGCGGAGGGGTAGCGAGCCATGAAGGTCCAGAAGAGCCATCTCCGCCTCGCGCTGTTCATCCTGGGCGCCGCGGTCCTGTTCAGCCTGTTCAACTACCTGCGGCCGGCCCCGCGAACTGGCGAGAGGTCAGCGCCGCAGGCACCCCTGATCGCGGCATCAGCCGGCGCGGGCGGACAGATCGACCCGCTGTCGATCCGCGCGCCGGTCGATGTTGACATGGCACGGGTGCCCTCGTACACGCGCGATCCGTTTCTTTTCGGCGACGAGACGCGCGACATCGTGAGAGCCGCGTTGGGGGGCGCGCCCGATGCGGGTCCGGCGCCGTCGGTCCGCTCGATTCTTTTCTCCTCCACGCGTCGTCTCGCCGTCGTCGACGGCAAAATCGTCGGCGTGGGCGACCAGGTCGGCGTCTACAAGGTGGCGGAGATCGAGCAGGGCGCGGTGGTGTTCAGCCTGGCGACCGGCGAACGCCGGCGTGTGTCCGTGCACGGCGCCGTGCCCGCGGGACTGGTCCGATGAGGTGGCTGGCCGGGCGCCGCGCGCGCCGGGCCGCCGCGCCGCGCCCGTCGCCGGCCCGGTTGCGCCTGCTGGTGCTGCTGCCGCTCACCATGGGGGCGCTTGTGTTTGCGACCGGCTTTTTCGCGACGGGGATGACCCGCCGCGCGTACGAGACGCACGGGGTGAACTCTTCGACGACCGAGCGCCTGCTCCGGCAGGTGGATGTGCAACTCGTCATCATCGCCGTCATTGCCGGCATACTCGCCTTCGGGATTGCGTTCGGTGTCACGACGCCGCTGCGCGCCTTCGCTGATCGGCTCGCTGCCGTGACGTCGGGGGACCTGCGCGCGCCGCTCCTGCTGGAGTCCGCGCCCGAGGTCGAGTGGCTCGCGAACTCGTTCAACGAAGCGCTGACGTCGATGAACCGCTACCTGCTGCAGAGCATGAGCGGCGCCATCATCTCGCTCGACCCGTCAGGGTCGATCATCGGCGCCAGCCCGGCGGCCGAAATGATCCTCGGGTATCGCGAGGACGATCTCCTCGGCCGGCGGTTCAGCGACGCCTTCGCGCCGTCCGGCGTGGGCAAGGCGGAATTGGCGGCTCTCGAGACCGCGGTCCTCCGCCGCCAGCCCATCGGTATCGACGAGGCGTACATCGGCACCAAGGACGGGCGCCGCGTCCGCGTGGGCGTGTCCGTGTCCTACCTGCGGCGGGCCGATCATCTCGGGCCCGACGGGGAATCCAGGATGCCGGGCGAGGACGTCATCAGCGTGACCATCGGGTTCAAGGACGTCGCCGAGGTCCGGCGCCTGCGCGACCACCTGCGGAAGGCCGACCAGTTGGTCGCCCTGGGCACGCTCACGGCGGGCGTCGCGCACGAATTGCGCAACCCGCTGGCGTCGATGCGCGGGCTGGCCGAGCTCATGGGGCGCGACTTCACCGCCGCCGACCCGCGCCGGCGCTACGCGTCGACGATGATGGAATCGATCGACCGGCTGAATGAGCTGGTCGAAAACCTGCTGCTGCTCACCTCGGACGTCTCGTCCACCGGCGATCGGATTGATGCGATGGACCTGGTGCGCGAGGTGACGCACTTCACGACGCTCGGCCTGGGCCAGCGCGTGGTGGACATCGGGATCGAGCCCGGGCCCGAGGGGGCTCCCCTCTGGCTGCCGGGCAACCGTAACCGGCTGATCCAGGCGCTGTCGAACATCACGCTGAACGCCGCGCAGTCGACGCCCGACGGCGGCACGGTTCGGCTCAGTGTGGTCCCGACCGAGCACCACGTGACGATCCGGGTGCACAACACCGGGTCCTACATCCCGCCGGACGCGATGACGCAGCTGTTCGTCCCGTTTTTCACGACCAAGCCCACCGGCACCGGGCTCGGCCTCGCGATCGCGCGCCAGATCGTCTCGGCGCACAACGGCCGGATCTTCGTCGAGAGCGACGAGCTGGCCGGCACGACGTTTATCCTGGAGCTGCCCGCGGATCTGTCGGCAACGGCGGCGCTTTCCGATGCCCCGTTGACGGCAGAGGCCTGATGGGCTTGACTGTAGCTTATGTTCCATGTCCTTGTAATCGACGACGACGAGCAGATGCAGTTCTTCCTCAACGAGGCGTTGCGCCGCCAGGGCTACGCCGTCACATTGCGGAAGACCGCCGAGGAAGGGCTCCAGGTTCTGAAAGCCGACGGGGCCGACCTGATCCTCCTGGACATCCGCCTCCCCGGCATGAGCGGGCTGGACGCGGTGGAGGAGGTCCTCAAGATCGATCCCCGCGTGCCGATTATCATCATGACGGCGCACGGCAGCCGCGACAACGCCATCGAGGCGATCCGCCGCGGCGCGTACGACTACTTCACCAAGCCGTTCCGCCTCGAGGAGATGGAGATCGTCATCCGCCGGGCCCTCGAGAAGCGCAAGCTGCACTTCGAGATCGAGCGCCTGCGCGAGGAGCTGTCGAGCGTGCCGGGCCACGACTGGGCCCACGCGGGCAGCCGCGCGATGACCGAGGTGATGCACCTCATCGACCGCTCGGCGCCGACCGACTCGACCGTCCTGATTCTGGGCGAGAGCGGCGTCGGCAAGGAACTGGTGGCCGAGTCCATCCACGCGAACTCGGCGCGCAAGCACCGCCCGTTCGTGCGGCTGAACTGCGCGGCGATTCCCGAGACCCTGCTCGAGTCGGAGCTGTTCGGGTACGAGCGCGGCGCCTTCACGGGCGCCCAGCAGCGCAAGCCGGGCAAGTTCGAGCTCGCCGACGGCGGCACGCTGCTGCTCGACGAAATCGGCGACATGACGCTGGCCACGCAGGCGAAGATCCTCCGCGTCCTGCAGAGCCGCGAAGTGGAGCGCGTCGGCGGCACGACCACCGTCCGCGTGGATGTCCGCATCATCGCGTCGACCAACAAGGACCTGCTGAAGAGCGTGCGCGAGGGCCTGTTCCGCGACGACCTGTACTTCCGGCTGAACGTCATCACCATCCAGGTGCCGTCGCTCCGGGAGCGCCGCGAGGAAATCCCGAACCTCGTGGATCACTTCCTCGGCGAGGCCAACAAGCGCCTCGGCCGCACCATCAAGCGCCTGTCGTCGGACGCGCTGGCCGCGCTGATGGCCTACGACTGGCCGGGCAACATCCGCGAGCTGAAGAACGCCATCGAACGCGCCGCGGTGGTGACCGACGGGGAAATCGTGACGCTGTCCAGCCTGCCGCAGCCCATCCGGCCCGCCGGCGTCGGGCTGGTCGCCGGCGTCGCGTCCCAGCAGTGGGAAGCCCCCGGGACGATGTCGCTCGACGAGAAGATCACCCAGCTCGAGCGGGCGTTCGTCATCGAGGCCCTCTCCCGGACGGGGGGCGTCCAGGCCCAGGCGGCCCGGATGCTGGGGATCACCGAACGCAGTATGTGGCACCTCGTCAAGAAACACCGGATTGAGGTCGAGAAGATCAAGGAACGCGCGCAGAGCTAGGGCGCGCAGGACATTAGTTATGATCGGTCAGCTACTCGTCGCCACGCGTGCCATCAGCCAGGACCAGCTGGACCGGGCGCTCCAGGAACAGCACCAGTCGGGCGCCCTGCTGGGGGACCTCCTCGTGTCGATGAAATTCCTGACGCAGGAGTCCCTCGCGAAGGCGCTGGCCCAGGAGGCCAGGGTCCCGTTCCTCTCCCTGGACGGCGTGTCCGCGGACCCCGGCGCGGTCAGCATCGTGCCGGAGACGATGGCGCGCAAGGGCATGTTCGTGCCCATCTCGCGGACCGCCACCCGCCTTCGCGTTGCGCAGTCGAACCCCTTCGACGTCATGCTGATCGACGAACTCGGGCGCGCGGTCGACATGCCCATCGAGGTCGTCTGCGCGCCCAAGGACGCGATCGCCAGATTGATCGACAAGTCGTACGGCCCCGGAACCCGCAACCGGCTGCAGCCGCTGGTCGATGAAGGGATGGCGGCGCTGAGCCAGCCCTACCTGGAAGTGGCGACCGAGGACTCGCCCGTCGTGCGGCTGATTGAGGCGATCATCGAGGACGCCGTGCGTGTCGGGGCGAGCGACGTGCACATCGAGCCCGAAGAAAAGGTGATCCGCATCCGCCACCGCCTCGACGGCATGCTGTCCCAGATCGACATGCTGCCGAAGGACCTCCTGCCGGCCATCGTGAGCCGCCTGAAGGTCATGGCGGGCCTCGACATCGCCGAGCAGCGGATGCCGCAGGAAGGCCGCATCACCCAGGTGATGCTGGGCCGGCCGGTGGACTTCCGCGTGTCCACGTTCCCGACGGTATTCGGCGAGAAGGTGGCGATCCGCGTCCTCGAGAAGGACAGGCTTGTCCGCGGGCTGGAGCAGCTCGGGCTCAACCGCCGCAACCTGGCGTTGTTCCATGACCTGCTGAGCCGCTCGCGCGGCATCGTGCTGGTGACGGGGCCGACCGGCGCGGGCAAGACGACGACGCTCTACTCGTCGCTGAACGTGCTGGGCGGCCGCGAAAAGAACATCATGACGGTCGAGGACCCGGTCGAGTACGAGTTCCCGTCCATCCGCCAGACGCAGGTGCGGCCCAGGGCCGGACTGACGTTTGCCGCCGCCATCAGGTCGCTGCTGCGGCAGGACCCGGATGTCATCATGATCGGCGAGATCCGGGACCCCGAGACCGCACAGCTGGCTGTGCGCGCGGCGCTGTCGGGCATTCTGGTGTTCACCACCCTGCACACCCAGGACTCGCCGGGTGCGGTGCCGCGCCTGATGGACATGGGTGTCGAGCCGTACCTGCTGGCGTCGGCGATGGCTGGCGTCGTCGCCCAGCGGCTCGTGCGGCTGATCTGCCCGGACTGCAAGAGCCCGGTGACGTATCCGCCGGAGATCCTCGCCAAGGTGGGGTTGGTCCCGGCCGACGGGGTGACGTTCCACAAGGGCACGGGGTGCGAGCACTGCGGGCAGACGGGGTACCACGGGCGCACGGGGGTCTACGAGATCCTGATGATTGACGCCACCATGCACGAGATGATTCGCGAGCGCGCCGACTCGCGCCGGATCAAGGACGCGGCCACCCGCGTCGGCTTCAAGACGCTCCTCGACGACGCCCTCTCGAAGGCTGTGCTGGGGCAGACGACGCTGGACGAAGTCCTCCGGGTGTCGTACGAATAGGCGAGTGCACCATGCCTGACTTTGCATACGTCGCCGTCGGACCGGACGGACAGCGCGTCGAGGGCCGGGCCATGGCCCAGAGCGAGGCCGCGCTGGCGCAGCAGCTGCGCCGCCAGGATCAGTTCCTGGTCCAGGCCGGGACGGCCGAGGACGAGACGATCGACCTCGCGCAGGTCCGCGTCTTCGAGCGCGTGACGCGGCGCGACGTGATCTTCTTCACCAGCCAGATGGCGACCATCGTGAGCACGGGCATCAACATGGTCGACGGGCTGCGCGATCTCGAGGTGCAGATCGTCAAGGTGCCGGTGAAGAAAGTCATCGCGGACCTCCGGCGCGGCATCGAGAGCGGCAAGAGCCTGTCCTCGTCGATGGAAGCCCACCCCGAGGCGTTCGACGAGCTCTACGTCAGCATCATCCGCGCCGGCGAGGCGACGGGCAAGCTGGACCGGGCGTTCGAGGACCTCGCGCAGCAGCTCGAGTGGCAGGACCAGCTGGCCTCGCGCGTCCGCGAGGCGGCGACCTATCCCGCGCTGATCCTTGTGATGATCACGATCCTCATCTCGGTGCTCGTCTTCTTCACGATTCCGCGGTTCACGCAGATCTACGAGCGCGTCAACGTCAACCTGCAGATGCCGCTGCCGACGCGCATCGTCCAGAGCGTCGCGCTGTTCGTGGTCGGGAACTGGCTGGTCATCCTGGTGGCCGTCGTCGTGGCCTTCCTGCTGTACCGGCTGCGCGTGCAGGAGCCGGACGGATGGATCTGGCGCGACGGCTGGATCCTGAGGATCCCGGTCATCGGCGACATCGCGCGCAAGCTCGCGCTCTCGCGGTTCTCGCATTTCTTCGGCACCCTGCACGAGTCCGGGCTCGACGTCGCGCCCTCGTTGACGCTCATCGAGAAAGTCATCGGGAACGCCGCCATCGCCCGGCGCTTCCGCGGCGCCGTCGCGCGCGTGCTCGCGGGCGAGTCGCTGTCGCGCGCCCTGCTCATCGTCGGGGAGTTCTCGCCGCTGGTCATCCAGATGGTCGCCCTGGGGGAGAAGACCGGCCAGATGTCGAAGGCCCTGGAGCAGGTCCGGCACTACTACGACCGCGAGGTCGACAAGTCGGTCAACCGCGCGATCACCCTCTTCGGCCCCATCGCCATCATCCTGCTGGCGGGCGTCTTCGTGCTGATCGCCGTGGCGTTCTACCTGCCGCTGTTCAACCTGGCGAGAGGCGTCAACGTGACAGGCCGATGACACACAAGTGTTCGCGCGTCGCCGGATTCACGCTGATCGAGATCACGGTCATCCTGGCTGTGCTCGCGATCCTCGCCACCGCCATCACGCCGATGATCCTCCAGCAGATCGTCGACGCCAAGATGGAGACGACGCGGAAGGAGGCCAAGCTGCTCGCTGAGGCGATCCTCGGCCGGCCGGACGTGCCGGGCAGCTTCGGGTTCTTCGGCGACATGGGGCGTTTCCCCGCGGGCCTCCAGGAGCTCAATAAGCCGGCCACCGGCACGACGTTCTTTACCGCGGAGACGTTCCGGAACGTGGGAATGGGCTGGAAGGGCCCGTACATCAACACCGGCGACACCAAGGCCGACGCCTTCCTCGACGCGTTCGGCCGCGAGTACCAGCTCACGAATATCGGGCAGGTCCGGAGCGCCGGTTCCAACGGCATCTTCGACGACGAGGACGACGTCGTTTACCCGCCCAATCCGCCGGTGCCGTACGGCCGCGTCCTGGTGACCGTCAAGCGCCTGGACGCCGTGGGCGCGGGATTCACGCTCGACCCGGTCGGCTACATCGTGCGGATCTACTACGCGTCGAACGGCAAAGAAGCGTACATGGACGATGCGATCGCGCCGTTCGTGTTCGACCGCGTGCCCCAGGGCGTGCACGCGATCGCCGTCCTGCGGGGCGGCTCGCTGGCCGTCGGTCAGGACACGATCCAGGTGTTCGGCGTCGGCACCTCGAAACTGGTCGAGTTCGTCTTCCGGCCGTAAACCTGGGCTTGCCCCGCCGTAGCCCGGCTGGTCTCGCCAGCGCACCTGAAGGCTTGCCTCGCCGAAGCCCTGCCGTCGTCGGCAGGGCGAAGGCGGGCCCGTGCTACACTCCGTGTCTGACCGGCCCCGGGAACCGCGGTGCCGGTTTTGCCGTCTTGAGAGTAGAGGCGGCCGCAGGCTGGCCGGAGCGTACCCCTCTCCGCACGCGACAGGAATCCTGTATGGCACTGATTGAGACCACAGACCTCTGGAAGACCTACATCATGGGCTCGGAGGAGATCCACGCGCTTCGGGGCGTGGACCTGCAGATCGAGCGCGGCGAATACGTCGCCATCATGGGGCCGTCCGGGTCCGGCAAGTCCACCCTGATGAACCTGATCGGCTGCCTCGACACGCCCAGCAAGGGCAGCTACCTGTTGAACGGCAAGCAGGTCGGCCAGATGAACGACGATGAGCTGGCGCGGATCCGGAACGAGGAAATCGGCTTCGTGTTCCAGACCTTCAACCTGCTGCCCCGGGCGACAGCTCTGCACAACGTCGAACTGCCGCTGGTCTATGCCGGCGTGCCGGCCAGGGACCGCCAGGCCCGCGCCCGGGCCGCGATGGAGAAGGTCGAACTGGGCGATCGCATGAGCCACCGGCCCAACCAGCTCTCCGGCGGCCAGCGCCAGCGCGTCGCCGTCGCCCGGGCGCTCGTGAACAATCCCTCGATCCTGCTCGCCGACGAGCCGACCGGCAACCTCGACTCGAAGACCGGCACCGAGATCATGGCGCTCTTCGACCGCCTGCACGGCGCCGGCAACACGATCATCCTCGTCACCCACGAGGCCGACGTCGCGCAGCACGCCCATCGCATCATCCACATCCGCGACGGGCGGGTCGAGATTGACGAGCGCAGGGCGGCATAGGGGAAGAAGAAGTAGTCAGTAGTAGACGCAAGATACCATCGGGCCGGCTCGCGCCGGCCCGATGCATGTACGTCAATGCGCGCGGACTTCACGCGTGACGCCCGAGCCACTGCTCACGCTCGGCGGCCCCGCGACAACCAGATCGACTGCGCGCGGCGCACGCGCCCGCCGGCACGTCACGCCGCAAACCGCTCGGCACGGCGGACAAACGCGTCTCCAGGGTGCTGTCGGCGGAAGGCGGGGCCCCACTCCGTCGCCTGCGCCGCACGACTCCGTCACCCCACCAGGATCTCGGCCCCTCCGACGCGTTTGTCGTGCGATTGTGCTCGCCGTGCTCGCATGGTTTGCTCTGTGACCTGCCGACTGGCGTGAACGCCGCATGACCCGCGTGCGACGGACACAAGAGGCCGGGTCGCTGCTCACCGAACGTCCCCTCGAACCAAGCCGAGCAGCGTCAGTCTGAAGAACGCATCGCAGGGGCCGAGAACCGCGCTGGGTTGGGGACCCAGCGCTTCCGCCGACAGCACCCCGGAGATGCGTTCTTCCGGCTTGTGTGAGCGGGGACGCGAGCGTGAGTGGCGAACCGGCCGACGCAGGTCAACGCCGCGCTACACGATCGCGGCGAGGTGGCCGGGCGCGACGTCGCGCAGCGGCGCCTCGAGATCCGTCGCTGACGGATCGAAGGCGACCAGCGGACGGTGAATCCCCAGGCGCGGATCCGGCGCGGCCGACAGCAGCGCCCGCGTGTACGGATGCGCCGCGTCCCGGAAGATCGCCTCGGTGGGCCCCATCTCGACAATCCGGCCCCGGTACATGACCGCGACGCGCGCGCAGATGTGGCGGACCAGCCGCAGGTCGTGCGCCACGAAGAGCAGCGTCAGGCCCAGCCGCTCCCGCAGGTCCATGAACAGGTTGATGATCTGCGCCTGAATGGACACGTCCAGCGCGGACACCGGTTCATCGGCGACCAGGAAGGACGGCCCGAGCGCCAGCGCCCGGGCCAGGCCGATCCGCTGGCGCTGGCCGCCGCTGAACTCGTGCGGGTACCGGTCGCGCATCGCGGGATCAAGGCCGACCAGTTCGAACAGGTCGTCGACGCGCGCGCGCCGCTGGTCGGTTGTTCCGATGTCGTGGATGACCAGTCCCTCCGCGACGATCGCGCCAGCCCGCATCCGCGGGTTCAGCGAGGCGTAGGGGTCCTGAAACACCATCTGCATCTGGCGGCGCAGCGCGCGCAGGCGCGACGCCGGCAGCGCGAACACGTCGTCACCCCGGAAGCGGCACGATCCCGACGTGGGCTCGATCAGCCGCAGCAGGCAGCGCCCGGTGGTGGTCTTGCCGCTCCCGGACTCGCCGACCAGCCCGAAGGTCTCGCGCGCCTCGATGCTGAAGCTCACGCCGTCGACCGCCCGTACCGTGGTCGCGCGACTCCACGGCGCCGGGCGGCGGCGAAACGTCTTCACGAGATCCCGGACGTCGACCAGCGCCATCAGCGACGCTCCTGCGCGCGCACGCAGCGCGCGGTGTGCCCCGTTGCCACGACCATCGGCTCGGGCGCGCCCTGGTCGCAGGCGGCATCGTGGTCGGGGCAGCGCGGGCCGAACGCGCAGCCGCGCGGCAACGCGGCCAGATCCGGCACCGCGCCGGGAATCGCCGTCAGTCGTGAGCCGGGCGTCGCACCAGGCAGCGACGCGAGCAGCGCGCGCGTGTAGGGGTGCGCCGGCGACGCCAGCACGGCGCAACTGGGCCCCTCCTCGACCAGGCGCCCGGCGTACATCACGGCGACGCGATCGGCGAGGTCCGCGACCACGCCGAGATCGTGCGTGATGAGGAGCAGGGCCAGTCCGAACCGCTCGCGCATCTCGCGCAGCAGGTCCAGAATCCCGGCCTGGATGGTGACGTCCAGCGCCGTCGTCGGCTCGTCGGCGATGATGAGCGGCGGCTGGCAGGCCAGCGCCGCCGCGATGAGCACGCGCTGGCGCATGCCGCCCGAGAGCTGGTGGGCGTAGTCGCGGGCGCGCAGGGCGGCCTGCGGCAGGCGGACCATGTCCAGGAGGGCGACCGCGCGCTGCCGGGCGCCGGCGCCCGACGCCAGCCCGTGCACCGTCAGCACCTCGGCAATCTGATCGCCGATCGTCAGCACCGGGTTCAGCGCCATCATCGGTTCCTGGCACACGAAGCCGATGCGCGCGCCGCGGATCTTGCAGAGAGCGGACTCGTCCATCGAGCACAGATCGCGGCCCTCGAAGACGACCCGGCCGCTGGTGATGCGTCCCGGCGGCGGCACCAGCCCGACGAGCGACTGCGCCAGGATCGACTTGCCGGACCCCGATTCGCCGACCAGCCCGAGCGTCTCCCCGGGCGCGAGGCGGAGGCTGACGCCGTCCACGGCGCGCACGGGGGGCGCCGGCGAGGCCGGCCCGCGCGGGAACACCGTCGTGAGGTCGCCAACGGCGAGAAGCGGCTGATCCGGCGCCTGCCCGGTCACGGCACCCCCTGCTGGAGTCGGAGCTAGCAGCCCGTGGTGGAAGTCGGTCTGCATTCGACCAACGCTGCATCCCGCCTCGCGGCGTTGCTCGACGCTCAAATATAGGCCATATTCTCGCGTCTCGCGCCTTGCGATCCGGGCGCATCGTTGGTCTCGCTGCGACGACAGACTTCCACCACGGGCTGCTACTCGAGCACGCTGTCGCGGTATTCGCCGAACACGGCGCGCAGGGCGTTCGAGATCTCGCCGACCGTGGCGCGCGCCTCGACGGCCTCGATCATCGGCGGCATGAGGTTCTCGCTCGACGACGCGGCTCGCGTGACGCCGTCCAGGGCCGTGCGCCACTGGCTCGCGCTGCGGCTGGCCCGGACCTGTCGGACGCGCTCGACCTGCTGCCGCTCGACGTCCGGATCCACCTGCAGGAGGTCGACGTTGAGGGCCTCGTCCGAGGTGAACGCGTTCATGCCGACCACGACCTGGTCCGTCCGGTCGATGGCAAGCTGGGCCTGATACGCGGCGTCCTGGATCGCGCGCTGCACGAAGCCGGACTCGATCGCGGCCAGCGTCCCGCCGAGCCGGTCGATCCGCTCGATGAGCGCCGAGGCCTCGCGTTCGATCCGCGTGGTGAGCGCTTCGATCGCGAACGACCCCGCCACCGGGTCGATGGTGTTGGTGACGCCGGATTCGGCGCCGATGATCTGCTGCGTGCGCAGCGCAATCGCGGCCGAGCTTTCGGTCGGCAGCGCCAGCGCCTCGTCGCGGCTGTTGCAGTGCAGCGACTGCGTGCCGCCCAGCACCGCCGCCAGCGCCTGCAGCGCCACCCGGACGATGTTCGTGTCGGGCTGCTGCGCGGTGAGGGTGCTGCCCGCCGTCTGCGTGTGGAAGCGGAGCTGCTGCGCCCGCGGGCTGGTGGCGCCGAAACGGTCCCGCATCAGGCGCGCCCAGAGTCGGCGCGCCGCGCGGAACTTGGCAATCTCCTCGAGGAAGTCGTTGTGGGCGTTGAAGAAGAACGAGAGCCGCTGGCCGATCTGATCGACGTCGAGCCCGGCGCCGGTCGCCGCCTCCACGTACGCGATGGCGTTGGCCAGCGTGAACGCCACCTCCTGAACGGCCGTCGAGCCCGCCTCCCGGATGTGATAGCCGCTGATCGAGATCGTGTTCCAGTTGGGCACCTCGCGCGCGCAGTACGCGAAGATGTCCGTGACCAGCCGCATCGACGCGCGCGGGGGATAGATGTAGGTGCCCCGCGCGACGTATTCCTTCAGGATGTCGTTCTGCACCGTCCCGGCCAGCGCCGCCGGGCTCACCCCCTGGCGCCGTGCCACCGCGACGTAGAGCGCCAGCAGCGTCCCCGCCGTGGCGTTGATCGTCATCGAGGTCGAGACCGAGCCGAGGGGAATCCCGCCGAACAGTTCCGCCACGTCCTCGATCGAGTCGATCGCGACGCCGACCTTGCCGACCTCGCCGAGCGCCATCGGGTCGTCGGAGTCGTACCCGATCTGCGTCGGCAGATCGAAGGCAACGCTCAGGCCCGTGACGCCCTGCGCGAGCAGGTAGCGGTAGCGCTGGTTGGACTGCCTCGCCGTCCCGAAGCCGGCGTACTGGCGCATCGTCCACGGACGGCCGCGGTACATCGTCGGCTGGATCCCGCGCGTGAACGGGAACTCGCCCGGGTAACCGACGTCGCGGTCGGCGTCCCAGCCCTCGAGGTCCGCCGGGCCGTAGACCGGCCCGCCAGGCTTCACCGCGGCCCCTGCAGCTGAGCGATCGCCGAGCGGCCGGCGTACCGGCCGGCGCGCCCGAGTTCCTCCTCGATGCGCAGGAGCTGGTTGTATTTGACGATGCGATCGGTGCGGCAGGCCGAGCCGGTCTTGATCTGCCCGGCGCCGGTCGCGACGGCGAGGTCGGCGATGGTTGAGTCCTCGGTCTCGCCCGAGCGGTGGGAGATGACCGTGGTGTAGCCGGCCTTGTGCGCCATCGAGATCGCGTCGAGCGTTTCGGAGACCGTGCCGATCTGGTTCAGCTTGATCAGGATCGAATTCGCGATGCCGCGCTCGATGCCCTGCTTCAGGATCTCGGGGTTGGTCACGAATAGGTCGTCACCCACGACCTGGATACGAGAGCCAAGGGTGTCGGTGAGGCTCTTCCAGCCGTCCCAGTCGCCCTCCGCCAGGCCGTCCTCGATTGAGACGATCGGGTATTTCGCGACCCACGAGGCGTAGAGCTCGACCATGCCGGCCGAGGTCAGGGCGGACGCCCCGGATTTCTTGAACAGATACCGGCCGGACGCTGTCGTCGGCGGGTCCCACGGCGTGGAGCGCGGCGCCTGGTCGTCCCAGAACTCGCTCGCGGCCGGATCGAGCGCGATGCAGATATCGCGGCCAGGTTTGTAGCCGGCCTTCTCGATGGCCTCGAGGATGAGCTCGAGCGGCTGTTCGTTGGACGTGAGGTTCGGCGCGAAGCCGCCCTCGTCGCCGACGCTGGTGGACAACCCACGCTGCTTCAGGATGCCGCGCAGCGTGTGGAAGACCTCCGCGCCGGCGCGCAGGGCCTCGCCAAAGCTCGGCAGACCCAGCGGCATGACCATGAACTCCTGGAAGTCCACCGTCGAGTCGGCGTGGGCCCCGCCGTTGAGGATGTTCATCATCGGGACCGGCAGCAGCCACTGGCTGACCGCCGGCTGGCCGAACACATCGCGCAGGTGCCGGAAGAGCGGAATGCGCCGGTTCGAGGCCGAGGCCCGCGCGAAGGCCATGGAAACTCCCAGCAGGGCGTTCGCGCCCAGGCGGCTCTTGGTGGGCGTGCCGTCCAGGGCAATCATGGCCGCGTCCAGGCTCCGCTGGTCGTGTGCGGTGCCGGCCA
>Ga0315275_10003308_pt1 | contig 14842 bp, 14 predicted proteins | sample YL17G03_0_MG_FD_205557 | JGI IMG/M metagenome (GOLD analysis project Ga0315275, IMG submission 205557) | Sediment microbial communities from Yellowstone Lake, YNP, Wyoming, USA - YL17G03_0 | ecosystem: Environmental > Aquatic > Freshwater > Lake > Sediment | place: USA: Wyoming | collected... | reverse complement strand
GAAGAGACGAAGCAATCCCGTCGACATCGATGAGATCCCGCCACGCAGCCTTGCCAGGCTGCTCGCGGCTTCGGCGTCGGCCCCCTCGCGGCGCTCGGGGGCCTCGCGATGACAAAGAAAACGCTACCTTTGGACGAAGAGCGGTATGAGGCGGCACGCCGAGGTCGTCCTGCGGTTTCGGCTCACGGTGGCTTGCCTGAGTCGTCATGCATATCCCCGCCCAAGCCGCCATCAAGGGGTTTCCGGCCCGGGACCCTCGTAGTTTTCCCAGCGACAAACCCCGTAGGATCCCGAGTTCACAGCCCTCCCAAACCTGCCTAACCTCCGCTCGAAGCCGAGTGCCGACAGGCATCGCGACGAGCACGGTCGCGGAGAAGGAAGGGCCTCAATGTCCGAGAAGCCTCTGAGCTGCGTTCTGCTGGCGGACCGCCACCACGGTCTCACGGAAGGCGTGCGCGGACTGCTCGAGACGGCGTTCGGAACGGTGGTCATGGTCGCCGACGACGCGTCGTTGCTCGAGGCGGCGGTCCGACTTCGGCCCGAGGTCGCGATCGTGGATCTGTCCCTGGCTCGGGACAGCGGCCTGGGCTGGTTGCGAGCGGTTCGGCAGCGCTGTCCCCACCTCAAGGTGATTGTGCTCAGCGTCCACGACGAGGAGAGCGTGCACAGCGCGGCGATGGAAGCCGGCGCCGACGCTTTCGTCCTCAAGCGTGCAATCGTCACCGACCTGTTGCCGGCCATCGAGGCCGTCCGCTCGCAGGCGGGTGCCGACAGGCATCGTGAACACGAAGTGCTCAGCTAAAGGAGGCGATCATGAGTGCGCAGAAAGACGAAGCCGGGACGGTCTCCCGCCGGAGCATGCTGAGAGAGTCCGCGGCCCTCCTGGTGGGCGGCGTCGCGGGCAGCGCCGTGGGTGCGTACGCCACCACGCCTGCCGCAAGCCAGGTGCTTCCCACCGCGCCCCCCTTGCCCTGGAAGTGGGTCAAGCTCGATCCCCTGGAGGCAGGCAGAAGGGCCTATCGCTATTACGCGACCAAGGGCGGCTGCGGGTCGGCGACCTACCTGGCGCTCCTCAGTCTGCTGAAGGAGAAGGTCGGCTATCCGTACACGACGTTGCCGGACATGATGATGATCCATGCCGGGTCGGGCTACGGCGGGCACGGGACCCTGTGCGGCGCCCTGGGCGGCACGTCCCTCATCATCAACCTGGTGGCCTTCGACCCGAAGAACCTCGCCTTCTTTCAGATGATCGATCGGCTCTTCTATTGGTACGCGGAGCAGGAGTTCCCGACCAGCCGGTTCGACGATATCTCCGCGATGCCCGGGCAGATCAAAGTCAAGGCGATGTCGCCGCTGTGCCATACCTCGGTCTCGAAGTGGACCTTGACCGCCGGCGCCAAGGTGACCTCCAAGGAGAAGAAGGAACGCTGCGCCAAGGTGGCCGGCGAGGTCGTCTACACCACGGTCCTCGCGCTCAACGAGTACTTCGACGGCAAATGGACGCCGCCGGTGTGGAAGCCGTCGAAGGGGATCGAGCACTGCCTCGGGTGCCACGGCCCGGACAACGTGGAGCAGTCGACAGAGGGCATGAACAACCAGCAGGGGCACATGGAATGCCTGATGTGCCACAGCGACCACACCAAGACCTGACTTAGACCCTGGAAGGGAGGTGGACCACGAGGCATCGGCAACGCGAGAGGCAAACCCGTTCAATTCAGGCGGCCGGGTCTGGTCAAGAGAAACCCGCCATCACCGCCGGTCCGGTGATGAGTAACGGAATGAATGGAGGAACGTAATCATGCCTGACAAAACAACAAAGAGTGGGGATCCAACCGCCTGTTCTCCCGGGGATCTCTCAAAGACGACAATCCGAGAGACAACCTTCGAAAACACGAAACTGAACGTCATTCCATTGAACTGGAAAGAGGTCTACTACACCAATTGCCCGCTCGTGTCCGCCAGCAACGTCGACCAGGAGCTGGGCTGGACCAGGGAAGAGTTCAAGAAGATCGGCGTGAAGTACGCCTTCTTGCGCTCCGTCCGGGAGAACGACTGGTATCCGCACTACATCCACAACCTGGACAACCTGATCCGCTTCGGCGGCCTGTTCCCCCCGGTCCACGTTCACGCGGACATCCGCAGGACCCGGCTTCTGGGGGTGACGCACGCACCACACGAAGGCGGCTGCATGATGGTGCGCTCCCGGGACGACATCTACCGGATGGTCGACCTGAAAGGCAAGAAGATCGGCCTCTCGAAGAGCCTGAACAGGATCAAGAACGACTGGTGGCGCATCCAGGAGGAACAGGGCATCGAGCTGATGCTCCGGATGAACGGCATGACCCGGAAGGACGTGCAGATCGTGGAATTCCCCTACGCGGACGACTGGTACAACGATCCCAAGATGCTGGACCCGATGGAAAATCCGTCTGAATTGTGGCTCAAACGCGACCACAAGCGCGACCTGGCGTTCCGTCCGCTGGAGACCGCGCTGGAGAAGGGCGTCGTCGATGCGATCTACACCCAAAGCAAGCCCTTCCAGCATCTCCAGGAGGCGACGGGGAAGTTCAAGGCGATCGAGGACCTGTCCAGGTATCCGGACTGGACCCTCCAGGTGGCCAACATCCCCGCCGCCATCACGTGCACCGACGTCATGGCCAAGGCGCACCCCGAGCTCGTCGTCACGTTCATGAAGGGCATGATCAAGGTCGGGCGCTGGGCCAACGAGCACAAGCACGCCGCGGCGGCGATCCTCGACAAGCAGACGTTCTACCTGGACGTCGAGGATACATACGAGGGCATCAAGCACATCGACATGGTGCCGAACCTGTCGCCGCAGAACCTGGCCTCCGTGGAGATCGGGAAGGACTTCATGCTGAGCCACGGCTACATCAAGAACGACTTCGACGTGCACAAGTGGGCCGCGCCGGAGTTCCTCGAGCAGGCGGCGAAGGAGCTGCTCGAGGCACAGTGGAAGAAGGTGACCGCGGCGAAGCTGCCCGAGACGACCGAGCTGCTGGCGTCGACGCAACGGATCGGGTAGTCGGGAGGAAGCTCAGTGAAAGGCGTGCGCCGTTGGGGACCTCTCGAAGAAGGGAAAGAAGCAACGGCTGGCGCGACAGGTTCATGTTTTGGCTCGCATGTCCCTCGGTGTGCCGCGACGGCACGCCGAGGGATGCCGCCTGCCACGTGAGAAAAGGAGACGGATCATGAAAGTCATCATCGTTGGCGGAGTGGCAGGCGGTGCGTCGTGCGCGGCGCGTCTGCGCCGGCTGGACGAGAAGGCAGAAATCCTCATGGTGGAGCGCGGGCCGTACGTCTCGTACGCGAACTGCGGACTGCCCTACCACATTTCGGGCGTGATTCCCAGAGAATCGAGCCTCCTGGTCGCGAACGAGAAGCTGTTCCGCGTTCAGTTCGCGATCGATGCGCGGACGAACTGTGAGGCGATCTCCATCTCGCCGAAGAAAAAGACCGTGGACCTGCGGAATGTAACGACCGGCGAGGTAACCACAGAGAAATACGACAAGCTGGTGCTGTCGCCCGGGGCGTCTTCGATCCGCCCGCCTCTCCCCGGAATCGACCTGCCCGGGATCTTCCAGGTAAGGACCGTGCCGGACGCGCGCACGATCCGGGAGTGGATCGAAGGGGGCACGACCTTCCTGACGGGGATGTACAACTACTCGGGGATCCAGTTCGTGAAGCCGACCAGGCGTGCGGTGGTGATCGGCGGCGGGTTCATCGGCCTGGAAACGGCCGAGAACCTGGTTCACGCCGGGTTCGAGGTGACGCTCGTCGAGATGCTCGACCAGGTCCTGGCCCCCCTCGACCGGGAGTTCGCCCGCCTCGTCCAGGAACATGTGAAGAGGCATGGCCTCCACCTGGCGCTCAATGACGGGGTGGCCGGATTCAAGCAACTGGACGGCGGCTCGCTCGAGGTGCAGACGAAGTCCGGCAAGACGTTTCCGGCCGACATCGTTATCCTCGCTCTCGGCGTGCGGCCGGACACGGCCCTCGCCAAGGCGGCCGGGCTCGAGATCGGCGAACGCGGGGGGATCCGCGTCGACGAGCACATGCGCACGAGCGACCCGGACATCTTTGCCGTCGGCGATGCCATTGAGGTCAAGGACTTTGTCACCGGCCAGTGGAGCCTCGTGGCGTTGGCCGGGCCGGCGAACCGGCAGGGCCGGATCGCGGCCGATGTGATCGCCGGACGCGATTCTCGTTACCGCGGCACCCAGGGCACCTCGATCATCGGGCTGTTCGGGGGCGCCGCCGCCTGGACCGGTGTCAACGAGAAGACGCTCAAGAAGCTCGGTGACGGGGACTTCGAGAAGATCTACCTGTTCCCGAACTCCCACGCAGGGTACTACCCGGGTGCCAAGATGCTCGGGTTGAAGGTCATCTTCCGCAAATCCGACGGACGGCTCCTCGGGGCGCAGGCGCTCGGCGAGGACGGACCGGCGGTGGACAAGCGGATCAGCGCGCTGGCCGTGGCGATCCAGATGGGCGCGACGATCTACGACCTTGAAGAGGCCGAGCTTTGCTACGCGCCCCAGTTCGGCAGCGCGAAGGATCCGGTCAACTTCGCCGGGATGGTCGCCGCCGACGTTCTTCGCGGCGACATGCCGCTCGCCCACTGGGACGCCACGAAAGGCGGGTTCCTGCTCGACGTGCGCGAGCCGGTGGAGCTGGTCGTGGAGAAAGTACCCGGCGCGGTCAACATCCCGTTGGGTCAGCTCCGCTCGCGCCTCGGGGAGCTCCCCCGCGACCGCGAGATCCTCCTCATTTGCCGCTCCGCCCAGCGTGCCTACATGGCGACGCGCATCCTTTTGCAGAACGGGTTCAAGGCCAGGAACATCTCCGGCGGTACGCTGTCGCGCGCGATGCTCGTGGCAAAGTGAAATAGTGGAACACAAACGGTGGACCTGGTAAGAGCAATGACACCCGCAGTAACTGAAAGGAGGAGCGTATGGAAGAGTTTTCATTTGTCTTCACGATATTCTTCATGCTGCTTGGGCCGATCAAGCTCATCCCGTCCTTCGCCGGGTTGACGCGGGGCGCGGACGCCCGGTTCAAGCGGGACGTTGCGATCCGCGGTGTTGTGATTGCCGCAGCGCTCTGCGTGTTCGTGGCACTGGCCGGGGGGGCCCTCCTGGGCAAGTACCGCATCTCCATCGACGCGTTGCGGATCGCGGGAGGACTGGTCCTGCTGATCGCCGCGCTGCAGGTCATCTTCCACAAAGCGCAGCCGTCAAGCCCCGGCTCCGGCACACCCGCCGCGATCCAACTCGCCGCCTCGCCGGTTGCCGTTCCGATGATCGTGCCGCCCGCGGGCGTCGCCGCCATATTGATCTTCATGATGCTTGCACCGCAGTACCCGGGGATGACGCAAGCCGTGGCCATCTGCCTAGCGACCATGATGGTGCTGGATTTCCTGGTGATGTACTTCATCGACCAGGTCATGAAGACGCCGGGTCTGATGATTGTCCTCACCGTGCTCGGCTCCGTACTGGTATTTGTGCAGGCATGTCTGGCCATGCAGATGTTTCTTGCCGCTCTCAAGAGTTTGGGAGTCTTCAGAGTCTAATGCTGGAGGACCCCTATGTTTCCGAATGACGGTGGCAGCCGGCAGCGCGGTATCGCCCTTCTCGCGGCTGCGCTCTTGTGTCTCGCGGGTGCCGCGAGCGCGCAGGAGAATCCCGCGGCGGGCGCCGAGGCGCAGGCGAACAACCCGCTCGCGAAAATCACCGCCTTCAACGTACACAACTACTACATCGGCGAACTCACCGATCCGAACAAGGATGCCAATCAGTTCTGGGTGCGCTTTGCCCGACCCTTCTCGATCGGGAAGACGAACTGGCTCATGCGCGCCTCGCTGCCGGTCAACACCTTCCCGGTCGCGCCGACGCTCGACCACGGCACCGGTCTCGGGGACCTGAACGTCTTTGCGGCCTACCTGATCGACACCGGCAACCCGGCGATCAGCTTCGGCGTCGGGCCGCAGATCACCATGCCCACCGCCACCGGGGACGACTCACTGGGCAGCGAGAAGTGGTCCGCGGGGCTTGTGAACGTCCTTTTCAACATGAGGTCACCGAAGTTTCAGTACGGCTATCTGCTGACCTGGCAAGCGAGCTTCGCGGGCGCGGACGACCGCGACAACGTGAACGTCGGTGGGTTCCAGCCCTTCCTGTTCTACCAGCTCGGCGGCGGCACGTACCTTCGCTCGACCGCGGTCTGGGCCTACAACTTCGAGAACAGCACCTACAGCGTGCCGATCGGGCTCGGCATCGGCCAGGTGATCCCCCGCAAGAAGGTGATCTTCAACGTGTTCATCGAGCCGCAGTATTCGGTCGCGGACAAGGGCGCCGGATGGCCGAAGTGGCAGATCTTCATCGGCCTCAACTCGCAGTTCAAGTGAGACCCGCGCATGAGACCTGACTCGCGATCTACATGGGCGGCAAGTCGCCGGGCATGGAAAAGGGATGGGTTCTATGCAGGAGGCAACACATGAGTGACACGGAGCTCAAAACCAGCGACATCTTGGCGCTGGACCGCACCCGGATGGCGGCCGAACGCACGCTCATGGCCTGGCTTCGAACGGCTCTCTCCATGATCAGCTTCGGGTTCACCATCTACAAGTTTCTGCAGGTTCTTCAGGAGCAGAGCACAGTACCCTCTCTGCGCCCTGACGCACCGCGCAACCTGGGACTTGCGCTCATCGGCATCGGGACCTTTGCGCTCATAACCGCCTGTGTTCAACACTGGACCTACATGAGGAAGTTGAGCCCCGCTCACCCCTACAAGCCCTGGGACCTGACATTCATCGTGGCCTGGCTCATTGCCCTTCTCGGTCTCCTGATCTTCGGGAGCATTATTCTCAGGTCGGGTCCCCTCGGTTGACGGGTATATGAAAGCCTGTGCATCTCCCGAACGCCCGTTTCCCCGAGGACCGGGGCAACGAGGCGGTCGCGGCGAACCCGGCGGTCCGCCACGTCATCCTCGTCTGCCCGGCGATGAACACGATCGACGCCTCGGCCCTCGAGAGCCTCGACCCGATCAACCGCCGGCTCAAGGACGGCGGGATCACGTTCTCGTCGCGGTTGAACGCACCGGCTGCAGGCTGCTTGCCGCCTGATGTGGAGGGCACGATGATGGCGGCCGTCTGGCACCACCTAGAACCGTCCCGACAGGCTGCCCGGCGGGTCCTCAGCGGGGCTCTCCGCGCGTTACCCCTGGTTCTGCTCATCGTCGGAGCGTTGCCCGCCGCTGCGGGCGACCTCGAGACCCAGGCGTGGGCGAACTTCACGATGGGGTGGAACCGCAGCGAGAAGGTCTATCTCGAGCTCGACCTGGAGCCGAAGGTCCTGGTCTCGGGGGAGCCGGGGTGGCGAAACCTCGACGTCACGCCGGCCGTCGAGTACTACCCGAGCTCCGGGATCGATCTCACAGGGGAGGCGACCGTCGGCACCACCATGCAGACCGACGACCTGCGGACGAACGAGCTGACGCTCCGCGCCGGCCTGCGGCTGTACCTGTTCAAGAACATGCGAGAGAGGTTCGATCACGAGCACAAGCTGCCCGGCCGGGTCCTGTTCGCAACGCTGTTTCGCGTCGAGGAGCGCAACTTCTGGTACTCGGACGAGACGGAATCGCAGCACTCGTTTCGTTTTCGCGTGCGCCTTGAGCTCAAGGCTCCGATCAATCACGCCGACCTGACGAAGGACAAGACGTACTACGTCCTTGGCGACATCGAAGCCTACGCGCCGATCGGCGAGGAGGTCGAGGAGAGGTTCGCGACCAAGTACAGACTCCGCCTCGGGCTGGGCTATCGCATCAACGCCAGGCAGCGGGGCGACTTGCTCTACATGCGGGATCGAGTGCGGAACACCATCGAGGACACGCCGAGTGACTCTGTCCAGATTCTCGATCTCCGTTACCGCGTGGTGTTCTGATGACTGCCCGCGCCGGAGCTGCCCGTAATGCCGCCGTCGCTCCTGCTGATGCCGCCCCTGGAGATGTCGAGAACGTGGTCCCAGTTCTTCGCAGGCAAACGACTTGCGCACGCTGCCGGAATGCCAGCGTTGGCAATCTCGATCAAGGAGGCAGAAGATGAGTGCGAGATCGATCCTCGGGCTGCTCGCCGCCACCGCGTTGCTCCTGGTCGGACCGCACGCTGCGGCCCAGTCCGGCCCGGGCGGCTGGGAGTTCACCATCGCGCCATACCTGGTCGCGGCCGCAATGGACGGCACGGTCGGGGTCAAGGGACAGGAGGTCAAGCTCGACGTGCCCTTCAGCAACATCTGGGACAACCTCCACTTCGGGGCCATGGTCCACTTCGACATGAAGAACGACCGCTGGCTCGTCTCGAGCGATCTGATCTACATGGACCTGCAGCAGAGCACCGACGTTGCGAACGGAACCGCCAAGGCCACGGTGACGGAGACCGTGTTCGAGGTTGCCGGCGGCTACCGCTCCTCGAAGGAGTTCACCCTCCTCGCCGGCGCGCGGCTCGTGGACCTCGGGGGCAAGCTGAGCTTCACCGGGACCAACGCGGACCGGAGCAGCAGTCAGAGCAAGAGTTGGGTCGACCCGTTCGTCGGCGCCCAACTCAACGTCGCGCTCTCCGACCGCTGGTGGTTCGACCTGCACGGCGACATCGGCGGCTTCGACGTGGGGTCGAAGCTGGCCTGGCAGGCCTACGCCGACGTCGGCTACCGGGCCTCTGACCTGGTGTCGGTGTACCTCGGGTACCGCGCCTTGGATATCGACTACGAGAGCGGAAGTGGGTCCACCCTCTTTCGCTACGACGTGTTGACCGCCGGTCCGCAGATCGGCGTCGCTTTTCGGTTCTGACACCGGTCGGCGCGCCAAGAGAACGGGAAGGCCCCTGAGATGTTGCGATTTCGACTGTGCATGGAATTCGCGCCGCAGGCTGTAGGCGAGGCGGCCCAGACACTCCGGCAATGAAAGCGACTGCCACAGAACATAATGAGGAGGTTACCCCATGAGAGCGATCACGGTAGAACCCAAAAAGCCCGGAACGGCCCGGTACGAGGATTTTCCTGAGCCCGATGTGCATGAGGGCTCGGTCCTCGTGGAAGCTATTGCCGTCGGCGTTTGTGGGACGGACGTCGAGATCGTGGAGGGCAAGTACGGCTGGCCCCCCCCTGGCAGGACGCGCCTCGTGCTCGGCCACGAATCCCTCGGCCGCGTCATTGACCCGGGGTCAAGCCGCTCCCTGAAAAAGGGCGACCTGGTGGTCGGGATCGTCCGCCGCCCCGACCCTGTGCCCTGCCCCAACTGTGCGGTGGGCGAGTGGGACATGTGCCGCAACGGCCAGTACACCGAGCGAGGGATCAAGGAGATCCACGGATTCATGTCGGAACGCTGGCGCATCGAGCCCGAATATGCAATCAAGGTGGATCCTTCCCTGGGAATTCTCGGCGTGCTTCTCGAGCCGACGACGGTGATCGTGAAGGCACTCGAACAAGTGGCGATCATCGGCCGGCGCTCTTTCTGGGAACCACGGACCGTGCTCGTGACGGGTGCGGGTCCCATCGGTCTTCTGGCAGCTCTCGGCGCCAAGTCGTTCGGCCTGGACGTCCATGTCCTTGACCGGATGGAAGCCGGCCCCAAGCCGGATCTGGTGCGCGCCCTCGGTGCGACGTATCACTCCGGCTCGGTGGGAGCGATCGGCTTCGAACCGGACGCCATCGTCGAATGCACCGGGGTGGGACAGGTGATTGCCGATTCGATCCAGGCGATCGGCTCGAGCGGGATCGTCTGTCTGACCGGCGTCGGACACGGTGGCGTCGTCTCGGCAGCAGCCTGTGCCGATATCGCGGCAGCCGCGGTTTTGAAGAACAACGTGATCGTGGGCAGCGTCAACGCCAACAAGCGTCACTGGTACAAGGCCGGTGAAAATCTCGCTCGCGCGGACCGGAAGTGGTTGAGCCGCCTGATCACCCGCCGTGAAAAGCCGGAGAATTTCAAGCAGGCTCTGGAGAGAAGACCCGACGACATCAAAGTCGTCATCCAGTTCTCTGAGATCTGATGGAGGAAGGCGTGCGCGGGCTGCTCAAGACGGCGTTCGGAACGGTGGTCATGGTTGCCGACGACGCGTCGTTGCTCGGTGGATCTGTCCCCGGCCCGGGACAGCTGCCTGGGCTGGTTGCGAGCGCTTCGGCAGCGCTGCCCCGACCTCAAGGTGTCCTCCTCAGCGTCCACGACGAGGGAAGCGCGCGCAGCGCGGCGATGGAAGCCGGCGCCGACGCTTTCGTGCTCAAGCGTGCTATCGTGATCGACTTCTTGCCGGCCACCGAGGCCGTCCGCGGAGGCCGGAGCGCGTATTGGACCAAAGGCCAATTGACGGCCCACGGCAGACGAGGCAAAATCCCCCGGTAAGTGACGAATGGAGGGCTCAATATGAACAGCACCAAGAGGTTTCTCGTAGTTGCCGCGGCGCTCGGCCTTGCGGCCGGCCTGGTCGCGTGCTCCTCGTTGACGGTGAGCACGGATTTCGACCCTGCCGCGAACTTCGGCCAGTACAAGACGTTCACCGTCATGCCCCTGGAGCAGTTCAAGAACAACACGATCACGGCGGACCGGATCAAGGCCGCGATCACCCAGGCGCTGCAGGCCAGGGGGCTTCAGCCGGCCTCGGAAACGGCCGACCTGCAGATCTCCGTCTTCGCCAAGCTCTCCAAGGAGACGCAGATCACCTCGACGGGGGGCTATGGCGGTTGGGGCTATCGCGGCTGGGGGGGGGCCGGTATGTCCACCACGACCGTCCAGGACGTTGCCGTCGGCACGCTGGTCGTGGACCTCGTGGATGCCAAGACCAACAAACCCGTCTGGCGAGGGATGGCCAGCGACACGATCGCGCAGAACAAGACCGGCGAGCAGAAGCAGGAGGCGCTCAACTACGCGATGAACAAGATGTTCGAGAAGTACCCACCGGGAGCCGGCAAGTAAGCATGCGCCCTCCCCTCCTTCCACCTTGCGGGCGCCGCGCGTCCTTCAGCGCCCTCTTTTTTTTTCCAGGGTTCCGAGTTGCTTGGCCAAAATGGAGGCATTTCATGAAGATCTCACGGCAGACGTGGCTCGCGGCCATACTTGCTGGCCTTTCGCTGGCTGCCGCCTCGGTTCCAGCACGGGCAGGTGAGCCGCCCGCGCCGACCGTGACGTGCGCCTCGCAGGCTGGCGAGCGCCAGCACTGCGCGGCCGACACGTCGGCGGGCGTCGCGCTCGTGAGGTCCACGGGAACGGCACCCTGCCTGCTCGGCAAGAACTGGGGCTACGACGATAAGGGAGTCTGGGTGTCGGACGGTTGCGGCGGCGAGTTCGTGCTGGGCCAGACCGCCCCGACAGGCACGGCGGCACCGGCACAGCCGACAACCGGGGGCGCAGAAGCGCCTGGTGCTGTGCCGCCGCAGGACAACAAACCGACCCCCCAGGCCATCGAGAGCTGGGGCGAGTTCACGCCCGGTACCGGCTTTCTGATCGGCAGAAACAAAGCCGGGGAGCTGTCGCTCAGCGGGTACGCGTTGGTTCGCTACATGAACCAGCTCCCCGCCGAGGGGACGTTCACGGATCACCTCGGCAACGAGCACGCCGTCGACGGCCGGAACGACATCTTCTCCCACCGGATCATGCTCTTCTTCAAGGGGTGGGTCGGCAGCCCCAGGCTCATCTACAACATCGTCCTGTGGACCGTCAACACGACCGACCAGCGCGCCTTATTCGCGTGCATCGGCTACCAGTTCAGCCGGGAGTTCAGCCTCTACGCCGGCCTCAACGGGAATCCGGGAACACGCTCGCTTCAGGGTTCGCACCCGTTTTGGCTCGGCACCGATCGCGTGATGGCCGACGACTTCTTTCGGCCCTTCTTCGGGTCCGGCGTCTGGGCTCAGGGCGAACCGGTGCCCGGCCTCTGGTACAACGCGATGGTCAGCAACAATTCGAGCTCGCTCGGCGTGAAGGCGACCCAACTGGACCGGAAGTTCACGACCGGCGCCTCCGTCTGGTGGATGCCGACGACGCACGAGTTCGGTCCACGAGGGGCCTACGGCGACTGGGAGATGCACGAGAAGGTCGCAACCCGGTTCGGTATCTCGACGGTGTACAGCCCCGAGCAGCGGTTCACCGATTCCAGCGGAGCTCCCGGGAACACGACGATTCGGCTAGCGGACAGCCTCAACGTCTTCGACACCGGTTCCCTCGCGCCGGGAGTCACGGTTCAGAATGTCGACTACCGGATTCTCTCGGTCGATGCCGGGGTGAAGTACCGGGGGATCTTCCTCCAGATGGAACTCTACTCGCGGCGGCTCAACGGGTTCGATGCAGACGGACCGGTGCCGGTCAAGGAGATCGTGGACAAGGGGTTCTACGTGCAGGGCGCGTTCTACCCGGTGCCGAAGAAACTCGAGCTGTACGCCGCAATGTCCCAGATCTACGGCGACAAGGACGCCGGCTTCAGCAACAGCTCCGAGTACCTCGTCGGCGCGAACTGGTACCCCTTCAAGACGCGCAATCACCGGTTGAACGTCCAGGTCATCGACGTCAACCGCTCGCCGGTCAGCAGCACCTTCGGCTACTACACGGGCGGCCAGAAAGGCACCACCGTATCGGCCGCGTTCTCGGTGTTCTTCTGATGGACCGCTCCGTGGCCGCACGCCGTTGGCCCCGGAGACGAAAGGAGGCAGGCAACCACATGAGCACGTCATTCACGAACCGACGCTTCACCGGCCGGCGTCTGGTCCCGGCGCTCGGGCTTTTGCTGGCCTTCACACTCACCATCGCGAGCCGATCCGCCGGGGCGCAAGCCACGGCATCGGCGGCAGGGGCGGCGAACTCGTACGTGGTCAACGACGCCCACTTCCACCTGACCAACTACATCCAGGAAGGCACGGACATCCACGACTTCCTGACGATCATGGGCGACAAGGTGGGGCGGGCCGTGCTGTTCGGCCTGCCGCTGCAGCAGATGTGGTCGTACGCCAACACCGGCGACTTCGCGCCCTGGTACTACCTCCAGACCGACGCGCCGCTGTACTACTACTCGTTCACGGACGCGGCGATCGCGATGGCGTACCGGTCGCTGACGCCCGAGCAGCAGGCGCGCTTCGACCCGATGATCACCGGATTCAACCCGGCCGACATGTATGCGGTCGACCACATCAAGCGCGTTCTGTTGACCTTCCCGGGGGTGTTCTCGGGAATCGGCGAGTTCAGCATCCACAAGGAGTTCGTCTCGTCGAAGGTCGCCGGCGAGGTGGCCAGCCTGACCAACCCGGCGCTCGACCGGATCCTCGACTTCGCGGCCGAGGTCGGGCTGGTCGTGATCCTGCACAACGACATCAACATGCCGTTCCCGAAGCCGGGCCAAGAACCCTACATCGTCACGCAGATGCGCGACCTGCTGCTTCGGCACCCGGACACGACGCTGATCTGGGCCCACGTCGGCGTCGGCCGGATCGTCCGTCCGCTCGCGGACCAGATGGGGATCGTCGAGCGGTTGCTCGCCAGCCCGCAGCTCAAGAACGTCTACATCGACATCTCGTGGGACGAGGTTGCGAAGTACATCGTCGCAACCCCGGAGTCGCTCGCACGATCTGCCGCGGTGATCAACCGGTACCCGGACCGGTTCCTGTTCGGGACCGACGAGGTGGCGCCGAAGGACCAGGCGGGCTACCTGAAGATCTACGACATGTACGCGCCGCTGTTCGCAAAGCTCACCCCCGAGGCGAGCGAGAAGCTGCGCAAGGGCAACTATGAGCGGCTGTTCGACGCGGCCCGCGTGAAGGTGCGGGCCTGGGAGAAGGCCAACGCCAACGCCCCGCGCAAGGAGACGCCGCCGTCACCGATATCCGGCCCCGGCGCGGGGTACTGAGGGAACACGATCGATGAAAGGAGGACAACGAATGAGAAACGAACAACGAAGTGAACTACTGGCGGTCGCCGCCCTGCTCGTCGCGCTAGCGCTGCTGGCGGCAGGGCCGGTCGTGGCCGACGACACCTCTGCCGCAGTGACGGTGGCAGCCGACGCGCAGGGTGCCGCAGCGCCGGAGGAGAAACCGAAGCCTCGGTTCGACATCTACGGTGCCGCCATGCTCGACATGGGTTACCAGAGCGGGCAGAACGACCCCAACTGGTACGACGTGGTGCGGCCGACCAAGCTGCCCTCGTTCGAGGACGAGTACGGCAAGGATGGGCGCTTCTTCTCGGGGGTCCGCCAGAGCCGGCTGGGCTTCAAGGCGTGGGTCCCGACGAGCCTGGGCGAGCTGAAGACGATCTTCGAGTTCGAGCTGTTCGGCACGGGTGTCGACGCCGGCCAGACCACGTTCCGGCTGCGCCACGCCTGGGGCGAGCTCGGTCAGATCGGGGCGGGGCAGACGTGGAGCCCGTTCATGGACCCGGACGTGTTCCCGAACTCGCTCGAGTACTGGGGCCCGAACGGGATGGTGTTCTTCCGCAACGTGCAGCTGCGGTGGACGCCGTGGCAGCAAGGCGACTCAAACTTTATGATCGCCCTCGAGCGTCCGGGTGCCAGCGGAGACCAGGGCATCTACAGCGGGCGCATCGAGCTCCAGAACATTCAGGCGCGCTTCCCGCTGCCGGACATCTCTGCGCACTACCGTATGGCCAGCGGCTGGGGCCACGTCCAGGTGGCCGGCATCGTGCGCGAGATCAAGTGGGACGACATGAACACCGACCAGTACGATCTCTCCGGCAGCACGATCGGCTGGGGCGTGAACCTGAGCTCGAACATTAAGCTTGACAAGGACACGCTGCGCCTCTCGGTAGTGTACGGCGAGGGCATCGAGAACTACATGAA